>Ga0209348_1001671_pt1 | contig 10727 bp, 22 predicted proteins | sample ETNvirenome_2_30_FD_184065 | JGI IMG/M metagenome (GOLD analysis project Ga0209348, IMG submission 184065) | Marine viral communities from the Pacific Ocean - ETNP_2_30 (SPAdes) (version 2) | ecosystem: Environmental > Aquatic > Marine > Oceanic | place: Pacific Ocean | collected 2013-06-22 | reverse complement strand
GCGGTATCTAAAAATATTTTCATAAAAAATGAGGATCGTTTATGACCCTCATTATAACAAACATTTAAGTTTCTGTCAATAATAATTAGAGTGCGTTACCTCTTGGTAACACTTCCTCTGGGAACACGAAGTTCTCATGTGGTTGGTCAACAGATGACATCCATGCTCTCATACCTTCATTAAGAAGAATGTTCTTAGTGTAGAAGGTCTCAAACTCTGGGTCTTCTGCTGCTCTTATCTCTTGAGATACAAAGTCGTATGCTCTGAGGTTAAGTGCTAGACCTACGATACCTATAGATGATGTCCACATACCCATAACAGGTACGAACAACATAAGGAAGTGTAAGAATCTCTTGTTAGAGAATGCAATACCAAATATCTGTGACCAGAATCTGTTTGCTGTAATCATACTATAAGTTTCTTCTTCCTGTGTAGGATCAAATGCTCTGAATGTAGAACTCTGAACCTTACCATCAGTATAGACTGAGGTGTCTTCATACAAAGTGTTTTGTACTGTTGCACCGTGAATGGCACAGAGTAATGCTCCACCTAATATACCTGCTACACCCATCATATGAAATGGATTAAGAGTTATATTGTGGAAACCTTGAATGAATAAAATATATCTAAAGATTGCTGCGACACCGAATGATGGTGCGAAGAACCAACTATGCTGACCTAAAGGATAGATCAAAAAGATGCTAGTGAAGACTGCGATAACAGCAGAGAATGCTAGTGCGTTGTAAGGTCTGATACCTACAAGTCCTGCGATCTCAAACTGACGGAGCATGAAACCTATAAGTCCGAAGACTCCATGTAATGCTACAAAGTTCCATAGTCCTCCGAGTTGTAACCAACGAACGAATGAACCTTGTGCTTCAGGCCCCCAAAGGAACATGAGACTGTGACCCATTGCATCACCAGGTGTTGACACTGCTGCTGTTAAAAAGTTTGCTCCTTCAAGGTATGAAGATGCAATACCGTGTGTGTACCAACTTGTTACGAAAGTAGTTCCTAAGAACCAACCTCCGATAGAAAGGTAAGCACAAGGTAAAAGTAAAAGACCAGACCATCCGATGAATACAAAACGGTCTCTCTTTAACCAGTCATCAAGAACATCAAACCAACCTCTTGTAGGTGCTTGTAAGGTAGATGCTACCATTAATTTCTCCTATGAAAAAAGCACCCGAAGGTGCTTTGTTAACTTTTTGGTTAAGTAATTAACCGATTGTAGGTGCTGTTAAAGCAACTGTTGTTGACTCTGCTGAAGCAAGGTCAAGTGGGAAGTTGTGTGCATTTCTCTCATGCATTACTTCCATACCTAAGTTTGCTCTGTTTAGAACATCACCCCATGTTGGGACGATTTTTCCGTTAGCATCAACAACTGATTGGTTAAAGTTGAAACCATTCAAGTTGAATGCCATTGTACAGATACCCATTGAGGTTAACCATACACAAACTACAGGGAATACAGCAAGGAAGAAGTGAAGACTTCTTGAGTTGTTGAATGAAGCATATTGGAAGATTAATCTACCGAAATATCCGTGTGCTGCCACGATATTATATGTTTCCTCTTCTTGTCCGAACTTGTAACCATAGTTCTGAGATTCTGTCTCAGTTGTTTCTCTGATTAGAGATGAAGTAACAAGTGAACCATGCATTGCTGAGAATAAAGATCCTCCGAACATACCTGCAACACCAGCCATATGGAATGGGTGCATAAGAATGTTATGTTCTGCTTGGAATACGAACATGAAGTTGAATGTTCCTGAGATACCTAGAGGCATTCCGTCAGAGAATGAACCTTGACCGAAAGGATACACTAGAAATACAGCAAATGCTGCAGATACTGGTGCTGAATAAGCGACACAGATCCAAGGACGCATACCTAATCTGTATGATAGTTCCCACTGTCTACCCATATAGGCAGAGATTCCGATTAGGAAGTGGAAGATTACTAACTGATAAGGGCCACCGTTGTATAACCACTCGTCTACTGTTGCTGCTTCCCAGATTGGGTAGAAGTGTAGACCAATAGCGTTTGAAGAAGGAACAACCGCACCAGAGATGATGTTGTTACCATACATTAGAGCACCTGCTACAGGTTCTCTGATTCCGTCGATATCGACAGGAGGTGCTGCAATGAATGCAACGATAAAACATGCTGCTGCTGTGAGTAAGCATGGAATCATGAGTACACCGAACCAACCAACATATAATCTGTTGTTTGTTGATGTTACCCACTCGCAGAATTCTGGCCAGCCTTTTAGCAAACCGCCACTGCGTTGTCTTGAAAGAGTTGTCATTAGGACGTTAAAATAAGTAGGGCTCAAAGGGTAGAGCGATACTATATTTCCTGTAATCCCTTCACTACAGGATATGAGAGACGTAATTTATCCACCCATAGGTCTCGGTTAACGGGTGTAAAAATGGTGAGGATTCCCTCACTATGTTATTTATTATAAAGTTTTGTTAAGAGTTTGTCAAGTGTAATGGACTACACTTTACCTTTTCTTAATATTTGTGTAATAAAATTGTTGCTAAATACCAGATAGGTATATTGTCTCAATCATGAAGAAATTTTTACCTTTGTTATTGTTGCTTGGTATGGGGTCTTCCGCATACGCTGGCGGTATCGTGAGTTCACACACATCGAGTGTGCAATTAACCGTTGATGCGGCCAGAACAGACGCTTCAAGAATCGGTTCAACTTTCTCAATTTCTGGTAGTAATATTGATACAACTGATGGTACAACTGCTGGCACAGTGTCTACAGGTACGATTACATCAGGTGTATATGCACCAGGTACAATTGCAGCAACACAAGACACAGCAGGTTCAGCATTTAGCTTTAGTCAGTCATACACTCAGGCCGATGCAGTTCCAGCTTCTGCTCCAACAGTAGGTGCTGTAGGCAACCTATCAGACCAGACCTCTTATGCAGCAGGTTCAGCAGGTGATTTAGCTGGTGCAATAACAAGTGCAGGAACTATCTCGGTAACAGCAGGTGGTGCTGGTACTTCAGCTATCGGACAATTCGTTAGCGAAATTACTGTCATAGACTAATCTTATGAGTCATGAACATGAAGAACCTTGCCCTGATTGCGGTTGCTACTGTCCTTGCGAATGTGACAGTTGCGAAGGCTGTCCCTGTGGTGCCTAATTTCACACAGGGCTCAATGACCTCAAATACGACCACAACTTCCACTGTGACTGAGACGATAAATAGCATGGACTATAATACTGGCTGGCAGTATTCGGTAACGGGCTCAGGGGTAGTCGCAGATGGAGACCTAACACCAACAGGATCTGGTTCTATCAGTAATACACAAATTACATTAGATGGAGTGACTTCAACATGGAATGGTTTGAATTTAGAAGAAAGACCAAACTTCACAATGCAAACACCAGGCGGTGCCTTCCAATTCACGGAAACATATCATGGGCCTGGCCTCTCAAATCACACAATAATACAGAGAACCACCACTATCCAAAGCGTCACAGACACAACCTCAACGTTTACACAATAAGTACATTAGTACTATCACTGTTAACACCGACAATTTCTTTGGCATCTGACGTAGGTGGTATTAGTGCGACTGCAAACCCAATAGCAAACTCTTCAGGCTCAGTTACGAACCAAGCTATTCAGGTTTTACAGGGCCCTTACATCACGAATACTTATGGTAATGGTATCCAGTGTCAAGGTGCTACCATGAACGTTACACCCTACCTCACTGGAACGGGAAATTTTAAGCGGCCGTTCGAACACACCTATATGGATCCAGTGTACGACATGTCAGATTTAGATGATGATGGTGTATTAGACAATCCAGGTTCTATACTTTATTATGTTCCAACAAGAACAGGACAACAGGAAGTTTATAATATTTCAGGTGGTGTCTCTGCTACTTGGTCACGACCATTAGATAAGGAAGCAAGAGAGAAGTGTATGGAAGCAGCAACAACACAAATTGCAATGCAACAACAATTAACTGCAAATAAAAGATTAGATTTTGAATTGGCTCGTCTTAAAAATTGTGGTGAACAAATGAAAGCTGGAGTGATGTTTCATCCAAAGTCACCTTTTCATGCTGTATGTGCTGATGTAGTATTAGTTAATCCACCAGGTGTAGTGCAACAACATACACACGAAATATCAACAAAAGGGCCCATCAGTACTGATGCAAATGTTTTAAAAGAAATATCAATCGGTAACTCTAAGTAATTTTATTTTCTTTTAATAGGAGGGAGTCCTTTCTTTTCACGATACTTATTAGTTTTTATTTCTGATTTAGATAATTGTTTAACTTCTCTACCTAATTTTTTCTGGATTGTAGTCCATACCTTTTTAATTACAGGTCTGATAACTCTTATCAATAATGGTGTTGCTGCTGCACCTGCTGTAGCTACAACCGCAAGTGCTGTCACAGTTGCTGCCTGATTTGGTGGTGGTAGGAATTTTTCAACTATTGTAGTGGGTTCATATAATGTCTCACAGATTTTACCATTATCAATAAGTCGGTGTCCTACAACTCTCTCATCACCAGTTTGAGTTGTATCACCAACTCTCAGTTGAGCTGGGCCAGGACATAGCACTTCTTTTTTTGCATCTGGTATTTCATCTGGTGTGAACTCTGGTGGTGATGGTGGTGGTTTCACAGGAGGTGGTGGTGTTTCTCTTGTAATTATTAATTGTTCTGGTTCATAATTCATCGCATCATATGATGGCACTTCTGCATCACAAACTATCATTGCTCGATCAGGATCATTCTCGACAAGATTTCGATCAATCGGTAGTCCGTTATTATGATATTGATTATCTCTGTGCATCTTCACACAACCAGGCATATCCACAATTGGATTACCAATATTCAACACTACAGGAGGAACAAGATATTCAACGTTAGGTTGACGACTCATCCAATCTGGTGTATAGATATTTGGAATATCTACTTCCTTAATATGAATGCGTGGGATTGTCATTTTACTACAGTTCCAGTAGAACTTGGCATCATAAATTTAATTTGTTTGATAACCTCTTTTTCGATTACACTTTGCATCCAGTCTCGATTCTCTTTGATCCTAGATTCTCTAGTGAAAAATACATTCAGAGCAGATGCTCCCAACATAACAACGATAACAAAAGAAGTCATCGCACAAATGTCAATAATAGTTCTTTTCATCATCCTCCACTCCAATCCCAGTTCCAAGGTAAAATTGCCATGCCAATGTAAGGCATAAGTATATACTCATCCACTAATATTAGTATAGGTAGAAAGAAAAATAGTTCAAGTGCTATTCTCTTTTTCATAGGTAATGATTCTACCCATCTTCTCCAAGGATTATTTGCTAATCTATCTAATTTTAATTTAAAGAATATTTTTTCTGCCCACCACTGTGGATCTATTATATTCTTAAACCAAATAAGAGGTGTCAATAACCATCTAACTTGCTTATTCCATCTAGAAAACACATATATTATTGTTCCTATGAATAAAATTATTATTAAAAAGAAAAATAAATCAAGCATTAGAAACTAGGTATTCCTAAACCTACACCTGATGGTAATGGTGAAGATGTTCCTTCTGATGAAGGTAATCCTAAATCTCCAAGGCCATCAGGCATGACAGATTCCATTACTTTACTTTTGACGTTTTCGATGATAGCATCTTTATTGAGATATACAACCCCAACAGCACCAACGACGGTGATAGATACAACACCACTTGCAATAGCGATTCCATTGATAATTTTTTGTAACATGATTAACCCTCCTGTAATGTACCGAAAGACCTTCGTATTTCACGAAGTTCCTCGAAGTTCTTTTGTTTTGTGCCACCGTCATATGCCCAAGCATATCCTTCGGTGATCATTTTTTCGTTGAGCGATACATCATCATCGCCAACGTATAACCAACCAAGCAGCCTACCATACTTACCCATCCCACCTTGTAGTTCAGTTCGTATAGTGAGTTCATCATCTCCATCAATTGTATCCTCCAAATTTTTTTTCATCCAGTTTGTAGCGTCTAGTCCCAGTGCTTTCTCTTCCAGATCTCTTGTTCTTTTCTCTGGCGTATCAACTCCTGCAACTCTAACTCTTTCTTTCTTGTATAGATCAAACCCAAGATCAATGGTGACATCAATAGTATCCCCGTCAACAACACGATTAATCTCCGTTACTCTAAAGTTATAGCAGCTTTTCCTGCTCGGTGGAACCATGGCTCCCATCTTGTGCCTCCATAAAATCATCTAGTGCATTATTTATAGCATCAGAAGGTAAGGTTGCATTTCTTTCAATTCTACCTTTATTTACATTTCTTTGGAACATCATCTGCAAACTCTGCCAATGATGTGGATTTGTTATATCTATTTCTCCTTTTGGTTCTTCTCTTTTTAAAAATATTAAATCTCTCTCATCAGGACAATAAGTAGGTTTACCATCTAAACGAGGACTACAAGCGTGTGCAGGTGGATCAACCACTGGTGCTGTACCACACATTGTCAAAAAGAATATCGGAATGATTGCTAATTTATTCATAATCCACCATCCCAAAAAGGATCACCCATAGGTTGCATATTTCTTGATAGAACATATAATCCAATATTACAGACAAACCAATTAATATTGATTACCCAAGTTTGTCTCCACAAATACTTTCGATTTGTTTCAACTATATAAATGTTTCTTTCGTTGTCAGATCTTCTTACTACCTGTTCAAGGCCTAGTGCAACCACAAAACCGATTGCATAGATGTAAAAAGCAAAATTCAATAAACTTGAACTGAAAAGTAGAAAACTAATCATTTGGAAACTTTTTATCGTATGTCATTATGTAGTATATCACAATTGAAACAGAAATCAAGAGGATAACAATCATCCATATGATACTCCAAACAATCATGCGATCATTAGCATTGCTTTTCGCAATTCTCTTGCGTGTTCCAACTCATCGTTTGCTATTTCTTGTATCTTTGTATCTTCTGGATGATATGCACCATACTTAACATAAGTTTCATAAGCATGCTTTTCTATCTTCATGTTGATATCATAAGCGTTAATAGGATCAACAAGATAGTAGCCAACCATGATCCAAAAATAAAATAAAACAAGATGCTTGGCAAAGAACCTATCGATCCAATGAGCGTCCCCTCCTCTTCTTTCCATCTCTTCCAAATGTTCCGTTTCATTTAATGCTTGATAGAAATGTTCTTTCATCAAGTATATATGATCTTCACCTCGAAGTCCAAGGGATTCACGGAAATGTAACACACTGATAAATGAAAAGTAAGGTGCTCTCGCAATGACTTCTAATACCCAGAACCTTTGAAAATCTCTACCTCTGTAAAGAAAGTCAAGGATGTAAATTGTGGTATCTAATACCCATGTGTTGAATTGTTTCATATGTTTTCCATATCTGTAAGTATTTATACTTAGTTAACGTGTATAGTTCCAATCATACCTGCACCCTTATGAGGGCCACACCAAAAAGTATAATCCCCAACTTCACTGAATGTGATATCGAACTCTTCACCTGGCATCATAGCAAGTGCCTCGTGTGATAATTCATCGTGGTCTTCAACGACAACGTTGTGGGGTGGGAGCATATTATTAACAAAGTGAACTGAATCACCTGCACTAATATTAATTTCAGAGGGTTCAAATACAAGATTACCATCATAACCCATTTGAACATCAACTGCCCAAGCTGGCAAAGCAAGGAATAATGTTGCCAAAAGTGTGAATAAAAATTTCATTAATGTCTCCTAATAAAGTTCTTCTTCTGCTCCTAATTGTATTGTAAGATCTGATGTAGGATATGCAACACATGTAAGTACAAAACCTGCTTCAAGTTGCTCATCATCTAAGAATGATTGATCTTCTTGATTTACAGTTCCTTCTTTAATTTTTGCTGCACAGGTAGAACAAGCACCTGCTCTACAAGAGTAAGGGGCATCAATTCCTTCCTCTTCAATTTTATCAAGGATGTATTCATCCGCTTCAACTTCAATAGTTGTTGTGTTTTCTTCAGTGTCAATCACTGTAACATTGTATGCCATTAGTCTCTTTGTCTCCAATCATCTGAACGATCATTTTTAAACCAATCTGCTATGTCATCTGCACCGTTAAATCCTTTCTTATCTGATTTTGGATCTCCTATATCCAAATACTTAAGGCAAGATCCATCTGAATCTGTTGATAATCTTCTTGCCTTACTTAACATACCTCTGGCACTTGTATTTGCCTTTGCCAATTTCTGGGCCCAGATCATATCATCAATACTTACTTCTGTTCCCGAAGCAATGTCTTTGCAAATGCCTTCCAGTCGAAGACGATATTTTGTAGATAACATAAACTAATATATGTGATTAGTATTATCTATACGTACGCTAGGGGTGGTAGTGCCACAAGTGTCAGTATAATAACACCAAATATTACAAAAGAAGATTTTAGTGGTAAATCCTTCATTTAATCCTCCTTGATACAGTATTCACAAGAAAGAGGACTTGCCTTCATACCTGGCAAATCCTCTTTTGCTTGTTTTATTGCGTTATATGCGTCATCTGCGTATTCGCAGATTTCATAATGATTATTTTGTTGGTCGTGATAACCAATAACGTAATGGGACATGATAGTTTCAACTCCAGTACACTAATATTTAGTATAACATACTAGGTAGAAATACGCATTATTGTGTGGACTCCCACACTATAATTATCTTGTTTTGCTAAAAAACTCTTTAAGTGATGATTGTAATTGTCCTTTGTTTTCAGTATCTGGTTCTTTATATCCTCTCATTCTTTTCCATTCCTGATACATCGCACCGAGCAACCAAGATTGAGATAGACTCTTGGGCCCATTTTCTAGCAAATCTCTTTGCTTTTTATTCAAATGTTTATATCCTTTAAAATCCTCTTTCCAGTTAGAATCATCCATAGGTTGTTTTGTCATTGTGTTTTGCATTCTAACACTAATTTAGCATTTTGACAACCTAGCAATCTTTATTCATACTTTCTGCCATACTTCCACCAATCTCTGCACCCTGATTTCCACTAAACATCGTTACCCAACCAGCAGCAACCCAACCAACAAAGGGGATAGAACTAAGAGAAGGAGCAGCAGCAGTTCCAATACTGGAACCCACAAGTCTTCCTGTTCCTTCTGCACCTCCTATTGCTTTGATACATGCCTCTGATTTACCATTGGCAGTGATTTTAGTTGATCCATTTTTATGATGAACTGCACCATCCATTGTATATTCTTCTACTACTTTTTCAGTATTATTTGCAAGTCCTAAGAAACCACCTTTCTTCTTAATATCCTTTGTAACGTACATCGTCTTCGGATCATTTGCTTTGTAACTAATTCGATATCCTTCTTTATTAACTTCTGCTAGGTATGAGGTATAAGGGCCCACTGGAATATCCAGTGATGGTAGTTTGCTTTCTCGATTTGAAAGTAACCCTATCATTCCAATATGTGAGATGCCAAGAACAGCACCTAAACTAATTGTTAACCACTTGTTCATACGTTCCCCTATCCTGTAATTTTTCTACAACCGTCTTTGCTTGCATCGGTGCAACATCACCGAGTCCATTAGCATCAAACCAAGGTGCACTTTCCCAATCAAATCCTTCACCAAATGTATTATCAGGTGCCATAACATACCAATGACACTTTGCATCAGGTATATCCACTGCACACACTGCCCAATCATCTGCCCACTGAGGTACTTGAACATACATCACAGGTAGATGATTAGCAAGAACTGGTGTCGCTATGAAAGTAATGGCAAACAAAACTACGCTTACAAAGATCTGAGGAATGTATCTAACAGACATCGGATGCTTGTAAACTTCCATTACTTCTCCATAGGACAACTTGTTTTTCATTTTGATGAATCTGGTACAATTTTTACTGGTGCTGACTCAATCCTAATGGTTTGAGCTGGTGCAGTTTCAGACGCTTTTGCAATTAGAAACTCCATATCTTTTTTTGAAATGTTCGCACTACCACCACCATCAGCAGATGATTTTTTCTTACCTGCTGCTTGAACTCCGAAAGTGGCCAGAGTTCCTGTGAAAACTGAAGCTATAAATGTCGGATCAAGTTTTTGCTCTGGTATGTTAAATGCTGCTGGCAACTTAACATATGCCAAAGTTAAAATACCTGCTGACCAGACAAGAACTGCCAATCTCACAATTGTGGATAGAAATGCGAGTTGCTCTTCCTTATCATCAATACTTTCTTTAATTTTACTGATGATATTTTTTGGTTTTTCTTCAGCAACTTTTTTTGTTTCTGCCATAAAAAATTAAGACGACTATTTATATATAGGTATCTTAATCTTATTTTAACTGTTTTGATTTACAAATTATATGACCTTTCTAATACTCCAATATTATAATCTCTTCTATCTAACACGTATTCTAGAAATGAAATTTCAACATCTTCTATGTTGGTATTACCTCCAAGAATCCATTGGTGACAAAACTCGTATACTTCTCTGCAATTTTCATCTAGATGATGTTGTAAGGCACGAAAACAATCGGCTCTTAACTTCATCTTTTCATCTGTGTACATCCAGTCATCCATAGTGTAATAAGTAGCATACTTATATTATACCAAAGGTTCCTGCTGTTATGCCAATTGTTACGAAAACAAAAAATTCCACAAGGTCTCTTGAGCCTGATGGAACTGATAACAAAAGTTGATTTAAAAGTT
>Ga0209348_1001670_pt1 | contig 10727 bp, 12 predicted proteins | sample ETNvirenome_2_30_FD_184065 | JGI IMG/M metagenome (GOLD analysis project Ga0209348, IMG submission 184065) | Marine viral communities from the Pacific Ocean - ETNP_2_30 (SPAdes) (version 2) | ecosystem: Environmental > Aquatic > Marine > Oceanic | place: Pacific Ocean | collected 2013-06-22 | reverse complement strand
TGTCAACCATAGATCCATAACCTGCAGCTCTAATTTCTGCTAAGGTGATATTATTTTGTCTGTCTTTCTCATTTTCAGACATTTCAGCTTGTAGTTTTTGCTGCTCCTCTTGTGCTTTAGCTTGTAATTGCTGTTCTTGCATCTCACGTTGTTGTTGCATTTCTTGCTGTCTCATTGCCATTTGTCTTGTCTCAGAGTCTTTTAGTATGTCAGTAACTTCAGCAATTGAGTCAGCTTTAACAATGTTACCAAGTTCGTAGATACTTGCACCTGTAGTATTGTTTGTTAGTGCTAGTTGTTTAAGGTTCTCTAGTATAGCTCTATGGTTTGTTTTAGTAGTAGCAAATACATTAAAATCTCTAAGTAATAAGTCAGTACCATTAATAGTAAAATTGACTTTCTCAGCTTCTGTAGATATATATTGAAGTCTTATACTTGGATTATTACTATAATAGTACTGTGCTAAATCAGTTCTCATTTGATGAACTCTTGGCATCAAGTGATCTGAATGCTGTACAAAATACATTTCTGTTTGTGCATATGATTGCTGCATTGCTTGAACAACACCTGTAGCTGTTTGTGCAGATATAGCACCACCAAGACGTTGTGGATTTATACCTATTGCATCAAAGCACTGCTGCTTAAAATAATTAGCTAGCTGTATTCTAGACATCAATCTATTTGTTTGCTCCATATTTAGAGTCTGATAATGATTGAAGTTAGTTGCATTTTCTGTATTAGTAATAGATGTATCAAGCGGTAACATCTGAAAATCTTTCATTGCAACGTATGCTTTTGCATAGTTGTTCTTACCCCAATCTTCACCCATAGAGTGACGTGGTAATGCATTTTGATCAAACATAATTACTGTACCTAATTCATCTATTAAGATATCAGCAATCTGATTGTTAACCATATTATATCCTACTTGATATGCTTTCATTAAATCTACTAATGAAGTAGATCTAGTATTTCTATCAGAAAATACTCTACCCTCTACTGGTAATTTACAGCCGTATAGTGAATTATTTCCTTTAAATTGAAATGGCAATCTACCTGGCTTAGTTCTATCAATCCCAATATATATTGGATTAATATTATCACCCATAGTAGATCTCCACATTGCAGGTAGATTTGGACCAATCTTAACACCACCCCATACTTCATTAATCCATATCCAATCTATATGCTCACCTGCTAATAAGTTTTCTTTTGATTTATTTTTAAATATAGAAGTATCATAGATTGGTTTCTTTGTTATCTTGAAAGTTTCATCAACAATCTCTTGTGTAATTTCACCATCTTCTTCTATTTTAGTAAGATGCCCTACTTTTCTTTGAGTCTTCCAGTATATAGTAGATACTCTCATTAAGTTTCCTTCACCCCACATCTGTATGTCTTCTCCTTCATCTAAGATCTGACTTAGTATATCTCCACCTCTGGCAGGATCATCCCAATAGTTACTTACAAATCTTCTATACGGTAATCCAGGCATTTCAGTATTCCAAGCATGTGATCTTTCTGGATCATAGTATGCACCATCATTTTGATATCCGTTAACTTTATATTGTGCTGATCTAGCTGGATATATTTTTTGTAATGACTTAAGTTGTTTCTCATCCATTAAATATCCATATCTATCTACTACATCTGCTACAGTCATAAGATCAACTTTACCTACATAGTTAGAATCTGCTATGTATCTTTGATCTGGTGACTTCTGATAGAAAGTTAATACTGGATTCCATAACTCTACATCATAATCATCTTCTAACATACGGAAATGCCAGAACTCTCTATCAGCAATAAGCATATCTCTAAATGCTCTTTCTTCAAGTTCTTGCATTTTAAATCTTTCTTCATCTACTGCTAGTTGATGAGATGCCCATTCTTCTACCATGTTTCTGTATGACTTACTAAAGAAGTCTTCAATCTGTGGTAGTGTTTTTAAATTTTCAGGTGCAAGCTGTTTTACTGCTTCTTCAGATCCGGGGTCCATACCCATCTGAATCATTTTCTGTAATAACTGTGATTCAGCATCAGCAAGTAAAGCTTCTTCAACTTGAAACTTTTTTTGTTCTAACATTTCATTATATGAAATATCATCTACTGCTCTAAATTGTACTCTGGAATATCTTTTAGCAAACTCACCTGTTAAAACATTTATTACATTTGGAACTATTGGATAAAATTTTAGTTCCAAAGCAGAATCATTTTCTTGAGTTAAAACATCCATTAGATCTTTATACTCATTATCTGGCTCTACAATGTAATCTGATTTATCTATAATACCTTTAGCTAGCTTATAGTTCTTTAGTAGACGTCTAGCATTCATACGTAAAAACTCAATACCTTGTAGCTCTAACCAATCTAAGTTCCAAGCTGCCCAGTCATCTGTTTTTTGTGAATATGGTAAAAATTGTACTGGCTGAGTTAAGCTAGAAAATGTAGGTCCACTTTCTGCTTTAGCACCATTTTTAAGTTGCATTGCATTTAATACTCTCATCTATCTAATGTTTTTGAAGCCAGATCTCTTTACCTTGGTTGTTTTATATCTACTACTACGCCCAATATTTTTAAAGGGACTACTATACTTTAATTTACTTATTTTTTCTGAATTTACCAAGGATTTACTATCTGATTCACGCCTTTTAGCATATCCTCTATTTGATTGTTGTATCTTTGCAAATGCTATTAAAGCAGAAAATGCTACTAGTCTATCTACGTTTAAACCAGGATAATAAGCAGACATTTCTTTTAATAACATAGGATCTGGTATTCTTTCTATGCCTAATGTTTGTTTAAGTACATTACCTTCATTATCTAAATCTTCATCTATAACTTCTCTAATAAATTCTATAGCATATGATATTAAGTGGCTTTTAAATAATGTACCTGTATTCTTCCAACCATACTCTTGATACACTGTTCTATTAGACCCAAGATCTTTTAAAAATAATATCTGCTGTTTAGGCACTAAATATCTTTGTTTTTTTCTAGCAATCATGTGTTGTATAAATAAAGAAATGTTATTCTCAACAATAGTCCACGCATTGTACCACTCAATAATCATTTCTAATCTTTCATGTGTTTTATTTATATCATCATATCTTCCACACCATGAAGCTACTATTTTATCTTTTTCAATAAATTGTTCTGTCTCACCAAATTCATTAGTCCTAGATACTTCTACTGCATTTTTATAAACAAATATACTACACAATGAGTCTGACGTAGTAGTTTTACCTTCTGATACAGGGTCAATAGATGCATAGTACATTCCAAAGTCTGGCTTCTTGACAGGTCTTTCCCATACTACAATACTACCAGTTTTGTCTTGTGATTTTTTCTTTACAGGAAACTCACTTATAGGTAACTTAGTTGTACGCTTTGGTATTATACCTTGCTCATCTCTGTCTAATTCAATAAGCTCATAAGGATAAGTTTTTTCTTCAATCTTTTTTTGTTGCATACTTAAAATAGACTGAGGAAATATAGACTCTTTTCTATATGCAAATGCTTCAGCAATATTTAAAGGTTTCTGAGATATTCTTAATTGAAACTGCTCTGCATTTAGTTCTGTTTTCCATCTTGCTCTTTCTTTTTTTATTGCTTCTACTGCTTCATCTATCTCAGAGTTGCCGTATTTGTCCAAATAAGGTGGCATAGACCACTGTTCTGGAATAAATAGGCCTGCCATACCAATAGTACCATCAGCATCCATTAGATCAGTTTCTACAGCATATATATCATTAGCTGTAGGATTTAGTATCATATCTTTTAGTGGATTACATTGTGCTAAATCACCAACAGATCCTGCTGCTATAAACATACCTGTAGTTACCATACCTGATGACATTGCTGGTCTTAAATATTCATAGGTTTCCATCATCTTTGGAGCAATCCCCGCCTCTTCATGAAAGAAGTATGTACAAGGTCCACCTACACCGGTTGTGGCATTCTTTTCAAATGATGCACCCTGTATCTTAGATTTCAAACCTCTAGAAGTTTTTCTATTGTTTACTTTAACTTCTATTTGCTGTTGCCATAATAAAACTTTTTCTGGATTACTTGGTCTGTACCAAGCCGTATGCTCATTTAGAAAAGTCTTATACTCTTCTAAAAACTTCCATGATCCTTTATCATTGATATAATCTTTAAGTGATGCACCTATCTTACATATAGATCCTTCTTCAAACCAATACTGGTTTATAATTTTAGCCATATGAAAGTAAGATGATGCTATCTGCCTTTTCTTTAGTATAGCTGAATGTTGATTATTAAGTTCAGCCAATAGCTCATATAATGCCATATGATATTGTGCATCTCTTACTTTTGCAAATCCATACTTTTTTTCTTCTTTATCAAATATTGGTAAGAAGTTTAACCACATGTAATAATCTCTAGTAAGATACCACTGCTTATTACCACTCTTATATATTACACCATTTCTACATTTATTCTTTTGATCCTCCCAATATGCTGTAAAATCTTTAGATCTAAATGGTTTATTACAATAAAATCCTTGCTTATTAAATGTGCTTGCCTCATCATTAAATCTCCAAGCTACATTATCAAATTCATATTTGCCTGGCTCTTTGAAAATACTCTCTAAGTATTCTCTAAACTCCAAGTCATCTGCAAATGTAGTTTCAGTCCATTTACGTTTTTCATATGTAGGTATAACTCTACTCATATCTTAGTATAGCAAATACATCTCCTGCCTGGAGAAGTAAATGCTCTTCACCTTCATGCTTCATAGGAGTTGGCATAGCATGTTCAGCATATTGCACAACATCTCCAATACTTATCTCTTCTACTTCTGCACCTATACCTACAACAGTACCTTTGTACTCTTTTTTCTGTGCAATTTCTGGGATTATAATACCACCTGCTGTTTTACTTTCTGCAGTGTGTCTTTTGATTAGTAGTCTTTTACCTACTGGAATAATTATTTGTTTTTTCATTGTGTGGTTTTTTTAATATACTCTTGTTTATTTTTACTATTGTACCATTCTTCTAGGTGCTTATCAAAGTGCCATCTATAATCAAGACCTGAACAAAAGACTTCATCACATCTACTACACTTTATTATAGGTTTACACACTACATTTGGTCATATGCAAGTCCTGCACCACCACGCACAGAGCTTTGCTGTTCATCTTTCATATCACTAAATGCCCCTTTATAAGACTGTCTTATTTGCTCAAATTTTGCAGCAGCATTTACAAGTGCATTAATATTACCATCTCTTCCGTGCTCTATTTGTGTGGTTTCCATATATTTTGCAAGTCTATCAAGCATAGATTTTATACCTACGTATGCTCTATAAGTTGGTGTTTGATATAACTTCTCACACATATCTTTTGCATATCTAATAGCAGGATCTTCTAGTGATTCTTCTAGTTGAATTTCTTCTACTATAATATCTTCTTTTTGATGCTCTGGTAAATTAAAAAAAGGATTCATATCAGGATTAGGACAAGTCATATAGAATAAATACTGATATACTTTCATATGTGTATCAGGATATTCTTCCTTAATCTTTTTGAGAAATGGTAAAGTATAACAATGTTCAGTTAACACTACCTTATCATTTTGTATGTCAAATAATCTAACTATCATTCATTATTTTTTTAAGATCCTCATAACCTATTACTAGTATTACAGGATTGTTAATACCAGCTATACATACTTCCGTGTGACTTTCTTTAAACTTGTCAGTACCTATATGCCAATATTGTTTATACCAAACAATCATATCTAAGTCTATAGATATCTTAGTTTCTTCAAATCTGAAGTCTGTAGGTACTTTTGACTTCAATGACTGTACTGCTACAGCAGCTGTAAATTCTTTAAAATTCATATTAGTTATTATCTTTTAGCCACATTATAATAGAGTTTACCTCATCCTTTAAATATGGTAGTTCATATATTTTAATATCTTCAATAACTGGCTCACCATCTATATGTTCATTAATTGGATAACCATTTTTATCTTCACCAACTTGTTTAAATTTTACATGTTGTATAGTAAGCTTACCTATTTTATATTTTGGATTATGCTTCTTGATCATATATGCATACATACTAAGTTGTAAATTATAATGATTTAGATTACAATCATCCAAATGACTAATAGGATTGTACATTTTATTTGTAATACCTTCCCAATTAGTAAAGCCTTTTTCTTTTATTTCTTTATTAGTTTTATAGTCATTGATATTAATAACACCATCTACAACTTCTACTAAATCTGCTTGTCCACATACTCCTATAGACTTAAGATACACTAAATGTTCCGGATATACACCATTTTCTAACTTTTGTTTAGGTGCAATCTTAATACCATTAGAATCTGTAAGGGGTTTTATTATGGGTACTACAACACCATTTCTCTCTATAGTTTTAAAATCTAGCATATCAGCTTCTCTCTGATTATGATACCAGTTACCTAGCTTTATAGCTCTCTCTGTTTCACCATCCCATGCAGCTATAATTTCTTTTGGTGTCATACCATACCACTTAGATCTTTTGTTCTTAGATGATTTTTTAGCCTGACCATCTCTGTCAAACTTTGGTTTAAATTTACCTACTAATGAAGTCACACTTGTCCATTTGATATTATCTTTATCAATGCTTTCATATGTGTGTCCTTCTTCTTTAAATACTATTGCCATATTATATACTTATAGTTGTATTCCAATAAGACTGATCACAAGTTATACATGTAACTTGATCTTCATAGACATAATTAATCTGTATTTCCATCTTGAATTTGCTTATTTATTATTTCTTCTTGTTCTTCTGTAACTACTGCATCCCAAAAACCTTTAGGACACTCAGTAGACAGTGATCTAGTTTTGAATGCTAAACTACAACCGCACTCTGAACAGCATGGTTGAGTTCCTGGTGCTAAACAATCAGTACCTTTAGCATCAAAAAATCCACATCTTATACAGATCTGGAATCTATCAGTAGCAACTGCTTCTACATGCTCCTTCTTAAATACCGTATTAGATATACCCTCAGCTATCTGATTAGCATTTTTAAATATATCTAAATATTTAGACCACGTTTTTGCCACTTTTAAAATTTTTTTTATTTATAATATCTTCTTCCATTTGAAACATTGCTGCTTCCATTTGCTTAATATTATTCTGTATATCTTCACTTTTTGCAAAGCCAGAATAAGTTCTTTTTTTTAGATTACCTAATATACTCTTATTCTTTTTTATAGCGTTATTAAGCTTTGTTTTTCTTATTGAAAACATACCTAGACCATCAACTTGTACACGTGGATAATCTAGGTTTGATAGTGCTTTCCTAACTTTACTATAATAAAAAGTTATAAAGTCTTCTACAACGGAAGGATGTACTCCTACTTCTTCTGCAATACCTTTCTTAATCTCATTATGACTCTTGGGCCTCACTTCCTAAAACTTTATAATCTAATAATACTAATCCACTTGTTTGAACATTTATATCTTTATTTATTGATATAGTTTTTTTGTTCTTACCAACCTTAGTTAATAAATTTTTCTTCTCAGCCTTTGTAATTGCATTCCTTGCAGATTGAGGACTTTTAAATATATTTTTATCAACTAGATCTATACAAAACTTTGTAAGTTCAACGTCATCATTTTTAGATAATTCAGCTAAAAACTTTAGATCAGAGTTACTAATTAATATCTCTTGAAAAAAACAATAAGATAGTATTTGATACTTGATTGTTACATCAATATCAACCTGCATTTTTAAATCTACTTTATTAACTATAGCCATATATTATAAACTTAAAATCATATCAACTAAATCAGGATGTGGATAACAATCTGATTTACCTTTTCTTACATTGGTATGAGATAACAAACCTTTTACCTTTCCATTATAAGCATCCATTTGAAAATCAAAACCTTTTGTTGGTCCATACTTTTGAATGTACTGCTTCAAACCAAGTCTAATATCAATACCATCTCTTTCTCCAACATATCTAATCCACTTTTCTGTGGCTTTGATTTGTTTTTCAGAGTAATCATGCCAATAAAGTTTATCTTTAAATGGTTCATCAAGCTTTCTAACTTGTGAATCTATACATTTACTATTGACATATGTTTTATAATCATCATCTAAATAACCCATAGAACATATTTCTATACCTACTGAATGTCTATTCATATAACCTGAACCTGTTTTACCAAGATGAAAACCTTGACAACCTGTTGGAAACGCTTGAACCATTACACCATCATACTCATCATTTCCGTTTCTATGATTTATACCACCTAATACAAACTCTGTAGCTATCCTACCTCTTGTATCTCTACCCCAGTGATCTATACAAGCATATGGGTTAGAGCCTCCTGCTGTATGATGTAAAAAAATGTATTCATTTTTTATAGGGCCTTCAACATATTCTCCTTTTGGTAAGTAGTGTTTATGAATTACTTGATTCCAATTGGTAGTATAGTATTGTAAACTTACATCTGTATCTTCATCTAATTCTTCTGGTACAGCATATTCTAAACTTAGTAAAAGACTCCACACAGTATTATTTACTATACCGGTAACTTCTAGATTTTTATCTAACTGGAATCTTTCAACAGCTTTCTCAGTCATAGGACCAAATATACCATCTTGTTCTAGACCTAATTTATGCTGTAATGTCTTAACATCTGGGCCTTTACTTCCCTTTTGTAGTTGTCTCATAGCTAATCCACTTTTGCTGCTGCATTTTCCATTGCATCCTTAAATGATTTAGCTTCTTCTGAATTAGGGTCAACTCCTTGTTTTTGTGCAGCATACTGCTGTGCCATGAACATTTGAGCTTGCATTCTCTCTGCTCTTGATTTCTCTATGATTGCAAGTAATCCCTCATACTCTGCTTGAACTTCTAGATGAGGTATATTATCTTTATAGAAAGCAGTGATTTCTTCTCTACGCTTTGCTAATTCTTCTTTTGATAATTTAGGATCCTTCTGATCTAGATTATCATTTGGTTTAAGATTTTCTGCCATTGTATTATATTTTTTAAATTAAACATTAATAACAAATATATACATTAATAGTTTAAATCAAAAAAGTTTAATGACTTTTTTTAAATCTTGTTCTTAGTAATAATCTTTATAACGTGCTTTACATCATCTGCATTATAGAATCTAATGCTAGGTTTTAGTGAATTTGGGCATATAAAGTCAATATACCATTCTTTATCATCTGTCTGGTCTTTCCCACTAGAAACAAAGTCAATACCAGCTACACTAAAAGAATAATAATAGAAATCATTTTCAGTGTGAATCTTTTGAAAACATAATTCTTTTATTGAAGCTTCAGTCATTTGTTACCATTTTACTTTATGTGACCAATATCTTGCAGATAGTTTAGATGGTTTAGAATCTTGTGCATTGTGTCTTGCATAATAAGACTTTCTTCTAGCTTTATCTTTAGCTGACTTAGGATTTTTACCTGCACCTCTTACACCTTGTTGACCAAATCTAATTAATTTAGTCTTATCCCCTACCTTTGCCACAACAACATGTGACTTTTTTGGATGATTAGGTGTACGTTTAGGTTTATTATAACCTGAAACGCCTGCTCTAACTAGCTTAGGATCTCTTTTAGAGCCTCCTTTTTTATATTTCATATGATGTCCCATATTTATTTTTTTATGGCCAATTTGATGGCTGAGGTGGTCTTATATTTGGATCTTTCATTTTTATTATTGTTTAATCATTACTATTCCTGGTACATTTAAAGGTGAATTTCCTGTACCATCTGTCTGAAATAAGAATCCAGTTTCTAATCCACCCTGAGCAGCATCTGCATCATCAGCATATGCCGGTAAACTATTTGTAAACTGTAATCCTCCAGCTGTTTCAATAGGAGCATTCATCTTATTTACAATAAATCTATGTGTGCCACCTACATTAGTTGGACCAATATCATGATATATACCTGTATAATCAGTGTGAGCTGCATTTGCATTATTATTATCTACATTAATAAAGATAGCTCTATGATCTGCAATAGTTCCAGCTTGCAAAGCTACATCATAATAATAACCATAGGCAAAGTTTACAACCATATTTGGATTGTCTGTAACCTCACTACGTGCATAATTAGATATTAGAAAGTCTAATTCACTACTAAGACCTGTTGAATTTGGATCATTAGATTTTACAGTGCCTGCAACACCATAAAGTGTACCTCCTATGCTAGCACTAGATCCACTATCTGGTCTATATCTAGATTCAAAAACACCTCCTGATGCACTTGAAAAAGGACCACTACCTGTAAATTGTTGTCTTGCTTGAAATGCTGTAAATTGAGTTGAACCTGAAATAGATGTTCCTGAAAACTTATTATCAAACCAACCTAATTGATTAATACCAGATGCTGCAGGCTGACTAAAATGACTTGTTGCTGCTAGTTTAATAACTCCTGGGCCAGTAAAATTCTCAGTTTGATCAGAAATAAATTCAATAATACCATTTCTTACTGGTGCAGTAAAGCTACTATTTGGTGGATTTATTAAAGAAACACCCGTATCATTTTGAAACATCAAAGAGTCTCCTATAACACTCTCAGGACCATCTGTATAGATTGTAAAGTAATTAGTAGTACCACTTCCTGTTACCTCACCTACATCAAACTCAGCTCTAAGATCACGTAATGATATTAATCTATTATCCATCTTAGGATCATATGCATAAATACCTTCTGGTCCT
>Ga0209348_1001667_pt1 | contig 10735 bp, 3 predicted proteins | sample ETNvirenome_2_30_FD_184065 | JGI IMG/M metagenome (GOLD analysis project Ga0209348, IMG submission 184065) | Marine viral communities from the Pacific Ocean - ETNP_2_30 (SPAdes) (version 2) | ecosystem: Environmental > Aquatic > Marine > Oceanic | place: Pacific Ocean | collected 2013-06-22 | reverse complement strand
TGATTCCATAGAGTATAGTGAATGGGATTTGGATGCAAGACCAAACTCAAGACTTAAGTTACTATACTCTGTACCATTTGAAGTGTTTGAAAAAATAGAAGAAGCTTCAGATACTGATGAAGAAGAAGAGGAAGAATCTGGTCCGATAGAGGTTTCTTTCTTGGCGTCTGAGTTGGTGCAAATGAATATAAGAGTCCGCAAGGGACTAAATCTATATTCTCGTTATGCAAAGGTCGCGCAAGTTCTTGAAAATAAGACTATGATTTATGTTGATAATCTAAAACAATTTGATTTATCAACATATGGAGATGGTGGTTTTTCAAGAAGATCAATGATGTCTAGAGTTTTGATAGAATTAGATCAATTTTTAGTTAATAAGGGTTTTAATCTACCTGCGGTTGGTAGAGGCATATTAAAAGATCGTGTGGTTAAACTTAAATTCAATTTCTCACCAGAGAGAAAATTAAAGAAGCTTACCATATTCACAGTCGGCTGTAGAGAAAAGCCAATTATATTCAGCGGTCGTAGGATATCAGGCTTAAACAGAAAAGAGACTTTTAAAGATAAAACAGCTATGGGCTATTTGGCTTCTTTACGAGACATGGATCGTGAATTAACAGCCAGAGAACCACAGCCTTTTATGGATTTCTTAAAAGAATTTACATATCCACAAATTGATACATCAACCACCACAGCAATAATTGAACAAAATGCTCAACAAACTGTCGGCTCTTGTATTGCAGATGCTGTTGCGAAGGAAGCTAAGCAATTAGGGCAAGATATTATTGATGAGGTCTTGAACATTGCAGATGTATTAGCATATCAATTCCACAAAAACATATGCAAAAGAAGCGAAGAGGAAAGGCAAAAAGAAGCTGTCGCAATGGGTGAAAGCTTTGATCCTAATTTGCCTGCTAAGGACTATCTACCGTTTGGCAAAAACAATCCATTAAAAATAATGGCTAATAACCAGTTATATAGACGAATCCAGAGTGAAGATAATGTTTTTGTTAGAATGTGTCTGGAGTATATGGCTGGCGGAAGACCTAACATTTTTGCCCCTATCGACGTTAGAGATTTATACGACGGAACTTTCAATAAACTTAAGATTTGTGGTCTTATAGACTTTTTACTAGAGGCTATTCAATGTCTATTTAAAGGACTAACTCTTGAAGAGGCTCTAGCACAGGCAGTTGCTGCTGCCTTGAAAGCAATGTCTGTAGAAAACTTCGGCATTCTTTTTGTTGGACTCCCTCCTGAAAAACAACAAGAGCTGGAAGACTTGGTTCAACAAAAATTGCGTACCGGCAATCTCTTTGGCGAACAAACAAATGCTCAGCGCCTATCTGACGCAACAGCACCAAATTCAACCAGCCCCAACGCATCTGGAGCACAGGCACCAGTATTTGGTAGTATTTCCTTAGTAAAGCCCTGGGAAGACGAAGAATACGTTGAGAGAGAGCGAGAAAATATGGTTTCTGGACCATATGAGGCAATGACCCCATCTAGCAAAATGAATCAAGCCCCCGGCGGCGCAGTTATACGCCGGTCGCTCGGCAAAGAATATGATGATCCTAGTGCCCTATCTGGACCTCAAACACCTGTCGCTGATGCAATTGGCGCAATTCAAACAGAGGCAAAGCAAAAGTTTAGCCCTGACCAGTTGATGGAAGCTTATATACTCGCTTTGATTGAGGTATACACTGATAACTTGCTAGAACTTGTTGACATACTGAATAGATTCCCCGGCGCCGAGATTATATCAAAAGTGATAGCTCTTTTTGATTGTCCTCGCCCACCACTTTTCACTCCAAGCGTAATGGACTTCTTAAAAGATATTGAACTACCATTCTGCCGAAACAATAAAGACATTGTGTTACCCAGACTTAATGCTGGTATCTTAGACATATTTAATCTTGATATTTTCAAACTATTAATTGATGCTGCACTCATCGCAGTGCAAAGAGCTATTGTTAATGTTCTACTAAAAATTCTTGTTAAAATTTGTGAGATTATTGGTAGTGCTATTTGTAAGGCTATAGAGACTGCCGGTAGTCTAGCAGCAGGCTTACCTGAACTTATTTCAGGTCGAAACACGGTCAAAGATATTATTCGTGAGTCAATCTGCGGACCCCAAGCAGATGATGCAGCCCTTGACGACACAATTGTAGATATGTATAAAATGCTCGGCGGTGTTGCCGACGAGATGGCAAACAGAGACAAGGTTCTTGCTTTTAATGAGGCGATAGCGTCCTCGGTCACCAGAAGAGAACTGATTGAAGCTTCTCTAGAAGAGCCCTCACAAGAATTTTTGATACTTGTTGATAATTTAATCGAGTTTGAATTCCCAGAATTAAGAGAGGCTTTCGCTAACACAAATGATATAGCAAACTTCTTTAAGAACTTTGGTAAATTACTCCCACTAGAATTTAGAGATCAAGCACAGGAGTTTTTGGCTGAGTTGGATGAGGATGACATTTTACCCGCCAATCCAAGCCTTTGTGCTTCTCCAGAGCAAATAGAAGAATTCTGCTCTTTAAGATCTCAGATATTAGACGGTCGCGCCTCTCCTGAACAAATTGCCCAACTGTGTCGTCCTGGCGCAGACTTCGGCGATCTAGCAGAAATATTGCAAGACGGTATACCAAAGACTATGGAAAACGCATTGCCGCCTATCCTATCCGATCCTGGCTGTAATAATGGGTTACTGCCATATGAACCGGACGAACAAGTTGCTGCTACAGCGCAGGTTATGAACAAGAACCTAGAACAACTAAAGATAGACTTTTCATACGACATGCTTGGCAATGGACCAGGGAGACGGAACTGGGGTTTCATAAATATGGTACTTTCGGACACTCTTGGTAGACCATTCACAGCACACTCTAGAAAGGTATTTAACGACCCTGGTAAGCAGCAGTATGTTGACTTCTATGTTGATTCTAAAGGTAAGTTTGACGAAAACGCCGATTCGCCTGCCGGCAGCTTTGAAGATTTAAATTTTGCTGCTATAAACAACCAAAAAGGCGCATACCCTGTGTATGTTGCCGAGTGGATGGCTCAGACAACTGAGGTCCCAAATGGTAAGATTATTGGTTCTGTGAATGTAAACAATTTAATACAGCCAGACGTTATCACAATTAAATCTTTTGAAGATTTAGATCTCGGTAGGAGAGTTACGCCACTAGAGTTGCCAGATTATGGCTATCGTGTTGAATTTGAAGTAGATTATGAAAGTGAGCAAGTAAGGTTTGTAGAAAAGCAAAGGAAAGCATTGCCCGACTTGTCAATTGGGTTTGTTGATAATCCAAGTGATGACACCGGGAATCAAATAATTGAGGGATATGGCTTCACTATGGGCTTGTATACCGCCGACCTAGGCAATGAAGGGAATTATGCTGATGATAATGTGAGGCTAAAAATCAATGAGCAGTTCATTATAATGGATTCTGAAGAGCCAATAGATCAGGAATATCTTGAGTTTTTAGCCAAGGATTCAACATTTGAAGAAATTTCAGACGGCTTCCTAAATCAATTTCCAAGGTTCCTATCATCTTTTGAAACAGCAAGCAACATATCCCCGCCAATTCTACTAATGTCAGAAATGCTTGATGTGCCTGTATCAGAAGCAACAAGCTTCTGGAATTCTACAACGCAAACGATGTATGAACAAATGCGTTCTTATATTATGGACGTGAGGACCAATAAGGCATTTAACTATGGTGCTGAATTTGATGACTTGGTAGAATCAGATGCGGATTATATGCATCCAAGCGGAGAGCCTTATTCTGAATTTAGAATTGATGACCCCGATGCTCCAGACGGAAAAAGGAAGCTAAACAATAAAGATGCAATACTTGGAATAAGCAGAAACCAGTTAAATAACCCCGATAATCCAAGAGTTATTTATTTGGATCCTAATACTTTCGGTGGTTCATATCTAAATCCTGCTGTCTATGTTAAGCCAATTGAGAACACTGGCTGGCTCGGACTCGTTGATTCGCTATTCCCTGAGCTAAGTCCGTGTAAGCCCGCTAGAACAGAAGTAATTGATTTTGGCGAAATTGAATCCGCGATGATGAAATCATATACCAGCCTATCAGAAGATGAGAGATTAGCGGGTGACCCTGATTGTGTCACAGAAGTGCCTTACAATAGAATACTCACTAGACAAGGCAAAGCCGGAATTCAAGCGGTGATTAGTGCTGCTTGTAGAATACATTCTGTTCTGCACTTTGTAAAGTCTCTAGCAACATTTTCAAAATTTAAGCCTGACTTCAAGAACAACTTTAGCGATCTGTACGCATCTTATATTGTAGAGAATATGGAAATAGATTTTAAAGACGCTCAAAAGGTTGAATTCTTTGAAGCTCTCAACCCCTTCAAGGATGAAGAGTTTTGGTATGCGTTTTTGGAACAATCAGTTCAAACTTATGGTAGACTGCTTGATGAGGGAGAGATTACAGACCCCCCTGAAGATGTTATTAACGCCCTTATAAGATTGAATAATATACAGGAAATATACAACTACCCAGGCAGGGAAACCTACAATAGAATAGACCCCGCAACTGGTAGAATAGTAGCTGTAGTCACTGGATTAAAAGAAGCGAAGAAAAATGGTGAAGTATCTATTTTTAAAACATTGAAAAATTATAGAAATGAGGATGCCCTTGCCACTGTGAAAGAAACAGAAGACCTTGCCAAGATGGTTCTCAAAGAGTTTGTCAAGAAAGAGCTTGGTGAAGTAGCTGATACATTTGAAACGTCTCTTAAAAGAAATGGTTTTATTGATGACAGCTACGCCACAAATATAAACTATTACATTTTGCACGGAGATTCTGGTTTGGTAGAGGGAAGCCAATTAAATCTACTTGGCGAGATTAAAGAAGGCGTGGAAGAAGCCAGCGATTTGATTACAAGAAATACAAAATACACGAACGGTGATGAACTGGCTCTGCCTGATGGCACGCCATATGTTGGTTATTACCACATTCACGACGGCGAGTTTATGGAAGGAGAAGAGCACTCATCTGATCCTCACGAAAACCTAACTCCATTTGCAAAAAACGTTGTTGTGAAAGCTGGCGGAAATGGCATTGGCTCTATTTCTGTTGATACGCCTTTACCAAGTAAGCCATTTGGAATCAGAGCATATTTGAAAACACCTACTGGACAGCGCACACCTTATGATATCAGCGACTTAACTGAGCAAGAGGGTAATGTGTCTGATGTTTACCCTGGTAACTTAAGAAAGGTTGTAGATCCATCTGGCAAAGTCACAGGACTTGAAGGCGAGCTAGGACTTAGATATGGGCTTGAGTTTTATGCCAACATTGGCGGACAAATGGTTACAGTAACATCAGTAGAAATTGATGTTCTTGATCTGCCTCTTTCAAAATTGCCTCCACTTCAGGCAGATAGTAAAGAGATGTTCTGTTTGATAAACAATTTGCTTGATGATGACCGATACAAGTTGTTTATGAAATATTGCTTACCAACAAGCAAGCTGCTTTCAATGATAGCGATCTATAATGATATGGCTTTCTTGGCATCCATTGGTGAAAATGTTCTTGAAGGGGCAAAGAAAAACTCTGGCAAGATGAGAAACAAGCCCGGTCGTCAAGCAACAGTTGAAACAGATGACAATGGTGGTGAATTTTTAGTTTATAATGAACGCACCTCGAAAGCCGGTTGGTTCCCAAGGAAAGAACGTTCAAATAGGGCTGGGTTCTTTGTATTGTCTTGGGATCTATGGGATCGTGTCACTATGAGAAGAACCAATTCACAATTAAAACGAATGTTCAAAGAATATTATAACTCTAGAGATTTTGGCGAAGGACCCGCTGATGAGGATCTAGATGTTGTTGCATCCAACCTGAAAGCATTAAGAGAAAAGTTCTCGTTTGCTCCGGGTGAGCGCATTTTGCCTTGGTGGAAGAGACGCCGCCTTAGAAGTAATCCATTCAATGCCAATGATGAGTTGTGTGAAAATAGAGATGAGTAACTAAATAATAGTAGATTTTGGAGGGATTTAAATGGCTTCTTATTCGGTTAGGCTTCCCCTGACACAAGACAGCGGCGATGGCTACACAATGATAAAGAGGATTAAAACTCTTGTAAAGCAAAATTTAAAGATGCTAATCCTGACTAATCCCGGCGAAAGAGTAATGGAGCCCGAATATGGAGTTGGGATAAGACAGTTTTTGTTTGAAAGTTTTGAGTCTGATGTTTTTGCTAGAATAGATAATAAAATAAGAGAACAGGTCGCCCTTTACATGCCCGCCGTGCAAATTACTAAATTACAATTTGCGAATTCTGATCCAGATACGAATACATTGGGTTTATATTTGGAATATACGATACCACAAATCTCCACTGGTGATTTGCTTGAAATCACTATTTAGTGTGAGGAAAATCTATGAAAAATAAAAAGAAAGTAGCAATAAACTACACCAATCGTGATTACGAATCTATCAGAAACGATCTCACACAAATAGCAGAGCGCTTTTATCCTGATACGTTTCAAGATTTTAGCGAGGGCTCATTTGGTGCAATGATGCTCGACGCCGTTGCTTATGTTGGAGACCAGCTTTCTTTTTATCTTGATTACAATATTAACGAAACTTTTTTAGATACTGCATATCAATATGGCAACGTAGTTCGCCAAGGAAGAATTTTAGGATATCGGGACACTGGTAGACCATCATCATATGGCACTGTTGCATTGTACGCTCTTGTTCCTTCTTCCATATCTGCACTTGGACCGGACACAAGGTATATTCCAGTATTGAAAAGAGGCACAAGATTTACTTCACAAAATGGACTCAGTTTTGTTCTTACTGAAAACGTTGATTTTGCAGATCCAAAAAACCCTGTTGTTGTCGCTAGAACAAACAACACAAATGGCGCACCAACTTATTTTGCAATAAAAGCATTTGGCACTGTTGTCTCTGGTTTTTTCGGAGTTGAACAGGTTACGTGTGGAGACTTTGAAAGATTTAAAAGAATAAGACTTTCTAATCCCAACATATCAGAAATCATAAGTGTAACGGATTCTGAAGGTAATGAGTATTTTGAAGTTGATTATTTGGCACAAGACATTGTTTATAAAGAATTAACAAACAAAAATTATAAAGCAGATAATGTGCCATCAATTTTAAAGCCACTACTGGTTAATAGAAAGTTCCAAGTTGTTCATGATACTCAGGGAGTATTTTTACAATTTGGCTCTGGGCAGGATGGAGCATCAGATGTTGTTGCAGAACCACAAAATGTTGCTATGGATATTTTTGGAAAAACCTATACTACTGATGCTTCTTTTGATCCAAGTAGATTAACAAATAATAGAAGCTTTGGCGTGGTACCATCTAATACAACTTTGAATATTGCTTATCGCCAAACAAATCCAGTAAATTCTAATGTTGCAGCAGGCGGAATAAATCAGGTTACAAGTATTTTATTAGATTTTGAAAACGAGGGAGAACTCTCCACTAGTGAAATAGATTTTGTTCGGAATTCTATCGAGGTAACTAATGAGGAGCCCATTGTTGGAAATGTATCAAACCCAACAACCGCCGAGATAAAGCAGAGAATTTATGACACATTTCCGACTCAAAATCGAGCCGTCACTCAGCGTGACTATGAAAATTTAGCATACAGAATGCCTATGAAATTTGGATCTGTTAAGCGATGTTCAATTCAAAAAGATCCCGATTCACAGAAAAGAAATCTAAATATGTATGTGGTTTCAGAGAACACCCTTGGCAAGCTTATAAAAACAAACTCAACAATCAAAAACAATCTAAAAGTTTGGCTCAATAACTATCGAATGATTAATGATACAATTGACATTCTAGATCCATTTATTATAAATTTTGGAATAAACTTTGTGATTAAGCCAGATGCCTCAGCAAACAAGTTTGATGTTCTAGATAATTGTGTTGAATTTTTAGCAAATAAATATTCTACCCCAATGTTCATTGGTGAAAGGTTATCAATATCTAAAATATTTTCTGAACTAAACAAAGTTAGCGGAGTTACTGATGTCGTTAAAGTTCAAATAATAAACAAAACAGGCACTGATTACTCTAATGTAATATTTCCAATAAGAGAAAATCTATCTCCTGACGGGGATTATTTATTAACCCCCGGCAATGCTATTCTAGAATTAAAATTCCCAGAAGTCGATATTAAAGGTAAGTTAAGATAATGGCTATTAGACGTTATGTGGCAGATGCCGACAATACAATTACAAACGCATACAAAAGTGATTTAAGCACTCGTGCTACTGGCTCAAATACCGGTCAAGCTGACGTGGTTGAAGTATATTCAATTTACGGTAGGCAATCAACATCATCAGCAGAGCTTTCAAGAGTTTTGATGAAGTTCCCTGTAAACTCTATAAGCACTGATAGAACCGCTGGTGTTATACCAGGGTCAGGCTCGGTTAGTTTTTATCTCAGAGTGTTTAACGCTGAAACATCAAAGACTGTTCCAAAAAATATGAATATGATGATACACGCCGTATCACAATCTTGGCAGGAAGGGGATGGACTCGATCTAGAAAATTATAAAGATGAAACAAACGGAAATGAAGGCTCTAACTGGATGTCTGCCTCAAATACGCAACCTTGGAAAGATATTAACGATACGTTGCTGGTTGGTGGCTCTTACCACACCAAGTCAGCAGCCCACGAAGTTTTTATTTTCAATCAATCTTTGGAAACTGGATTAGAAGATCTAGAAATAGATATAACACCGATGGTGGAACAGTGGATTCAGGGTGTATATCCAAATTATGGAGTTGGGATTTTCCTTACTGCAAGCCAAGAGGCGTTTGTTTCAGGCGCACTAAACACTGTTGGAAGCAGAACTCCAGGGTTACCTGACCCCGCAGATCCAGATTTGGTCGAAATCTACAATCCAAGCGGCTCTACAGAGTCATATTACACAAAAAGAATGTTTGCAAGAAACACGCAATATTTCTTTAAAAAACCAGTCATTGAAGCACGATGGAATTCATCGACAAGAGATAATAGGGCAGATTTTTATTACAGTAGCTCACTCGCCCCCGGTCCAGATAACTTGAATACTCTATATCTATTTAATTATGTCAGAGGTAGGCTAACAAATATACCAGAAATTGGCACGACAGGCTCAATTATGGTTAGCCTGTTCTCCGGTTCTGCTAATGACACGGCGCCATTTGGTAGTAGATTGGAGCTTAGTGTAGGCGGTGGTGTAAGTAAAGCGGCAGAGACTTTTGCAAGTGGTGGTTATGTTTCAACTGGTATCTATTCTTGCTCACTTGCTATTACCGCCGCCTCCACACCATTAAAAACTCTTTATGATGTTTGGTCAACTGGAAGTATTATTGATGGCGACCATTACAAAACTAGGTTCTTTACTGGCTCTATAAAGCCGGAAAGGCTCTATGCTTCATCTTACTCGCAGGGCAACCAGAGATATGTAGTAAACATTAAAAATCTTAAAAGCAAATATTTCTCTGAAGAAGAGGCTCGTTTCAATGTCTACGCTCGAAACAAAAACTGGTCCCCAACTATTTACACAGTAGCGTCAACGGAAATAGAAAATACCATTATTCCTAGCGCATCGTTCAGAGTTTTCAGAGTTTTGGATGGACTAGATGTTATACCACACGGAACAGGATCAGACTTACAAACACTACTCTCCTATGATGTCTCAGGAAACTATTTCAACCTTGACATGTCGCTACTTGAACCCGGATATGAATATGGTATCAAGCTCGCGTTCTATGACTCCCAGCGCCAAAGCTGGCTTGAGCAAGACCAGAAATTCCTATTCAGAGTAGAAGATTATGAGTATTAAAGATTTATTTGAGCGTTCAACGAATTATATTTCACAAACTGATCAGAGAGATGCATTTGCTGATGCTGAGTCTTCCAAGAACGTCAAACAAATAATTGAAAGACAGGGCACTTTTGAGCCTCAAATAGATTATACTGATCCACAAACGTTTGCAAAGTATGGCTCAGCGGAGATGTATTATGAATCCGCCATTGATCGTATAATAGACTTCTATCCATATGATGGCTCAGATGCCGAATATAATCAGTTTTATAATAAATCTCTTGATATTGAAAAGTATATCTTTAATAATTTATATCCTAGAACTAATGGATATGTAAATTTTTCTAGCTCGTCAATATCGTTTAAGGGCGGACCACACACGATTGCTTCAACAAACACTAAAGGTTTGTTTAAAGATCCGCAGTCTTCTCAAAGAGAGACCGCTAATATTTATGACGAGGATATTTACACCACAGCCGGTCTGCCATCGACCTATGGTGATGGAACAAGGGAGTCAAATCTAAAATGTGATTTTACAAACGGTATCACAATAGAGTTTTGGCTTAAGTCAAATGAATTACCAGCCCACCGCCAAGATATTTTTCACTTAACCAACTCGGCAGGTGGCGATGATTTCACCATTTTCTTGGATGGTGGTGTGGGGAGTGGCTCTCCATTTAAAACAACCCTATCCGCCTCTCATAGTAAAATCTTTGAACATCAGGTTATAGGAAATACTCCAACAAAAACTACAATTGGCGATTGGAACCATTATGCCGTTTCTTTCAAAAATTCAGACTCAAAAATAAAAACAAAGTTTTATATCAACGGAGTTTTAGATCAGGAAACAGAGCTTGGCTCTACTACGCTAACAACTTTAGAACAAAGCGGTACTCTTGGTTTT
>Ga0209348_1001666_pt1 | contig 10738 bp, 12 predicted proteins | sample ETNvirenome_2_30_FD_184065 | JGI IMG/M metagenome (GOLD analysis project Ga0209348, IMG submission 184065) | Marine viral communities from the Pacific Ocean - ETNP_2_30 (SPAdes) (version 2) | ecosystem: Environmental > Aquatic > Marine > Oceanic | place: Pacific Ocean | collected 2013-06-22 | reverse complement strand
ACTGTATTCTTCCACTGTATCTCCAAAAAGAAAGGACGAAGATCAACCTCGTCCTATCATTATAACTCAAGAAATGTTTCTTGTCAAATTATTTTCCAAGAGCTTCATTCATTTCCTTTTGAGCTTTCTTAGCTTTCAAAATTCTAGCAGCGACACGACGAGCAACTTCTTGAACGATTTCATCTTCGTTCATTTCTTCTTCTTTTTCTTCCATCAATTCATCTTCTGCGTCTTCTTCTGCTTCAACGGCATCATCGTCAGCTAATTCAATATCAGCATCCATGTCCATTTCTGCTTCCGCACCCATATCGCCTTTTGCGGCCATCAACTTTTGTAAAACATTAGCAAGAACTTCGGCTTCTTCGGAAGTGATCTCCATCTCAGGGCCGTCACCCATCATGTCATCTTCAACAGGGTCTTCATGTTCGCCCTCCATGGCGTCCATTTCTTCTTCCATGTAATCGCCTTCTTCTTTCTCGTCGTGCATACCTTCCGCATGCATGTCTTCTTCTTTATCAGAATGCATACCTTCAGCATGCATGTCTTCTTCTTTGTCATCATGCTTGGCTTCTTTATACATGCCCTCTTCTTCTTTGTCATGCTTGCCTTCGTCTTTATACATTTCATTAACAGTATTGCTAACTACGTTAGCTTCCATGCCTGCAAGTCCCATAAAACGACGGACGGCGGCTTCATTCAAAAGTTTCTTGCTCATTTTAAAATATCTCCTTAAAAAGCTTTTCACAGTAAATAGGTTCTTAAAACAAAAAAAGCCAAGTTTTATAAATCAGGATGTTCTTCGGCAATTAAATCAAAAATGTTTTCTAGTTCTCCATCTTTGATTCCAAATTGTCCCATCAAATCTTCTGATTTCTGTTGATCTTTTTCTATATATTTCATCTTTCTTTTGCTCTGAACTTTGTGTTCAGCTTTGTATTTTTTGACATATTCCATCAGGTCTCTGTCTTGTTCAAGATAACCACTCACAATGCAGCGAAAGAATTCTGATTGTGAGAAACCATCATTATCTAATCTGATTCTTAATTGAGCGTGTCGAATATGAGTATCAGAAAAGATAACTTTTTTATCTTTGTTCTCGGCCATACTTTAATTAGTATCTTGATTTGATGTGGGTACTACTTTCTGTTTGACCTGCGGCAGTTTGTTTAATAAACTGTGCTTTGGATCTTAATTCGCTAAGATTTAAAGCACCAGTGTAAGATAAACCGCTTCTAACACTGCCTTCTATTCCCATAAGAATTTCAACAACAGAGCCTTTATATGGTATAGTGTGGGACACCCCCTCTACCGAAGCAGTATGCCCCCTCCAATCAATCTGAGCCTCTACCGATGCCATACCTCTATATGATTTATATTGTCCGCTCTCACCATAAAACACTTGCCCCGGTGATTCCGATGTCCCAGCAAGCATGGAACCAAGCATAACAAAATCAGCACCAGCAGCAAGAGCTTTTACAATATCACCCGGTGTTTTAATTCCACCATCAGCAATTAGTGCTGCCGATCTATCGGATCGAGAGCAGTCCATAACTGACTGCAAGGTTGGAACTCCGTGTCCGGTTTGTATTCTTGTTGAGCATATTGAACCACCACCGATACCAACACGGATGGAATTAGCACCCCAATCAACCAAATCGTTAAAGCCTTCCAAAGTGGCGACATTCCCAGCCATAATATGAATATCATATCCGATGGTGTTCCTTAATGTTTTTAGAGCATGTCGCATAAGAGCATGGTGACCATGAGCAACATCAACACATAATATGTCGCAACCGGATTCGATGAGGGCGGTGGCTCTGTCCAGATAATCTCCCGTAACACCGATGGCTGCTGCTTTTGTTCCATTTGTTCTCCTTACTCTATCGCATTGTCCGTCTATCGAATCATATCTATGAATAACACCGAGACCGCCAGCTTTGCTCATAGCTGATGCCATGGTTGCACCGGTCACTGTATCCATCGGTGAAGATATTATAGGCAAATCAAGTTTCCTATTCATATCCAATTCGCTGGAGAGGTCAATTGTCTTACGACTTAAAATTTCTGAATATTGCGGGACCAATAAAAGGTCATCAAAGGCTATTGTTTCATTGTTATTGTTTTTCATCGTACCATCTTTATTAATTATCATTATTTTGTCCATGCTTTTACAACAACTCCCTCAACGCTTTCGCAAGAGTAATCATTGATCAAAGGATATTCAGCGGTCCATTCGCATTCAATACTTAATGTATCTTTTACTAATCTACGGGCCATTATCTCACCATCATACAGATGAACTTCACCGGTAATCCAAGTCACATCATCACAAGTATTTGTAAATACATGAACTTTGTCAATTGGATCAGATTCAGTTTGATATCTGCATTGCCATTCGTAAAATTCTTTTGGTAATATGGTTTCAGTGATATCGTTTCCACAACCAATAAGAAAAAATAATAATATAGCTTTCATTTGTTCTCCACTGAAGTTTGGCTTAAATTTATTTCAAGAACATCGGTACACTTGATATGACCTAAAAAGCCCTTGGTAACAAACTGGCAGGTTTCAACTTCATGCAGGTGCAAGTTTTTAATGTCGCCTGTTTGAGATATAACTGTAACAGTGGAGCCTCTTAAAATACACCCATTGGCCTCTAAAGTTAAGAAGGACCAGCCAACTGATGGGTCTTCAATACATCTATATTCATATGTAGAGTCGGCAAACTTGGCTTGGCTTTGAATTATAGTTCTGCTATTGGTGCTGGCTAACGCCAAACATCCCGATAATAATAGGCTAATCATTTTTTTCTCCAAGGTCTCGCATTTCTTTTGCGAATTCGGTTGCTTTGTTCCAACAATCAGGGCAATAAAGCCTGACTACTCCTTCTTTCTCTCGGACGATAACGTTCCAACTCATTACCATCTCTTTATTCTTCTTATCAAACTCTTTGTCACATGTCAAGCATTTTTTCGGTATTTTTTCAAATAAGCCAAGCTTCCTTTCCATGTCTGTGCCTTTCTTTCCTGCTTTCTTTAAAGCTCGTTCTCTTGCTCTTCGTTCGGCTCGATTCATGATCCAGTGCTCCCAAAGCCACCAGAGCCACGATCAGTATCAGAAAGTTCCTCTACTTCGTTAAATTGTACTTTTGGATGTGGCATGATAATAATTTGTCCGATACGATCACCAGCTTCATAAACTTTATGATCACCGGGGGTTTGTTCATACCAACCAAATTTTAACATAATCTCCCCTCGATACCCAGAATCAATAACACCGACATGATTTCTCAACATGTGCGGAGTCTTTGATACCGACGAACGAGGATAAATTAAGCCAACATGTCCATCAGGGATCTCCATGGCTAGTCCGGTTTTGTAAACCATGTTGCCATACTTATCTGCTTCACCTTGTTCTGTGGCGTATAAATCCATACCAGCATCACCAGCTTTGGCATACTTTGGAACTACGGCATTTGGATGTAATTTTTTAACATTTATTTTCATTTTATCTCCTGTATTTTGTAATTGGCGAATGTATTTTTTGAGATTGATTTCCATCCACCACCAAGGTTTTTTGAAAAAACATTTACCCATTGATTTATTTCATCAGAGGAAAATATTTCACGCAATTTTTTTAAAGATATATTTTTCTTTGGGATTATTGCATATCCAGAAACAAACAATTCGTTTTCATCACTGTATGAGATTTGAATGTCATTCTCTACAAAGGGGGCCAACAAAAGCTTTTCTTTATTTAAAGCAATACCTTGAGAACGCCCATATTCAAACCATTTGTATTTTCCGTTTTTAACTCCCTTGCCTTTGTCTCTAAAAAGAAGCTTTTCTTTTCTTTCTTTCAAATAAGAATAAGCCAGTGGGTAAGTATTTTGAAATATGCTTTCTTCTAGTAACTTGCCATCTTGGTAAGGATAAATTATAACATAGTTTTTTTCTTTTTTTGATATCTCGGAAGCTTTAACGCACTTTTTTATAATTCCTTTTTCAATTTCAAATTCATAAAATTTATCATTTGTTTTTTTGATTGTCCTAACTTCAAACGTGCTTTGTTTTTCTGATAATAGCTCCAACATAAAAACAGAATCAGCTAATGTGGCCAAACCTACGTTGATATCACAAAGGTCTAATAGTTTTGTTTTACGATTATTGATGTTCTTAACAAAAGACATTTGATTTGAATTAAAGATACATGTGTCATCTATAAAGCAGTCTTGGTGATCAATCTCTTCATATTTATCAAACCCTTCATGGCACTTAGTATTATTAACTTTTTTATTATCGAGCACCATTATTGCAGTGTAAGTGTCAACACCATTAAAAACTTTCTTAGATTTAAAATTTAATATGGTTTGAAGCCTGTGTTCCGATTTCAACAAAAGGCGATACTTTTTACAGCCCTTGTTGTTGATCCAGCTATTAGGCGCAATGAGACCAACAATCCCCTTAAATTCGGTAAGCTTTTGCAAAAAAGCAATATAGATATCCGTATCTCCAACACAACAGCTAAAATGTTTTTTTATCTTCTGCTTTGTATCGTCGTCTAAATTTTGTATTCTTATGTATGGTGGATTTGTAACAACCATGTCATAGCATGAAAGATCTTCATACAAAGAACTACCATGTCTTAAATTAATATTGTTTGAAAATATTTCTTGTGCATTCTTTATTGCATCCTCATCAATATCAATACCAAAAATATATTTTTCATAAACTTCTGAAAGAGGAATATTCCATCTCTTAGATATTTTATTTGCCATATCGTATAGAAAAACTCCGGTGCCGCAGCAGGGGTCAACAACCTTTGGGGGCGTTTCACCCTGCCACAGAGCCAAAGCTTTTTTATTTATAAAATCAACTATATCCGGTGGAGTATAGACTATGCCAAGTTCTCTTTTCTTTTTATTGGAAAGAGTTTTCTCATATTTATAAAAAGCTTCAATGTTCATATTATATTAATCTTTTAATATTATTTAATTTATTGACAACATCTTTAATATTAATGACCGTTCTGTGGTCTTCTGATATCTTGGCGTCAATGACAAGTGCTTTGTTGTTAGAAATTATTGATATTGTTTTATCAATATTACAAAACTTTGTTTTCTCATAGCCTTTAATCGTGCCATCTTTTTTTCTTACGGGAACAATCTCTGGAATATAATTTATAAAAACAACAGCACATTTCTTTTGTCTTGCTAAGTGAAGAATTCTAGTTGTTTCGCCAATTGTGGCATTCAAATAGTTGTGTCTATTTTTATTATATGATGATTCAATACTTTTAAGCAAAACACAAATGTCAGGCAATGTTTCATGTTCAAGTATGATGTCAACCGTAAAAGTATTGCCCCGACTACAATCTATCGTCTTTTCAAAGGCTGTCTTGTATCCCTGATCAAGAAAGCTTTTTAACATCTTGGCTGTATCTTGATTCAAGATGTCTGTCCTTGCAGAGCTTCGGTTTCCATTTTTGTGTGTAAGACTATAATTTAAAGCTTTTGAGTAAATGCTACAAATTTGCTTTTCAAGTAATTTATTTTTCATTGTATTTTCCTATGGTAAAAGCTACACCAAGCAACGCTGTTGTTACTTAGTGTATTTATAATATAACCGCTTTGACGGGTTTGTCAAGAAATTAATCTAGTAACATCCAAGAATTATTGACTCGTCCATAGGTACTGAATCCCCAGTTAGAATCATATCTTGGTTTAATCATATAAGGGCGATTAAGATGAATGCGGTCTTTGGCTGGATCAACGCTCCAACATCTGATTCTAGTAACAACGGAGTTCGTATCAATGACCTCAACAACATAATAAGTTCTGTTATTTTTGCTCTTCTTGACGGTTATCTTTCTTGGGACACACCAACATACCATTAGATCCTTATCATATTCAGAAATAGCTGGTACATATAATTCATCCAAACGAGATTGGACTGCATCATTTACGACCTTTGACATCGGAAAAATACCAGTTAGATCAGCAATAAATTCAATCTGTTCTTCTTCAGAAAAACTACCTTCGCTTTTATACTTCTCTATATGGTCGTTGAGATTCTTTCTGGTTCGGGGGCGATCAACACATGTCGCATACCAAAAATGTTTGGAGCCGGTAAAACGATCATCAATAAGATTGTCCAATGCGCCACCTCGACACAGGACATCCAAAGCCTTTTTATTAAGTTTGCTGTATACGATATTATCATTGAACAATAGCTCCTCAATTGCATTAAACGGCCTGTTAGCAAGTATCTGGTCGATAGCTTTCTCACCAAGACCTTTGATGGTTGTAAGCGGAGCAACAAGTGTTGTGTCGTCAACAATACTCCAAGTCATATTAGATGTGTTTATATCCAAAGGACGAATAGTATAGCCATGTTGCTTCGCAAGGTTGATGGCTTTTTCTTTTCTTGTCTCTGGTTCTTTATCTAAAAAGGCAGCAATCCATTCTGTAGAATAATAGTGAGAGAGCCAAGCACACTGATAAGAAATAATACTGTAAGAAACAGCATGAGACTTATTGAAGCCATACCCAGAAAAATACTCAAAAGTTCGCCAGAGACCGTCTGCGGCTCTTTTGTCCATGCATCTTTCCAAACATCCTTCAATGAATTTAGTATAGATTTTTTCTTTGACTTCATGTCCTTTGCCTGTTCCTTTCTTAGTAAGTACTTTTCTAAGCAAGTTTCCTTCGTCCAGAGATAAATCTTTACCAAGCTTGTGAGCTAGCAATGCAATTTGTTCTTGGAATATCAAAAACCCGTGTGTCTCTTTGGTAACCTCTTTAACGGTATCATTTAAATATTTAACACCACTGGGATTGTCCTTGGCCTCAACATAAGCTTTGTCCACTTCCGCTGATAAGGGACCGGGGCGGTAGATCGAAGTGATAGCAGCAATGTCGATAATAGAGCGTGGTTGTGCTTGGACAGCAAACTTTTGTGCTCCCGGCTCCGTGAATTGAAAGATGCCAATCCATCGACCTTTGTGAAACACATTCTTATAGACAGCTTGATCGTTAAGGTCCATAACACTTGGATGCAAGTTCTTATCGTAGAAACGCTTAACTTGATCGAATGTGGGATTCTCAATACCATGATGTCTTTGAAGTATCTTGGTGATACAATCTTCAATCATACGGAGAGTAGAGAGACCAAGGATATCAAACTTAATGAAACCCATGGGTTCAAGCTGTCTAACATTCTGCCCTTCGGACCAAGGAGTCTGTCTAACACCCTTGGAGGCTATCAAAGGCATGTGTCTGTCTAATTGTTCTCCAATAACAACACCACCAGCGTGTCGAGAGCAGCTACGATACTCGCCATGCAGAGCTTCAACGTGTATCTTAACATCGGGATATTTCTTGAGAAAAGACCTTAGTGTCTCAGAATATTCCATAACTTCTTCAAAGGTTGGCGTATAGACACCAGCTTTGATGCCATGTGCTTTCTTAGCAATTGGTGTTGCCTCCGATAGCATCTTACTTGTGACCGTATTGACCTCGCCAAATGGAATATCATAGAACTTTGATATGTCCTTGATCAAAGAACGAAGCTGCAACGTATTCCAATTAGATATCGGAACGACAACATTGTCACCCCACTCTTGAATAAGGGTTTCTTTCAAAGCCATAGGGTTAGACACATCGTAATCAATATCAGGATAGTCTTTCGCGTCTGATCGGAGGAAACGAGAGAATAGCAATCCATAGTGAATAGGATCAATCTGAGTAATACCAAGGCAATATGCAACGAGAGAACCAGCAGCACTTCCTCTACCGGGGCCAGAAAGTTGTATTTCATTTGTTTTATCCGTAATAGCTTTCATAGTTAGAAAGTATTTGGAAAAACCACGATCAGCAATAACTTTTAATTCATGCTTAAGTCTCTCGACATATCGTTGATCCTTATGGATTTTATTTGGTGCGGAAGTCAAACCATCAAAGGTAAGCCGCTCCAAGTATTCATCCTCTGTGTAACCAGCGGGAACAACAAAATCAGGTAAGCGAACAGTATCATCAGGATAAAATCTCTCAATACGATTGAAAGCTATATCCCAAGTCTCTTCAAGTGTGCCTCTAACAAAGTCATCATCATAAGTAACTTCATTCATCAATGAATACTCTTGGTATGACTCCCATACTTGTTGGCCGTTCTTTGGATAAAGCTCATAGCCAATCTCCTCTGCTGAAGTTGGAAGGGTCATCTCCAACCATTCGGGCTTGCCCTTACCAAGCCAGCCAAGTCGCTTGTATAGTTCTCTATCCCGCCAAGCATCGGGATTAGGATAATGAGAATCCACAGTCGAAACAACCTTAACATCAAATTCCTTACAGACTTCAATAACATACTGGTTCAATTCATGTTGCTCTGGTATATTATTCCATTGGATCTCGCCATACCAACGATCACCAAAGATGGAGACCATTTCTTGTGTAACTTCCCGCATGCAGTCCAGAATCGCCTCTCTCCCCTCTTCTCGCTTGCTCCAATAGCAACCCGCATATACACCACCTAGACAAGCCGAAAGTGCAATTATACCCTCGTTATGCTTCTTTAAAAGGCTATAATCTATACGAGGTTTGCGGTAGAAATATTCACCTGTGTAGCTCTCTGAGATCAGTTTAAATATATTATTTAAGCCAGTTTGATTCATAGCCAAGAGAACAAGGTGGCGAGTGCGATTGATATTGCTACCACCGCCAGATTTAGTCTCGCCTTCGTTTTCAATCGTAGTTCCTGATTGGCCGTCATCAAGTTGCCTTGCTTTCTTTTTGTCTGCTTTGTGTTGTTCATATAGTTCCCTCCATTCTACAACATCTGGTATAAAGTAAGCTTCAAGGCCATAAATTGGTTTAAAGTCTTTACCTTCTTTCATCATCTTCTTTGCATGTAGAACCTGTCCTGCAAGACCATTCTGGTTTCCGTGATCAGTCAAAGCCAAGGCTTTACCGCCATTAGCATAGCAAAAGTCCATGTGCTCACCCGGCTTGCCGAATCCGTCAAACGGAGACCCAACGCCAGAGTGTGCATGCAAACCAACAAACTTTATATCATTCATATACCCTCCATGAATGTTATTATTGTATCATCTTATCAGGCTGCTGTCAAGATTTTTTTTTGAAAGTCTTCTTTGTATTTGAAAAGGGCTAACTCTTTTTTCTTGCACTCAAGCACAACATCAACGTCTTTGTCGTATGCCTCAAAGGGAGTGTAATACCAATCTGAATGCGCCTGTGCTTTGCAAGAAGGATCTTCATAGTGTTTGCGTGAATTGGAATGATGGGCCTGTTGTTTGACTCCGCGAGCAACCCATGTCTCTCTGGCGAGATGGAAAGCATCATGGTAGTCAAGATCTTGTGGGCCAAGGTCATGATGATGTGAGTCAAAGACAATAGGGATACCAATGCGCTTGCTAACGCCATCGTAAAGCATCTTCGTTGAAAACATAGATTCTCTGTCGTCATTCTCTACGGTCAAACGAGCTTGCGTGGTTGGCGCAAGACGCTTGAAGTTGTCGCAGAAACGAGCGAGAGCTTTGTCGTGTTCGCCATAAGCACCACCAATATGAATGTTAATCTTGGCTTGTGGTGATACTGGTAGACCCATGAGATCCATTTGAACAGCATGCGCATCAAGCTCTGCAATGGTCTTGAGAACAACTTTGTCGTTGTGAGATCCAAGACAATTGAAGGGACCGGGGTGGAAGGACAACCGCTGACCGGCATCCATAGCAATCTTACCAGCCTCGGACATAACATCTACAATAGCATCAATGTCAGGCATATCAAAGATATCATACTCTGAGAACCAAGGGAAGAGGCAAGAGGTCATGCGATAAACGGAGATACCGTTAGCATTGTTCCACTCGATAATCTTCTTGAGATCGATAACATTAGCCAAAGCAAGTTCGCTAGCATAAGCGATACCCTTGGCTTGAAAGGTCCGTTTGATCATGCCGCGATTGCAAGAGATCTTTTGTTTCTTTAGTGTTTCGTTGATACAAGCATAGCCCAAATTAACAGTCATGTTACCTCCAATGTCTTTATAACATATCATGGTATTTTTTATCTGTCAAGTAAAATAACCAAACTGGTTAAATTAAATCCGGTCATATACCTTCGTTAATACCAGCCCTCTCCTGCCAGTCATTCGATACCTTATCACTTTTAATTGGACCGCCTTTCGCCCAAGTTCGACAAGCTCTGGCTGAATGACATTTAAAGTGATGCATCCAGCAATAACCAAGCCGACCATCTTTATCAGATATTTCACCGGGCATACACTTTTCCATTCGCGGAGAGATATCAAAAGCAACACAATTACTACAATTTGATTTCTTTGCTGCTTCTTCTGTGGTATTCCAATATTCTGCTATGTCCTTCCAATAAGGACCGGGCTCATCAACATTCAGTGGGCCATATTGAATGTGTTCAGCTTTGATAGCAGAATCTCTGTTCTTGGTATTTAGTTTGAGATCCTGTGTCGCTGCTGGACAAGCATAATTTATAAAGTCTTTAATTGCTTTTACTATTTTAATTCTTATCATATTACCACTTCCGGCAAGACCAATATCTTGCTTTTGTTTTTGGACCGGGATTGTCGCAATTGTGCCTTGCTCTAAAATTCTTACGAGCCTTTGGGTTGCTCTTGCGAATCTTCATGGTCTTCTCGCCTTTCTTTTTAGCACTTGAACCGCCATGTCCGAAGTTAACCTTCTTTGC
>Ga0209348_1001665_pt1 | contig 10742 bp, 12 predicted proteins | sample ETNvirenome_2_30_FD_184065 | JGI IMG/M metagenome (GOLD analysis project Ga0209348, IMG submission 184065) | Marine viral communities from the Pacific Ocean - ETNP_2_30 (SPAdes) (version 2) | ecosystem: Environmental > Aquatic > Marine > Oceanic | place: Pacific Ocean | collected 2013-06-22 | reverse complement strand
TTTATTTATAGGTATAATAAGCAAGACTTTGCTTATTGGGGCAGGTGTACCTCTATTAATACTAATCAATTTATCCTGCCCTAACTATGAAATGATTCGCTATGAGTATTGTAACTAAAGAAGTAATGGAACAGATTGCTGATGAACTGGCTATGGGTAAGTCTCTTGTAAAGATCTGTAAGAGCAAGAAGATGCCAAGCTACAGGTCTATCACTAATGCTGTGCGTAAGGATGATGAGCTGTGGGAGATCTATCGCAGAGGTAGAGTGCAGCAGGCTGAGTTCTATGGAGATCACATTATAGATCTTGCGACTTCTCAGTTGCCAATGAATATGGATCCACGCTTTATGAATGCAGAGGTGCAGCGTAGAAGGCTTGAGGTAGATAGTCTGAAGTGGACACTAGGTAGGATACAGCCTTGGGGTCTGAAGGATAAGAAAGAGGAAGCAGGGAATACAGGAGCGATTACTCTGAGTTGGAGTAATGGTAATGTTGAGGTGAAGGAGCAGGAATAGTGTGTGTGATAAAGGCTGTGTCATTGCCGAGCTACGCACGAGTCACCCCCCAAGAAGCTTAGATTTCTGGGGTTTTGCTAGGGATAACGGGTTTGTTACCCGTACAATAATGCTGGTTTTCTGTGGGTTTGCGTGTGCAGGGTGTACATATAGTGCTGCTGTTTTGCAAAACTGTGACCCCCACCCTCCCCCAAAGCACCTAGCCGCCTGCTATAGCGTATAATAGAGAGAGAGGAGAGTGTCTTGCCCACACACATCGAAATACCCTATACACCAAGACCACTACAAGCCAAGCTTCACAAAGAGCTACCAAAGCATAGATGGGCGGTTCTAGTAATGCACAGAAGGTTTGGCAAGACTGTGATGATTATAAATCATCTATTGAGAGAAGCAATCTTGAACAATAGGCCTAATCCTAGGTATGCGTATTTAGCACCTACTTATAGACAGGCTAAGAGTGTTGCGTTTGACTACTTAAAAGATTTTTCTAGGAAGATACCTAATGTAAAATTCCATGAAACAGAACTTAGGATAGATTTACCCAACGGAGCAAGAATAAGTTTACTTGGAGCAGAAAATTATAATAACCTCCGGGGCCTTTACCTTGACGGCTGCTGTATCGATGAAACAGCAGACATCCCAGAAGCGGTATTTCCTGAAGTAATACGACCTGCTTTATCGGATAGAAACACAAAAGAGAAACCTACATTCTGTTATTTTATAGGAACACCAAGAGGACACAATGCTTTCTATGATTTATATGAACAAGCTACACAGAACAAAGATTGGTATAGTGTAGTTTATAAAGCATCAGAAACAGGTATAGTAGACCAAGAAGAACTAGAAGCTGCACAAGCTATGATGACAGAAGATCAGTACAATCAGGAATTTGAATGTAGCTGGGTGGCAAATGTACCCGGCTCAATATATGGCAAGTACCTAGAAGAAGCCATGGAAGAGGGTCGTATTACCAAAGTACCTTATGACCCTTCCTTAAAAGTAGATACCTATTGGGATCTAGGGATTGGCGATAGCACAGCAATATGGTTTGCTCAGAATGATGGGCGTGCCATTAATGTAATTGATTTTTATGAAAATAGAAATGAGGGGCTACCCCATTATGTAGATGCACTTCAAAGAAAAAAGTATTTATATGGAGACCATGTAGCACCACACGATATAGAAGTACGAGAGTTGGGATCAGGAAAGAGCAGAAGAGAGATTGCGTATGATCTAGGTCTGAACTTTCGAGTAGCACCGAAGCTGCCATTAGAGGATGGAATACACGCAGCTCAGATGTTGATACCAAGATGTTGGTTTGATAGTGAGCGATGCAAGATAGGGCTAGATGCACTAAGGCATTACCATAGAGCCTATAACGAGAGAACAAGAAGTTTTAGAAATAGTCCAGTTCATGATTTTAGCAGCCATGCAAGTGATGCTTATAGATACATGGCTGTAGGATTAAAAGAAAGAAATAGTTGGAGCCAACCTATGCAGAGGATGGCATCTAGTAGTTATAACCCATTTACACATACAGGAGAGTTATGAGTTTTTTAAGTCCAAAAATACCGACACCACCACCACCCCCTCCGGCTCCTCCTCCACCTGCTATAAGACCAGTAGAGAGGGATGAGATAGATAAGGAAGAAACAAGATTAAAAAGAAGAAGGGGTGTAAGGGCTACTATGTTAACAGGCCCGGCAGGTCTTACAGCAGAAGATACTTCAAGCGTATCACCAACATTATTAGGGGGATATTGATATGGGAGGATTTTTTTCAAGGCCTAGTCCACCACCGCCACCGCCTGCACAACCTGCACCGGTAGTACAACCAAGACCTGCAATACGAGCAGAAGATGATAGTCCTGATTACAGAAAGAAAAGAAGGGTATCAGGAGAAAGAGCAACCATATTAACAGGAACCCAAGGATTGACCGCTACAGGAGAAAGCACTTCTGTGAAAACCTTGTTAGGAGGATAGATGGCTGAAGATAAAAAAGCAGTTGCAATCATGCACCAGTTCAAAACTTTGGTCGATCAAAGAAGCAACTGGGAAAGTCATTGGCAACAGTTAGCAGACTTTATAAGTCCTAGAAAAGCAGACATAACCAAGAAGCGTACCTCTGGTGATAAGCGTACAGAATTAGTCTTTGATGGTACTGCTATCCATGCAGCAGAAATGCTCGCAGCGAGTTTACATGGAATGTTGACCAATCCAAGTTCTGCATGGTTTAGTTTGCGTTTCAAGGATAGAGAGCTAGATGGAGATGACGAAGCTAAAGAGTGGCTAGAAGGGGTAACGGATGTCATGTACAATACCTTCAATCGTTCCAACTTTGCAGAAGCAGTACACGAATTATATTCAGACTTAGTGGTCTTTGGTACAGCAGTTATGAGTATAGAAAAGGATGATGTTACTGATGTACGATTTAGCACAAGGCATATAGCTGAATGCTACCTAGCCGAAGATGAAAAGGGTACAGTCGATACAGTATATCGTAAATTTAAGATGACCTGCATTGCTATGAGGAAAATGTTTGGGGAAGAGAATTTGCCCCCAAGGTTACAGAACATGGCAAGGATGGAGCCATACAAGGAAGTAGAACTGTTGCACGCTGTGTTCCCAAGAGAAGCTTACGACATTACACAATTAGATAGTTTGAATAAACCTTTTGCTAGTGTCTATATAGATCCACACGATAAGATAACAATATCCGAAGGTGGGTATGATGAACTGCCTTATGTGTGTCCAAGATTTCTAAAAGCATCCTTTGAACTAGGGTATGGTAGGTCACCTGCAATGACTGCACTTGCCGATACTAAGATGCTCAATAAAATGTCAGAAGTTATTATACGATCTGCACAAAAACAGGTAGATCCACCTTTGATGCTTCCTGATGATGGATTTATGATGCCAATACGAACTGTACCGGGTGGACTAAATTATTACAGATCAGGTACCAGAGATAGGATAGAACCATTAAATATAGGAGCAAACAACGCTCTTGGCTTGAATATGGAAGAGCAAAGAAGGAATGCAATTCGATCAGCGTTTTATGTTGATCAGTTAATTTTATCACAGGGGCCACAGATGACAGCTACCGAAGTGATCCAGAGAACAGAAGAAAAGATGCGATTACTTGGTCCGGTCTTAGGAAGATTACAAGCGGAGATGCTGCAGCCTTTGATAGAAAGAGTATACAATGTATTGAGCAGAGAGAGAAAGTTTGCAGCTCCACCAGAGTTCTTGGCAGACAATGATGTTGAGATAGAATATATTTCACCACTAGCCAAAGCACAAAGGTTAGGAGATGTGCAATCTGCAATGCGATTGTTTGAGATGCTTGCTCCATTATCACAAGTCAATCCTGCGGTATTTGATTATGTGGATATGGATGGACTGGCTAAGTATGTTATAAGAATACTAGGAGTGCCTGCATCAACGATTAAGAGCGATCAGCAAGTCGCACAAGAGCGAGAAGCAAGGCAGCAGATGCAACAACAAATGGCAGAGCAACAAGAAGCTCTACAAACAGCAGAAGCTGCTGGTAAGGCTGCACCTGCATTGAAAGCGTTACAATAATGATAGTAAGATACGCAAATATTAAAGATTTAAAATATATCAATCATTTATCAAAAAAAGAAACAAAATCTTTAGGCTTTATACCAAATTCAGCTTATGAAGCGGCTATAACTGGTATCAAAAATGGTAAAAGATGGTCAAATGTTTGCAACGATAAAATATGGGTTGTAGAAGAAAATAAAGATCTAGTTGGTTATCTTTTAATGTCTTTTGGAAATTGGGCAAAAGTTAATCAAATAGCAATACAAGAAGATGCAAGGTTAATAGAAAGGGGGAAAAAATTATTAAAAACTGGTATTGAATATGCTAATTCTTATGGAAGGCAAGATTTTGTTTGTGGGTGTGCTGATGATTTACCTAGTAACTTTTTTTGGCAACAAATGGGATGGAAAAAAATAGGAAAAAGAAAAGGAATATCTCATACGAACACATGGAAAGAAACATCAAAAAGAGATGTAAATGTTTATCAATATCAAACTAATAGTTTATTTTATATATGATGATCAATGATGATTATAGATTAGTATTCACCTCCAAAGAAGGAGAGCGAGTATTACAAGATTTACGAGAGCGTTTCTATGATAGAGATACTTTTGTACGAGGAGAGACAGACACGACTGCATACAATCAGGGAGCAAGAAGTGTTCTGTTTTTTATATTTAGGCAACTAAATGATTTTCAACCACTAGATGAAAAAGCGAAAGGAGAGTAAGACATGGCTGAAGAACAACAGGTAGCGGAAGCTCCGGTAGAAAATGGGCAGGCTCCGTCTGAAGATTGGAAAGCAAGTTTACCAGAAGATATAAGAGATAATCAATTAATACACAATGCAAACAGCATTGAGTCCTTAGCAAAGACTGCAATCCATGCACAAAGCATGATAGGAGCTGATAAGATTGCTGTGCCGGGTCGATGGGCAAACGATGATGACTGGAACAATGTTTATACAAAACTGGGTAAGCCTGAAGATGCGCAAGGCTACAAGCTAGAATTGAAAGAAGGTACGCAAGTCGATAAAGATATGGAGAGTTGGTATCGAGGGTTAGCTCACAAGGCAGGTCTAAACGATAGACAAGCCAATACTATCTTTCAAGAATACATGGCTAAGGAAGCAGAACTCAAAGCAGCAAATGCTCCACCTTCTCCAGAAGATGTAGAAATCATCAAGGGAGAAGCAGAGATTGCTTTGAAGAAGGAATGGGGAAAAGCATTTGATACAAGAATGAATGAAGCTAAAGGAGTGCTTACAGAGTTTGCTCCCAAAGACTTTGATCAATTACTTACAAAGGATGGAGTGCCATTAGGCAACGATCCTGTATTTATAAAAACACTAGCCAACATAGGAAACTATATCAACTCCAAACTAGGAGAAGATAAGATGGTTGGCAGCAAGCAACAGCCACAGTATACACCGGCTGATGCAGAAAAAGAGATTGCAGCCTTGCGAGGAGATCCTCGTGATGGCGGCCCCTACTGGGATAAGAAGCATCCAGATCACATGAGAACTGTACAACAAGTACAGGAACTTATGGAGTATATGCACCCAGAAGAGGAATAGAATTTACAGAAGAACGTAAAGTAAGATAAGCGAAAGCCCTTACCGGTGGCACCGACAGCTAAAGGTGATTAACCTTAAATATAGAAGTGTCCTGCGTAAGCAGGGTAGCAATTTGTTTTCTTAATATTATTAACTTTTTTACAAGGAGAGCGTTATGAGTACGCAAATTACTACAGCTTTTGTAAACCAGTTTAGCAGTAATATAACCATGTTAAGTCAACAAATGGGTTCTCTACTAAGAGAAGCAGTTGATGTGGAAACTGTTACTGGTGAGAAAGCTTTTTTCGATCAGGTAGGTTCTGCTGTAGCACAGGTAAGAACTTCCCGTCATGGTGATACTCCATTGATGGAAACACCACACGCAAGAAGAATGGTTACAATGTCAACCTATGAGTACGCTGATTTAATTGATGATCCAGATAAAGTCAGATTACTTGTAGATCCAACATCTACTTATGCCAGAGCAGCAGCGATGGCTATGGGGAGGTCAATTGATGACGTTATAATCTCAGCAGCTCTCGGTACTGCTAGTACAGGCAAGACCGGAAGCACATCCACAGCATTACCATCTGGGCAAAAGATCGCTCATGCTAGTGGTGGATTAACTCAGGCTAAACTAGTGTCTGCTAAAAAGATACTAGATCAAAATAGCGTAGACCCTTCAATCCAGAGATACATCATTGTATCCCCTGAGCAGATTGAAGATTTATTAAACATCACCTCTGTTACTTCAGCAGACTTTAATACAGTCAGAGCTTTGGTACAAGGTGAAGTAGATACATTTGTTGGTTTCAAGTTTATCGTAAGTAACAGACTGAACACAGATAGTAATGGCGACAGACAAGTTATCGCTTTTGCTGGAGACGGCATCAAGCTTGCTATTGGTAAAGATGTTACTGGTCGTATAGACGAGAGAGCAGACAAGTCGTATTCAACACAAATCTATTACTGTATGGACATCGGGGCAACCCGCATGGAGGAAGAAAAAGTAGTAGAGATTGCCTGTCAGGAATAGGAGGATAATTATGGCAAATGTTAATCAAACACTAGTTTCTAACTTTGAAGCTAGTCCTATTGTTAAAAGCCCTTCCTCTCAACTAGGCGGGGTTATGAGAATTGCTCAAGGTACTATTGCTTTAGCAGCAGGGGATTTAAGTGCAACTGATACAGTTATGCTTGCACCTATTCCTACTAATGCTTCCGTTGTTAGTATCAAGCTTTTCAATGACGATCTTGATTCAGGATCAACTAATACTACCGATGTAGGATTGTATAATGCAGACTCAAGCACAGTTACGGCTGTCGATGATGATGCATATGCAAGCGCTATTACGGATCTAAGAGCTGCTGTTACTACAGGTACAGAGGTTGCTTTTGAAGCAAGAAATATTAACACTATGGGGCAAAAGGTTTGGCAAGATGCTGGCCAGTCATCAGATCCGGGCGGATATTATTATATCGGTCTAAAGTTTGATGCTGCTGGAGATACAGCAGGAGACCTATCTTTTGTTATCACATACGTTGTTGATTAATAGGTAACATGAAAGGGGAGTTGCGTTTGCACTTCCCTTTCCTTACAAGGAATTTATTATGGCATCAGAAGTAGATATAGCAAACTCAGCACTTAACATGATAGGTGCATCTAACATCAACTCACTAACAGAGGATAGTGTTGCAGCAAGAATAGTAAACCAGAGATACACCTTTGTAAGAGATGCGGTGTTTCGTTCTCATCCTTGGAATAGTTTGATAAGGAGAGCAACACTAGCAGAAAACTCTACAGCTCCAACATGGGGTTTTACCAAAGCTTACAATTTACCAACTGATCCTTTTTGTTTGCGTGTATTGCGTATAGAAAATTTAGATATAAACTTTCGAGTAGAAGGCAGAACGATTGTTACAGATGAAACTACTATGAAAATAAAATATGTAGCAAGAATAACCGATCCCAATGAATACGATAGTCTGTTGATGGAATCTATTTCTGCAAGATTGGCAGCAGATATTTGTTACTCTGTAACTAACAGTAATTCTTTAGTGGCTAGTATGTATAATCTCTATGAAGCGAAGATCAAAGAAGCAAGATTTGCAGATGCTACTGAAGGTATGCCCGGAGAAAGTCGAGCAGATGTTGGTGTATACCCAGCAGATACTTTTGTTAATTCGAGGTTCTAATGACTTATACAAGTCCTAGATATACAAACTGGACTGCTGGTGAACTGTCAGATAGATTAGATGGTAGAACAGATCTTACAAGATATTTTAACGGAGCAAAGTCTTTAGAAAATTTTATAGTCTATCCTGCTGGTGGTGCAGCAAGGAGACCGGGTACAAAGTTTTTACATGAAGTAAAAGTAAGTGCGAATGCAGCACGACTAATACCTTTTGAATTTAACACTACGTCTGCAAATACCTATGTATTAGAATTTGGTAATAATTATTTTAGAGTATATCAAGATGGTGGTATTGTAACTGAAACAGGTAAAACTATTTCCGGTGCAACCAAAGCTAACCCTGTTGTTATCACAGCAACCTCACATGGCTTTAGTAATGGTGATCATGTTATTATTGGCAGCGTTGCAGGTATGGTGGAACTCAACGGAGTTACAGGAATAGTTGCAAACAAAACGACCAACACTTTTGAATTAACAGATGTTGATGGTACAAACATAAACAGCACAGGATTTACTACTTACACTTCCGGAGGTACAGCAAATCGTATTGTAGAGATTACCACAACGTATACTACTGCTCAAATATCTGAAATCAAAGTAACACAATCTGCGGATGTAATGTTTGTAACACACAATGACCACCCCGTTAGAAAGATACAAAGAACAAGCAATACGGACTGGACTATCTCCGATGTCTCCTTTATAAACGGGCCGTACCTAGATGAGAATGCTACTACAACTACTCTTACTCCAAATGGTCGAAGTGGTAGCATTACTCTTACTGCATCAGGAGATACATTTGTTTCTACTGATGTAGGAAGATTAGTAAAAATATATAATGGTTATGCAAAGATAACAGCATTTACTTCTGCAACTGTAGTTACTGCTACTGTGCAAACAGATGAGTTAGGAGTAGCAGAGATACTACCAACTTATGCTAGTAACACAATTAGTTTTGTAGAAGGTGATCCTAGTGGTACAGGATCATCACATAATGATTTCATAAGAGATAGCAATAAACAATTTGTCATAGAAGGTTTTACTGAAGGTATGACGATTACTGCAAGCGGTGCATCGAATGGTGCAAACAATAGAGACTATGAAATTGTTAAAGTAACAAGTGATGAAATAACTTTAGTGCCTGTAGATGATGTAGTTGCAGAAAGTGCAAGTAATACGATTACACTTGTTGGAAAGCTAAATGCTACTGATGAGTTTTCACTTGGAGCGTTTTCAGAGACTACAGGTTTTCCAAGAGCTTGTGCTTTCTATGAACAGCGTTTAGTGTTTGCAGGTACAACTAGTCAACCACAAGCATTGTTCTTTAGTGTTGCAGGTGATTTTGAAAACATGACAGAAAGCGATAGTGATAGTTCTGCTATGAACTATACTATCGGTAGTAATCAGGTTAACAGAATATTGTATCTTGCATCATCTAGAAGTTTGATTGTAGGAACGACTGGTGGTGAGTTTGTAGTAAGAGCTTCTGGTAATGATGAACCAGTATCACCAACAAACATACAGATAAAGCAACAAGCAAGCTATGGTAGTGCTGATATACAACCAGTACAAGCAGGAACCTATACTTTGTTTGTGCAAAGAGCAAAAAGAAAAATAAGAGAATTAGGTTATGTATTTGACACAGATTCTTTTCAGGCAGTAGATCTAACTATTCTTGCAGATCATGTTACAGAAACAGGAGTGTTAGAGCTTGCGTATCAGCAAGAACCTTTCTCTATTGTCTGGGGTACAACAACCGATGGCAGATTGATTGGTCTTACCTATCGAAGAGAAGAACAGGTAGTGGCATGGCATCAACATAAATTAGGAGGTTCTTTTACGACAGGTGGCGTTACCACTAATCATGGTATTGTAGAAAATATAGCTGTAATACCGGGAGAACTTAATCAAGATAATTTATACATGGTAGTAAAAAGAACTATCAATGGTGCCACTAGAAGATATGTAGAAATATTATCCGATATAGATTTTGGAACAAATATACAAGATGCTATCTTTGTTGATAGCAGTCTAACCTATTCAGGATCTAGTACATCAAGTCTATCAGGTCTTGACCATTTAGAAGGGCAAACTGTTTCTATTTTAGAAGAAGGAGCAGCTCATCCAGACAAGACAGTATCAAGCGGAAGTATTGCCACTGATAGAGCAACAACAAAAGCTCAAGTAGGATTAGGTTATACATCTACTTTGAGAACTGTAAGGTTAGAATCAGGGAGTGCAAGTGGTACAGCTCAGGGCAAAATTAAAAAAATTCATAGTGTTATTGTTCGTTTTTTTCGTACTGTGGGTGCTTCTGTGGGAACTAGTACAGATAATGTCGACACCATCCCCTTCAGAGACAGTTCCGATCCAACAGACACAGCAGTACCATTATTTACAGGAGACAAAACCATAGAAGCTCAACCCTCTTGGGACACAGAAGGTGCAATCGTAGTGCAGCAGACACAAGCATTACCTATGACGATTGTTGGTATCTATCCAAGAGTAGTAGTACAAGATTTTGATTGATGAGAATAATAAAGTTTATACCAGAACACGCAAAAGAATTAGTAGTAGAAAATAAATTATCTTTTGGTACACAATCACCAGATCATGACTGGGAACACCACATGGAGCGAGCAGCATTGCATGATGCTTGGACAGGTATAGAGAACGGACACATTATCGCAGCAGCAGGTTTCATTCCTATGTGGGATGGTGTTGCAGAATGTTGGTTTATAGGAAGCGATAGAATACAAACAAGAATTAAGTCTGTCGTAAAAACAACAAAAGATATTATGAGCAAGGCACCTTACGCAAGGATGCACGCAAATGTAAAAGCTGATTGGATGCAAGCAATACGTTTTGCAGAATTTTTAGGTTTTAAAAAAGAAGGTTTGATGAAAAAGT
>Ga0209348_1001664_pt1 | contig 10743 bp, 13 predicted proteins | sample ETNvirenome_2_30_FD_184065 | JGI IMG/M metagenome (GOLD analysis project Ga0209348, IMG submission 184065) | Marine viral communities from the Pacific Ocean - ETNP_2_30 (SPAdes) (version 2) | ecosystem: Environmental > Aquatic > Marine > Oceanic | place: Pacific Ocean | collected 2013-06-22 | reverse complement strand
TTTTATCTTCTGGACACTCGATTTTGGTTGTAGTTTCTTTTTTCTTCAAGAGTTTTTTACCAATTCTCCCTGTTTTCTTAACACATTTGTTAGTTTCAGGATTAAGAATTTTATCTTCTGGACACTCGATTTTGGTTGTAGTTTCTTTTTTCTTCAAGAGTTTTTTACCAATTCTCCCTGTTTTCTTAACACATTTGTTAGTTTCAGGATTAAGAATTTTATCTTCTGGACACTCTACCATTTTATATAATTATAATATTATTTTTTATGGTTTTCACATGTGCCGCATCTATACTCTGTTTTGTCTTCTGCAAATATATATTCACTTATAACTGATGAAAAAGATCCTTTCAACGACTGTGCTTGACTTAAATCAACTTCTCGTCCAATTTCATGTAGATAAGTAAGATCAATAATAGAAATTATATTAGATGAAGCATTTATATTATAAACCATTAAATCCTTTTGCATACCATAAGATGGATTGTTTTCCCAATGTACCTTGTATGATCCACTCCCTAAACTGGATTGACTTTCGATAGGTGCCCCAACTAATGTAATTCCTGAAGGCCTTACATTATCAACGTATGCTTTAGCTGTTTTTGGAAAATTATTATTGCTAAGATATAATTGATTCGTGCTAGATTCGGTTAACACTGATGAGTCGTTCCAAGCTCCTATACCTAGAGCATGACCTACTTCGTGTGCTATTGTTAATATTTTAATGTTTGTAGATAATCCGCTATCGAACCTTTGTTGACTGAGAGTGACAACATTACCAAGTGTTGAAGCTAAAACGTTTCCAGATAAGTTTGAAACGGTTCTAAATTCTATGTATATTCCTTTAACACCGATACTAGACCATCTATTAACCCCTTGATTGATAATTGACTGATAATTTTTAGCATTTCCAACATATTTTATATTGAAATCTCCAATATCTTCATCTTTTGTTAATATTAATGCTAGTACTATTGCTAATATAATTATCATAAGTAAAAAGACAATAACTGTCTTCGTATACATTTTTTAAATACAAAAAAATATATTATCTTAAAATGGTAGATAGATATAATCCACAAAGACTACCTTATACCAGAATTTCACAACCTTATAGAGAATATATACCACAATATCGTTCTCAGATTCCTGCACAGATAGGTTCGGGATATAGAGAACCAATATATCAACCCCCTAAAAAACCCTTTATAGGGCCATTTGAGAAAAAATTATTATTGTATTTTGTATTATTTGTAGTGATAGCTGTAATAGTAGTGATAGTTTTGCGTTCACTATCACATTCTTTGGACGGTTATTATCATTCTTCTACAGGTTGTCATTGTAAAAAGAACAATAATTGCGGATCTCACAAGAAACATCAATCTAATTGCGGATCTCATACAAAAAACAGTGGACATAATTCTTGTGGCGGATCATAAAAAAATACATATTAAAAATGATATCACTTCACGAAATTAAAATTAATACACATAATAAAAAAATCTTAAATATCGTAAATGACAACAAAATAAGTATCGGCACGTTAGACAATGATAGTGTTTTTGAATATCAGAATAATGGTAGATCATATAAAATAATAATTGTTCATTTCAAATATAATGACAAAATAGTATCTCAAGCATTCTATCAATGTCAAGATGAATTCAATGGGACATGGCTGCCTTTCGATGGTATTAAAGCAAATGTAAACGATACCAATGTTTTTTACCAATATCTTGATACAGAACCTTTTAATAGTGATTTGTATCCATTTGGTAATGAAAAACTTATGTGCGTTTCTTATATCATCGGTGGTGGTGTTTGGATTAACAAAGAAACAAAATATAGAAAAATTCTAAATGTAAATGAACGAATCTCTTATTTAGCAAATTTTAAAACGGTGAAAGTAGAGTTCAATAATTCTTTATATATTAATCATTTCATAAATTATAGTATTTCTAGAAATTATTATGACAATCATCCTACTAAATCATTTAATTTCAAAAGTCCTAAATGGGTGTCTAGTAATAAGGAAGTAAAAAATGAACAAAGACTTTTTAGTGCTTTTGATTTTTCTGCTAAAATGAATAATAGTTATCAAATCGAGTATACACCTCCATTATTTGCTAATAAAATATGTAGAGAAGATTATAATGATTTTTATTTAATAATGGATAATTGCGAAGTTAAAGAGAAAATACAAGATGCAAGATTATGTACTATATTATAATTCAGCAAAAAGACCATCAATATCATTTGTATTTGTATTGTTTTTTCGCACAATAATATCAAAACTCTTACATGTTTCATCAATTAAACAAGGATATATTGAACAAGAATACAAAATTATATCAGATTTGTATTGAAAATTAAATTGATATGCACTATTTTCTTTTCTTACTTTATCCAATAATACATATAAATAATCTTTAAAAAAACCATGTTTCACATCATCAATATGATATTTTTCTAATTTTTTTAGTCCAAACATTGATTTTATAAATTTTCCTTTAGCAAAAAATATCTTACCGTTATTTAATATTTTAAGATACATATAGTTATCATCAGTAGGTATAAGATCTTTAAAATGATATATATTGTCTGATTTTACAAGGACAATAGATCCATATTTCATTTTTAAAATGAAATATTTTTATATATTTTACATTGAAATGAGTTTTTTTATAGAAGAAAATATTGATCAATCATCAAGCATATATGAAGCATTTTACAATAAATACTTCCCTAAATGGACAGAAGAGTTTGAAAAATACAGAGATGAAATGAAAAATGTTTCTAACATTATAAACAGGGTAGAAAAACGAACACTAGGTTTTTGGCCAACAAAAGATAAAATTTTTAACTCTTTTCAAGATACTCCATTGAATAAGGTCAAAGTAGTAATATGGACTGAAAATCCTTATTCTTTATCAAAATCTTACCATAATATATATAAAGAACTTAAAAACGAATATCCTGAAATTAAATCACCCAGAGATAATACACTGCTTCGATTAACAGATCAAGGTGTGTTATTCATGTATGCTTCTATGTGTCATTCAACTGATGATCCAAAAGCTTATTATAATCTATGGTTTAGATTTACAAATATTGTTATAAATATTCTGAACGAAAAAATTGAAAACTGTGTGCATCTACTTTGGGGTAAAAATTGTCAAAAATTAGCAGATAATATTAAAAGCAGGGAAGTATATAGTGCAAGTGATCCTTCGAGTTATATGTTTTTAGGAAACAATCATTTTATCAAGACAAATATAACATTGGAGAGACAAAATAAAGAACAAATTGATTGGAATGTTATTTCAGATTAGGTTTAATGCTATTTTCTAAACCTATTACTATATCGTTCAAATCAAGTGTTTCTACATCTTGTTTATAAATATCTATCAGTTTTTCATCAAGCAACAAGTCAATTTTCGTATCATTAAATATATATTCTTCTATTTCTTGTAAGTCGCATTTTTTAACATCTATGAAATTATAGTTTAAAAGTACCTTTATAAAGTCAGGATCGTGAAGATGTTTATTGTATAACACAGCATCAATTATACTAATAATTAGATATTTTTCTATGCTTGGAAATTTATCTCTTATAATATCTAAAAGTGATAAAGTTATTATAGATCTATTTTTTCTGGTTTCTGCAGTGAAAATAGTATTTCCATTGTTTATTAAATCTTCTGATAGATCTAATAAATCATCCGATAACTGTGAAATTAAACAAAGATAGTAAAATGTTTCTTCCTTGATATTTGTTTCACTGGATAAGCAATATTTGAATAATTTATGTGATAAATATGATTTATTCAAAGAAACAGTTAGAATATCTATATTTTTAGCATCTGTTTCAACTTTAATTCCGTTTTTACTATACGAATATTGTAACAACTTTTTCACATCTCTGAAAAATAATTTTTTATCTATAAGTTTTTGATTTCTGTAAATATCATTAACTATTTGTATACAAATGTTATTTTTGTATTTGTATAAAAATTCCTTGTAATTATCTTTTTCATAAATTTCGTTGTTTAGGAATTTAAACAATGGTTTTAACAATTTTTTCTGAGAATTCATTTCTTTATTATCAATTATGTTATCTACAATCATCCAAAGTATTTGTATCGATTCGAAAAGTTTTAAATTAGTAATACAACCTAAAGGCATGTATAATATAATACAATAAAACGATATGATAAATTCTTTAATCAATAAAGGATTGTAAATATTATGCAAAGTTAATATTTTTTTGAATCTAATCGCACTCAAGAAAGAAGGTTCAATCATAGATATTAGATAATCTTCTTTGGTATAAAATTTCACTAAGTTTTTTATACATTTCACACTAAAACTGTTAGTTACATTTGCATTCTTAACAAAATCTTTAAATACTAAAGATAACCTGTATAAACTATTAAAATCAGAAAATTCTATATCATTTATTATTTTGTTGATCTTGTTTTTATAATATGAGTTATCATAAGATTTTATATCTTCGTTGAATTTTAAATAAAAATTTTTGACAATTTTATCCATTTTAGTAATTATTTTTATAAGATTAATTACAATAATTCTACTATATTATTTAATAAATGAAAATTTACATAATAAGGACCTATAATATAATAAACCAACTCTTCAAAGTAACAATTCCAAGTTCCGAACTTTGTCTCCCATAAAGTAATTATATTATCATTTTTTGTTTTTAACAAAATAAATTTTTTAGGAGAATCTAACGTAGGGTATCTACCTACAGAAATCTTATGTTTTAGTTCTATACCATCACAATCAAATATACCTGTTTTTCTTCTAAAACTGCATTTATAAGGTATAATCGGTGTATCATAGTTTATAAAAAATCGTCTCAACGGCTCTTCAAAGGAATCTATATAGAATTTTTTTTTCTTTATCATAGAATTTATACACAACTTATTTGACTCTATATAATATTCTATACCTTTCTTTACTAACGGTTTGTAATTTATCTGATAGTTTTCCTCTAAAAATTTTCTTTTACTTTCTTTGAATAAATGATAAAATCTGGGAAATGCGTTAGTTAAATGTTCTTTTTCTGTTATAGTCATATACTTAAACATAATGAGAATGATTTCATTTGGAAGATAATCAAAATAATTTCTCATTTTATATAAAAACTTATATAAAACTAATTAAATTTGGGAATATTCTCTGATTTAGGAAAATTTCTGCTTCTGGAAAACATTATTTCTATTTCATTTTTACAATTATATTTATCTAAATCAATATCGTATTCTTCTGATCTAATATTAAGATCATCATCAGTGAGTTCTGAAACAGAAGGTGTCAGCAATTCTCTACATTTATTATGATTTAAACAACAAATATCCAGTTTATCGTTGTTTAAGTCTATTTCTTCAATAGATTTGTATTTTTGAATCAATTGTAGTGATTTCTTAGGACCGATTCCTTTCATCCTTTTACCAAAATCACAACCACATAATATACAAAAATCTCTAAATTCTTGATATGTCAGATTTAAAGTTTTTAATATAGTAGGTGTAAAAACACCTGTAATGAACATTTTCTTGTTTCTGTATTCAAATTTATGTGTTATAAACGGTGCACCCATAGCAAATGTATCTGTATCTGCAGACCATACACATGCGACTATACGCTCTACTGCCAAAGATGCTGCAAGATGTTCACCTTCGCCTTTAGCTGTGATACTTGGTATACCAAACCTATCACATACATCCTTTAGATCTGTAATTCTGTTAATAGGAAAATAAAAGGTATCTGCTTGTAATTTTCTGTATGTTTCTATGAGTTCTGTTGGACGTTCCAGAACATTCATCTCCATAAGCTGATTCTTAATATTATCGCGTTTTTCGGTACGTTTAAGACGTTCTTCTCTGCGCTTTGTTTTTGTATCTAATTTTGCTGGAACACTATCTCCGTCCCAAATCCAAATAGGTGTAATCTTATATGTTAAAAGTTTTGTATTGAATCTCACAAATTCTTTGACAAGTGCGTTAAATACATCGTCAGCTTTTATACTATCAAATGGATCTTTAAGTTTTGAACTGGTATTTTTAACACATATACCCAGATATGTGAAAACCCAATTATAAGCATCGATAGCAATTCTCTTTCTATTCAAATTATAGGCAGGCGTCTCCACAAAACAGTTTGGAACATGTTTTTTAAGAAACGGGATTAAATCGCTAATGCCCATTTTTTGTTATTTTATTTTAAAATAAATCATTTTTAAAATAATGGAATTTGTCATTAGCAATAAAAATCACGAAGAAATTAATAGAATAATAATAGGAATCATAGAATCTTACTTCAAAACAAATGTAGAATATTCCAGTTTTTATAGAATAGGAACAGATACTCAACTTATCACAGTTGATATAGAAGATGAAATCACAGATAGAGAAAGAAGTGAAATTATGAAAATAATAGAAAAAATTGATTATTGTTGTAAATTTTTATATAAAGGCTTTGAATTGCCTATAAAACAATTAAAATCTATGAATCACAAATATCATAAAATCATTAATTATAAAGATGTTTATTATTATAACCCAAACGATATTAATGAAGAGCTGATGGATTTTGCTCACGTCTTTACTGATCATTTTACGGTTAAATATCATCATGTAGACATAGAAAGTCAACTTGTCAAAAATACTCTAATAATAGATAAATATGGTCTGATTTCTTGTAAAATAGAAGATAGTAATGGTAGATTATATCTTAAAATAGACAATGAGAAACATCATTTTGGATACAAAGAGCTTTCTAATTTTATATCAAATAGGATGGAAGATTCTAATTTAGAAACATACTATAAGTTAGACAGTATGGATAAATTGAACATTAAAAGACTTCAAGATGGTAAATCTCCATTGTCTTCTTATTATCCTACCCAAAATACTACTGAACACGTGTTTCGTTTAGTTATGTCGTTTACTAAAATATGTAAGAAAGAAAATCTACCAATGTTCAATCTCAAAGATATTGTGAATTTCAGCCAAGATATACTGGGATTTGAATATTATACTATAAACAATGTAATCAAAATCAAAGAAGCTTATGAAAATTTAGATATTACAAACTATAGAGAACATGAATTTGATTATTTAGAAAACGCTTTAGCATTTTCTATTTATTTAAGTGGTTTTGGTATAAAACATTTTATGTTATCAAATCAAACACTCCATAAATATACAATATGTTATATTTATGGTGAACTTTTAGAACCATATGTTAATATAGATGATATGAAACAACGTGTGATAGAATATTATAAAAATCAATATGGTGTTAATAAAGACATGATTAGTGACAAAAAATTCAAACATATGAGTATTCAAGAATTATTATCCTGTGTAGATGTAAGACAGACTCTAATATTTGATAAAAGTATCATTCAACATATAAACCCATTTGATAACAAACCGTTACCTTTATATTATTATGAAGTAAAAAATCATCAAAAATATGGTATTTATAACATTGGAAATATCGTAAAAGGTATATTTAGAAGAATACCTTTATATAATAGAGAACACTTAAAGTTACGAAATGTCAGTATTGAGATAGATGACGGTAGTGTTATAATACATGGTATTAAGATTACAGATGAAATGTTCTTTACAGATAATCAAAGAGCATTAAAACATATTAATAGAATATGGCAAAAAGGATACTTTTTAAATTCTTTTGGTCTTATGTATTATATCGAAACAGGCGATTTTATCAAACAGACAATTATATTACCAGAATGGTTTACAATGAAAAATTCTTCAGAAGGCGATTTTTATAAGTTCCTTAAATTCAATGATCTCTAATATCTTTTAGTGACACACCATCTTTAATGTTATCCAGAATAAACTTTAATATATTTCTTGTGCTATCTTTTGTAATGGTGATATTTATCTTCTTCATATAATCTATAACAACATTTGTTAAATGCACAGAATCAAAATCATTATATAATCCAAGTTCAGGATAAATGAAACGTTTTTCTTTGTCTATTGGGTTTTCAAACAAGTGTTTAGATCTTATAACAGAATTATGATGAAACAGTTTTCTTTCATAGCTCAAAATATCCCATTTCCTATCGGTTATTTGTTTTCCGAAAACACATAATCTTGTCTCACTTGAAGAAGGTTTACAAAATGCTTGAGTATATACAATACCATCTAAATAATCTCGAGTTTTGCCTTTTTTGATTTCAAAATCTTCTGCGTAAGGAAGTCTAAACTTAAGGAGAGAGTATAAGGGTTTAATTTCATTTACCCATGTGCGTTGTAATTGCATATCTTGCCATACAATATCTTCGTTTGATTTCATATCGTCTACGTTTGTCTTTGAACTATCATATGTTAAAGTTCTTATATCAGAAATCAATATACATTTTTTATTTTTCCATTCTTCTATATCTGAGCTGTCAAAATATCTATTGTTAATAACTATGTTTGAAATATTATACAAGTCTTTACTAAATTCTCCAGAATCAAATAGATGAAATGTCAATGAAGGAAAAAGTTTAGACAAAACGTTTAAATGTTCGCCGCTCGCTGCGCCAATATATATTAGGTCGCTAATTTCATCAGAATCATAATAATGTGTTAAAAACAATAATTCAGATGTAAAAAGTTTGAGCTGACCCCAATGTGTGTTGTTAAGATTGGCGCCCCTCTTATATATTTTTTCTTCTGTATGATCCCCTATAACATAATGAAGTTTCTTATCAAAAGTTTTTAAATTTCCATTTTTTATTCTGTAATTGCTGGAATTTATTCTCGAATAATAATCGCTCATTTTAAATTAAAATTTATTTTTACTTTAATAAAATGACATTACCCGTTACTCCGAGATCTAGAACTCTTGCCGCGTTAAGTGTAGCCAGGGGGACTTACATGGACACTATTAGTGTTCGTAAATGGCACATTACTTTGGCCATTTTTCTGGCATCATGGTTTATATTATTCACCATTTTTACTTCATTTTACCCAAAATCACTTATGGACGATAAAGATTTCTTAAGTGCTATCAATGTTGCTGCTTCAGAGGACTCTGATCAGAAAAATAACGATAATAATCTCCTATCTGACAATGGTCGCACTATCATATGGGGTTCGTCACTTGGTTTTGGTGCTCTTGTAGCATTCATTTACCATTTCTTCTATGTTCAATTTTTCTAAAAAATTTTATTATAATAAATGAGTAAAGTTGTTAAATTTAACTTTTCAGATAGTTCTGAAATTCCAGCATTAGATACAAAATTGAAAAAAGCATACGAAGAAAATGATAAAGTAAAATTTATATTTGATCTTAGTAATATCAATGCTTCTGATGCGGGTAATATAAGTAAGATAATTAAATTAGTAGAAAAATATAAACCATATGAACATAAACTTCAGTGTATTGATATAGTATGTCCTAAATCACATACTATAAAACGTAATTTGATAAAAAAGTGCATCAAAATGGCAAAAATAGGCAAACCAGTCTATTTAGTGGAAAAAGCTTAACTAATTATTTCTTAAAATGGATTTAAGAAATATGAAAATATCATCTTTATTACCATCTGTTTCCTTATTTTTTGATATAAATGATATAAAAGGATGCACAGATGGAAGTATACAACCCGATGAAAATAGAATTGTATGGTTAAAAGAAAAAACGAAATATATCAATTCAATCGATACATTTCTCAGATCAAAGTTTAACATACCTTCTCAATCAAAAATGGTATTCTCACTATACTTACCACCTAATGGAAAAGACAAAACTCTTGTTATAAAGAAATCTTCGCACAAGTTAATTAGTCGCGTTATTGTATCAACCATAAGTGAATCTCCGGATATTTCGCTAGGACATCGAGATGAAAAACTGAAGATGAGACCAAATGAAGCATATAACGTTCCTTATCCTGTTAATGGTATGATGGAGATTAAGTTTGATAATAGTAGAACTTTGATCATTCCTGCTCGTAAAGGTTTTAGACAACAAAAATTAACAAAGAAAGTTGAGAATCGTTATATCATGATGCTGGATTATATTTATACCGATGATGTCAAAGAAGCCATAAAAGAACTTACAGGGAAAGATGAGAAAATACGAGGATATGATGAATCAGATACTTCAGATCAAAAACAAGGAGACAAAGAACATTTGCAGAAAGATACTATTCAAAATGATGCTTGAAGATAAACAATTATCTCAAAAAGTTAAACGTGAAATATATAAATTTATGTAAATAAAATGCCCAGAAGAAAATTTATATTAGAACCATTAAATATTACAAAAACAGATGAAATGAAACAAGTTCAAGAATTCAAAGAAAGTTTAAAATTTATGTCTTCGGAAAGTATACAAAAAATATACAAAGAATTAGATATTTCAAATTTTTATCCAGAAATTGTATATCAGGCTCCGATTGGTGGTAGACAAATTGCTAAAGTTACCAACAATGATACTGTGACATATTTTTATAAATCAAGCGGAACATCAAGATTAGATATGGGAACAGAAAATTATTGGTTTCCATGCATGGGTGATTGCTCACAACCCATAAATCCTTTTACTGGGAAATCAGAAAGAATAAGAAAACTGGAAGATAAATACTTGGATATGGAATTTTCACTTTTGAAAGAAGAACTCAAGAACAATCCCAATTTAATGAAATACAAAAGATTCATAACTAAAGAAAATGCGATGATATCAAAA
>Ga0209348_1001663_pt1 | contig 10748 bp, 6 predicted proteins | sample ETNvirenome_2_30_FD_184065 | JGI IMG/M metagenome (GOLD analysis project Ga0209348, IMG submission 184065) | Marine viral communities from the Pacific Ocean - ETNP_2_30 (SPAdes) (version 2) | ecosystem: Environmental > Aquatic > Marine > Oceanic | place: Pacific Ocean | collected 2013-06-22 | reverse complement strand
GCTGGTAAGTTAAGTTCTGCTAGGGTTTATAGGCAGTTTATAAACGCAGAGAAGAAGTCATGAGTCTGAAAGAGTGGTTTGGAAAAGGTCCAAAAGGCGATTGGGTCGATATCGGAGCACCCAAGAAGGACGGCAAGTTCCAGAAATGCGGTCGAGCCAAAGGATCTAAGCGTAAATATCCCAAGTGTGTGCCTAGAGCAAAAGCTAAGTCGATGACTGCAGGTGAAAGAAAGAGTGCGGTTCAACGCAAAAGAGCCAAGCCACAAGGTGTTGGTGGCAAGCCAACTAACGTAAAGACAATTGTAAAGAAGTCTGACGGCGGTATGATGCGTAAAAATCACAGAGGGTGTGGTGCGGTCATGGCTGACAGAAGAAAGAGAACGAAGTACAGCTGATGTTCAGGCGATACGCAGAGGAGTTCTCAAGTGGAGGAGAAGCTAAGAAAAGAAAGCGCGACAAGATGCCCAAGCGCAACAAGAAGAACTTTCGCCCTACAAAAGCTGGTGCTGGCATGACTGAGGCTGGCGTTAAAGCGTATCGAAAGGCTAATCCTGGCAGTAAATTACAGACAGCAGTGACAGAAAGTAAGCCCACTGGTAAACGCGCAGCAAGAAGAAAATCTTTCTGTGCTAGATCTGCGGGTCAAATGAAGAAGTTTCCAAAAGCAGCGAAAGATCCAAACTCTAGGCTAAGACAGGCCAGAAGGCGTTGGAAGTGTTAAGTTATTTAAATATACTAAAGAGTGGGTTTTAAGTGAATTATTCAATGAAAAGACCTCCTATGCAACAAGATGCAGAACGTCTAGCCGCGCAAGGTCGGTTTGGCGACACCATGCTTGTTCACATGAATCCAAAAGAGGTTCAAGGGATTGCATCTTTGATGCCTGGCGGGAGGCTTACAACCAATCCAGTTACAGGACAACCTGAAGCTTTCTTACCTGCTTTATTGGCTATTGGTGCTAAGGTTGCCCCATTTGTTAAAGGTGCTATTGCTGCAAAAGGCGCATACGATGCGATTAAAGGGCCGAAAGGTACAGGTCAAACAGCTGCCAACACTCAAGCGCAAAAACAACTTAATCAATATACTCAGGATATTTTAAAAAAAACAGGGCAATCAAAAGCATTTGGTATACCACAAACACTTAGCGACATGGTTGCATCTGGAGATATAAGTAAAGCGACTAGTTTTTTACCTCAAGGAGCAAGTGGTTTTAATTTGTCTTATCAAGGGCTTCCTGGACAAATGTATACAAACTATCAAACACCAGAAAAATTTGGGGAAAAATTAGCTCCATTTGGAATGCCTGTTGGAGAACCAATGCCAACTCCTCAAATCGGCGGTATCGCAGATTTGCCGACTGAAGTTGATGAAGAGGTTGGTGTTGACGTAGATTTGGAAGAACGCGATTCTAAAATTAATGAAATAAGAGAAAGGCTAGGAATCCCTTCTATGGGATCTTATGAAGACATGGTCCCGAAGCCTGTTCCAAAAAAGGCAACTGGAAATATTGGCAAACAAAGAAAAATAGCACGAGAAAATAAAGAAGCTCTACGCAAGTGGGAAGAAGGTAAAAAGGAGTTTGAAGCACTCACAAACCAATTTAGATATGGCGGTATAGCTATGCTGTCCAAGGGCGGGGAGATGGATTTCCCAAGGATGAATGGCCCTATATCAGGACCAGGCACTGAGACATCTGATGATATACCCGCGATGTTAAGTGATGGTGAATTTGTTGTTAACGCCAAGGCAGTTAGAGGTGTAGGTAAATTAGGTGGTGCAAATAAAAGCAAGACAGATCAAAGGAAAGAAGGCGCAAGGATGATGTACGCTTTACAACGCGCTGGTGAACAGGCCATGAGAGGTGCTTCATAATGTCACAGACAGAAACTTATGTAACAGAAACACCCTCTCTTCTGCCATCTTATCAGCAAACTTTTTCAGATCCTGCTGCTGAACTTGCAAGTAGACGTTTACTTGAATCTTATCTTGGCGAAGAAGGATTAATTACTCAACAAATACCTATACCAGTTCAACAAGTTGCAGGTTTATCTCCACTAGAGATACAAGCGAGAAATCTAGCTGGTGGGTTAGGTGCATTTGGTGGTCAACTCGCAGAAGCGCAAGATTTATATCGACAAGCAGGGCAAAGGTTTGATCCTGCAACAGCAGCTATGTTTGCGGACCCAAGAGCTCGTGCTTTATATGAACAAAGCTTGGGCCAGTATGACCCATCAACAGGTGAAAGATTTGTAGATCAACGTGCGCGTCAAGGAATGGAAGGTGCTATCGGAGATATTGCTCAAGCTGGGGCATCTATACCTGGCGTAATAAGCGGCGCACAACAAGGCATGTCTGATGCTGAGAGAGCCATAGCCGAAGCAAGCGGAACTGCTAGAGCAGGAATAACTGGCGCTGCATCTGGTATAGCTGGACAGATTGGTGGCGCTCAGACAGGTGCTGCAGAAGCAGCACAAAGAGCCAGAGAACAAACCAGGATGGCAGGTGAAGACTTGCGATCTGCTGGTCAGATGGGACAAGCAGCAGCATTACAAGGTATAGCTGGTCTTGCGGGTACAGGGGCAGCTTTTGATCCATCAGATATCGCTGCATTTCAAGATCCATTTACGCAAGAAGTTATAGAAGCTCAACAGGCAGAGATTGCAAGACTTGGTGAACAGCAAAAGACAGATGCAAGAGCACAGCAGATAAGAGCGGGTGCTTTTGGTGGTTCTCGAGGCGCGATACAAGAAGCAGAGATTGGTAGAAATGTATTGCAACAACAGGCCAAGACCGGAGCAGAGCTTCGATCACAAGGATTCCAACAGGCTGCACAGCAAGCTCAGTCTGCGTTTGAACAAGCACAAGGACGTAGACAACAAGCGGCACAACTTACAGGCTCACTAGGACAGGCTGGCGCAGGAACTGGGATACAAGCAGCTGGAAGAGCAGCAGATTTAGGATTAACTGCAGAGCAAATCGCTCAAAGAGGCGCGCTTGAGGGAGGCCAACTTGGGCTATCCGGTCAGCAAGGTATTGGTTCGTTGCTTGGTCAAGCTGGGCAAATGGGTATTCAAGCGGGAAGAGACATTGGATCTCTTGCTCAACAAGGTGGAGCTTTAGGTTTGCAAGGCGCTCAAGCTCAAGCAGGTCTTGCGGGTCAACGAGCAGACATAGCTCAAGGAATGGGCCAACTTGGCTTGCAAGGACAACAGCTTGGCGCAAATGTATTTGGCCAACAGATGGATAGAACTGCACAGGCTGCTGCAGGACTTGGTGGATTGACACAAGGTCAGTTTGGCACAGCACTTCAGGCATTTGGTGCTGGTACAGGAGCGCAACGTGCTGCCGCATCTGGTATAGCTGGACTTGGTCAACAGGGTCAGCAGATGCTTGGAACTCAGATAGGAACGCTAGGTCAGCTAGGCGCTCAAGGTAGAGGTATACAGCAACGTGGACTTGATGCTCAGTACACTGCAGCGACTCAAATGGCAGACGAACCATTTATGAGATTGCAGAGAGGTCTTCAGGTTCTTGGTCAAGGAGCTCAATTCTTGCCTACGTTCAGCACGGGAGTTAATCCAGCGATGCAACAAATGGGCGCTTATCAACAGCCTGGAACGCTAGGTAGACTTGCAGGTGCAGCAGGTAATGTAGCTTCTTTATTTTCAGCTGGGCAAGAAATATTTGGTAAACCAGACAAATAAAAATAAAGTTGAATAAAAAACAAAAAAAAGTAGGAAAGGTTATGGGAGAGTTCAAGAGCGGAACTCTCAAGTCAGGTGGATCTGGCAAGAAAGTAACCAATCCAAAACAGGCCATAGCCATAGCTTTATCGGAGGCTAACGCGATGAACCAAGGAGGCATGATGCAGAACCCAGTTATGCAAAGACCAATGTTTCAAACTCCTATGCAAAGACAAAGCATGGGTATCATGGCTGGTGTTGCACCGATTCGAGGATATGCAAATGGCGGTGAGGCTGAAGATGATCTGAGCTTCATGGATTACGCTCGTGCGATGCCTGGAGCGTTAAAAGACATGATCGTTGGTGAGGATGACACTATGAGTGACTTTTTCACAACAGAAAAAACAGCAGAAGGGCAAGGTTTAAATTTTAGAGATTTAACTGATTTCTTTATAGTTGACCCGTCAGACCCAGCTGATGTTGCGATAGCAAGTGCAACTGCTGGACTAATGGCATCTGGAGTTGGAGCTCCTGGAGCGATAGCAGCAAAACTTGGAAACATGGGATTCAAGGGAAAAAAAGTTGCAGACAAGGTTGAAAAAGTCATCAGACTGGGCGTTGGCGATACGAAAGGAAAGACTTTTGGTAGAGGTCAGATAGCAAGAATGGCTTTACCAGGTGAGGCTCAAGCAGCTGAGGCTGGCGAAGAACAACAACAAGTGGGAGGAATTGAAGCACTACCACAAGCAACACAAGTGTCTGGAGTTCCCACTGCAGAGGAGCTAGAAGGCATAGGCATGACTCCAGAAAAGTTTCAGAATTTAGATCCTGCAGTTCGCCGCCAATTTCTAGACATAATTAACGATCGAAGAAGACTATCTCAAATAGGTGATGCTGCTATGTCTCCTTTTGCAAGCGCAGCAGATCTTGTATCTCTCCCGTTTAGAGGCATAGGTCAGTTAGCAGATGAATTTTCAACGAGCAGGGTTGGTAGGGCTTTAGGTCTTTCTGCACCTGGAGAAGAAGCAGAAGAGTTTGAGTTTGCTCCTTATGGTCAATCTCTTGAAGATTCTATCCAAAGGAACCGTCCAGTTACCGAAGAAGGTTTGATTAAGGCAATGACTGATGAGCCACCGAGTGCTCCTGTTCCACCAGAATCCCTCGTTGATTCAGAAACCATGGAGCAGTTCAGTGCTGTTACTCCTGAAAGCCAATTGGTATCTGATGATGTAAAAGATGAGAAAGGGCCAATTGCAAAATTAATGGAGAAGTTTTCTGATCCAAGGCTTCAGTATCAACTAGCTGTTGCTTCTCAACCAACTGAAGGATTTGTTCCAAGAAACTTCTCTAGTGACATGATTTTAGCTGGCGAACAATACGATCAACTTCAAGCTAAGAAAAAGGATGACACCACTGCATTACAAAGCAACCTAGCTGCGCTTCAAGAGTTGATGCCAGAGGCAAGCACAGAAGACTTGATAAACCTATTGCTTGGAAGAGACAAATCATCAGAATTAACATCAGCCAGATTAAGTTTGTTTAAAGAATTTAAATCTTCTCCAGATGCCGCCGGGAAAAGTGATGAAGAGCTTCTCGCAAGAGCAGACAAGATAGCTAGACAGAACCTTGGATTAGATCCAATTGATCCTGCCACATCAGTTGAAACATCGCCAGAGATACCCCTACAACAACCATCATCATGATTAGGGTAAAATTGCCTGACGGAAGATCTGTCCCTGTAAATACAGATGATCCAGAAGTAGCAAGAAAAACAGCGCAAGAATACCTAGATAAAAATCCACTCATAGAAAGGGGCGCACAACTTGGCGAGGAGGATATCTCCGCTGTTGGAGATGTGCTCAGAGGTGTGGGCGCTGGTCTAGTCGGTGCAGTGGAAGGTATTGCAACACTTCCAACCGAAGCTTTTGATTTCATTACAGGGTCAGAAGAAGGCAGCACAGAAGAACTTAGAAGGTTCTTTGATAAGTACAAACCAGAAACGACAACTGGACTAGGAGAAGCGTCCAGATTTATCACTCAGTTTGCCACGCCTGGTGGACTAGCAGTAAAAGCCGCAAGAGCTTTGAAAGCAAAGAAAGCAATCGAGTCAGAAGGATTTGATCCAACTGATGTAGCCACCTTTGGTATAGCTGACATAGCTGCCACTACACCTGATGTAGAGACTCTTGGAGACTTCTTCGAGGCCGGACCCACACAAAGAGTCGATACACAAGATCTTGTTGGTGCAGAACTAGCTGCGGCTAATCTTTCAAACAGACTAAGAGTTGCTGCAGAAGGTGCTGCTGTTGTGCTTGGCGTGCCAGCGATAGCGAGACTTGGATTTACAGCAATAGGTGAGGGCGCTGATAAACTCGCTGATAACTTAATGGTTAAAGCTGCCGCTCAAGCTATTAAAGATCCCAACACTCCATTTCATGGAGTTGGTGTAAAACCAGATTTACAGAACCCTACTTTCTTTCAAAAGAACATGCAGACGATGAAAAGAAAAGCGAGAGAGTATCTTACTTTTCAAGGAACCATGCCTGACCGATTCGTTAAGCAATACAATGCTATGAAAATATCAGAGGTTTCTGCACACAACAATGCAGTCAGACAAGCAGTTAGTGAGCTTGATAACACCATGAGTTTTGTAAACAAAAATGGCGGTATTTTTAACGATCAAGACAGGAGCAGAATACTCAACACAGTTAATGATTACTTGTTTGCAGAGCCAATAGCAAGAGGCTCTAAAATGATAGATAGAGAAGCTGTAAAAATTGGTGCAGAGAAAGAACTAAAAGAAATCGATGACATAATCTCCAAGAACATGCCTAAGAGTTTATTTGGAAAGAAAGAGTTAAGTCTTTTTAAACCTGTTGAGAAATTAAGATCACAGATAGATGGTCTTAGTGGTTCAATTAAAGACATGATTGATGACCCTCTTCTAGATGCAAGCTTGAAATCATCTTTGAGTGAAACGATTGAAAACAATAAAACTTACTACGGCATACGTTTATATCGAGCTTTCAAAGATCCAAACTACCAACCAACTAAAGCGCAAGAAGATATCGCAGCTGATGCATTGGTTGCGTCTAGTAAAAATTTACCTGCTGATGAAGTTTTAGATAATCAACAGGCGAGATCAATTCTTAATCAAGTTCTTCAAGCTAGATATGGAAATGCAAAAATGAATCCATCTGGCGTTGTAGACCCTGATACCTTAAGTGGCATAGCTCAAGGCCCACTAAAGGGCAGAAGACTAGATAATTTACCAGAAATTAGAGATTTTCTAGGCGAATATACTGGCGCAAAAGAAGTGGTGGGTAGAATGAATCCATCTCTAATAAGAACCAGAGATGTCGCTGAACAAGAACTTGGTTTGAAAACAAGAATAGTAGACACGGTAGACGTTCTTGCAAAGATAATAGCTAAGAAAAACTACTTCGATAATCTTGTTGATTATAACGATGCGATACCTGGAGCTAATAAATTTTTATTTGATGAGTTACCCAAAGGAGCGCGTGTTGGTTCGTATTCAAGAATAGGCGCGGAAGGCACTGACCCTCTTGGAGATGTTTCAATAAATGCAAAAGAAAGGTTTGGAAAACTTGCTGGCAAGTATGTTCTGAATGAGTATAAAGCTGCGTTTGAAGATCTTCCTAAATATTTTGAAGGAGTGACATCACTGCCTTTGTACGCGACATTTCTTGGATTAAAAGGCATTTCACAAATTGCCAAGACGGTTCTTAGCCCAATTACTCAAATTAGAAACGCAACAACGGCAGCTTTTTTTGCGCTTGCAAATGGAAATGTCGGCAACGCAAATGCGTTAGTTGACTCGGTTGCGACTGTATTGAGCAACATAGCAAACAAAAGAGTTAGTTTTGGAAAAAGCAGACCAACCAAGAGGGATATTGAAAAATACTACAACGAGTTAGTAGATCTAGGAGTTATTAACACCAATGCTAAGATTGGTGAGTTTGAAAGTTTATTAAATGATGCTGTTGAAACAACGCAGTACATGCCAGGTTTGCTTAATAAAGGTTTTAATAAAGCAAGAAACATTCAAAATACCTTAGCTGGAAAACTGTATCAGGGTTCTGATGATGTTTGGAAAACGTACAGCTATGAAATGGAGCTAGGAAAATTAAAGAATGTTTTTAAAAACAATAAGAATGCATCCATACCTGTATCAGATCCGAGAAACTTTACTCAGTTTGGTTCAACAATAAGCGGCAATTTGTCTGATGATGTTCTTGAAACAGCACTCAAGAGAGAAGCGGCAGAGATCGTAAAAGACACTGTTCCAAACTATGCAAGAGTTCCTGAATTGATTAAACAATTAAGAGCTGCTCCTTTTGGAAACTTCATTGCTTTTCCTGCAGAAATAATTAGAACATCAGGAAACATACTAGGTAGAGCAGTCAAAGAACTTGCAAATGAGTCTCCTGAGATACGATCGATTGGAATGAAAAGACTGATGGGTTTTACAGCTGTTAATGGGGCTGTTCCAGCTTCCTTATACTATTCTGGTTTGTTACTCACTGGCGCTGATGATGAGCAAGTGCAAGCTTATAAAAGATCAGCTGCTTATGAATGGGACAGAAACTCAACTTTAATACCAATTGCTACCGATAAAGATGGGAAGATTACAGATCTTTATAATTTCTCTTACACAAATCCATACGACTATATGGCTAGACCATTCAAGGCTGTATACAACGCAGTTCAAAATGGAATCACTTCTGAAAAAGAACTAACAGAAATCGCTTTTGATTCAACATTTAATACAGAAACAGGAGCGTTGTATGAGTTTTTTGGTCCGTTTATGAATGAATCGATTATCACAGAAAAATTATTTGATGTGATTAGAAATAGTACTGATTTTGGCTCTACTGTCTGGAACCAAGCAGATCCTTTAGGGTTAAAGTTTGCTAAAGGGTTTGCACATTTAGCTGATGGCATCATGCCAGGAGTAAGTCCTGTTGATATAAAAGGAGATGTTGCCTCCCCTGCTACAGGTTATTTAAGTTTTTCTGCCAGAGAGTTTCCAAAAGCGATCGGCTCAATAGTTGGGGTTGATCCTGAAAAAACTGTAGGCAGACAAGGATATCAAGTTGATCCAGCGCAGGAATTTGCAGAGGCTTTAACTGGTGTTAAGAGCTTGAAGCCAAGAATAGATAGAACTCTTTACTACCGAGGTCTGGAAGCAGCTAGAGAAGTAAGAGAGGCGGCTAGGATATTCAACCAGGTAGCAAAATCAAGAGGAAACAAAAGCGCAGAGGATATAACCAAAGCTTTTATCACAGCTAATGAGCAAAGATTCAAAGCGTTGAGAGATTTGAACACTGCAGTCGAAGATGCAAAGACTTTGGGTTTTTCTACTAATGAAATAATTAAACCTCTGAGAGAAGCTAAAACCCCAAATCTAAACTTTGTTATGGCTGGTAGATTCAAAGCGTTCTTTCCAAGCAATGAAACAATTAGCTTTGCCCTACAGGAAAATCAAGACAAACTATCTAATCCGTTCAATATGGCTGACATGTCTAGAGAGTACTCTAGGTTTCAAGGTAAGTTGTTTAGAGAACCCCAACCTCAACCACAACCTGCGCCTCAAATCGCCCCTGCACAGCCTAGCGCGCCTCCTGTGGATCAATCTGAAGTTGCTCCTGCAGAACCTGCATCTCTGTTTAATCGTGGAACTCAAGCACTAAGAGATTTAGAATTAAGGAAACTTCTAGGAATAGATTAACTTGATTCCAAAAAGAGCGAAGAAAAAAGGCAAGTACTTCGCAGTCAAAACAGAAGTAGATGGCAAAGTCTTTGACTCAAAGCTTGAAGCAGCCAGATACAAGATACTCAAGAAGCGCCAGGCTGATGGTGAGATATCTGACCTTGAGACACAAGTGAACTTCCCTTGCGCCCTTACAGTCGAGGGCAAGGAGAAGAAGATCTGCAGTTACTTCGCTGACTTCAAGTACAAAAAGGATGACAAGTGGGTGGTTGAAGATACCAAAGGTGTAGTCACCCAAGTCTTCTCACTCAAGAAGAAACTGGTCGAAGCTCTTTACCCTGGCCTGAAGATCAACATAGTCAAAGATCCTCGCGTCTAGAACGGAACAATAGACTCGTTCACCACATCCACCTGGCTACCAGGAAACTCTTTCTTTATCTCTTGAGCCATTTTCATTTGCTTGGTATCGAATCCCGTCTTGGATAGTTCACGCAACTCAGGGCTGCTGTAATAAGGACCATCTTGCATACCCTTTGGCGTTGCGTTGTAGAACTTCATAACACCAGACTGATATGCGATCACATCGTCATTGCTCTCTTCTGGCAGATGGGTAGCAGTGGTGATCAGATTAGGATTCCACAGGTGGGTCTTGCAGCTTGCCTTCTGTGTCTCGAGGTCGAGCACTTTGTTGCTGCGTGTGCATATCCAGTTCGCACCGTTACTTGTGGTAACAGGTTTGGAGAACGCACAGTTGCGGCAGTTAACCCACTCAGGAAAACGCTTTCGACTGTAGATATCAACATACGTTTTAGACTCTGTCTTGAGCGTGTAGTCCTTTTCTGACCTTCTCCCATACTTGGGTGGCTCCATACTCGTAATCACTCTCTCAGCGCGTTCTAGAGCCTTCTCCCAGATGTTTGGATCATAGTCGATGATCTGCGTGTATACCTCGCTGTTGTTCTTGTTAACAACAATCGCCATGCATTTGGTCAGACCAAGGCCACCCATGTAGCAATGTATCTGCCACTTGTAGGTTTCGCTCCACAACTCGTAGTCGCCAAGCTTCTGGAGCTCTTTGAATCGCTTGTCGTTTGCGCTTTTGATTTCACCCAGGAGAACAAGATCTTCTTCAGGTGGCGGCAGAACACCTCTAAGTAATGCATCACAAGATCCTGAAAAGTGACCACCCAAAGAAGAAACCCTAATCTGGTTACCGTCCTCATCATGAGATGCGATACCACATATTTTACTCTCTTTGATGTTATCAATCACCTGGTCTTCGATGCGATTACCCAAGTCAAACAGCCGTAACATGCGACCACTAAATATGT
>Ga0209348_1001662_pt1 | contig 10748 bp, 5 predicted proteins | sample ETNvirenome_2_30_FD_184065 | JGI IMG/M metagenome (GOLD analysis project Ga0209348, IMG submission 184065) | Marine viral communities from the Pacific Ocean - ETNP_2_30 (SPAdes) (version 2) | ecosystem: Environmental > Aquatic > Marine > Oceanic | place: Pacific Ocean | collected 2013-06-22 | reverse complement strand
CATTAATTCTTTGTCAGATAAATGACTGTACAGTGCAATTTCTGTTCTCATTTTATTAAAGTTTAAAGTTAATCTTTTTGAATCTATACCGAATTCTTTCCCAACTTCATCTAACTTTATAGCAACTACTCCCATTCTTTTACTAACACTCATTAAGTTAATAGCAGCATCTTGTGCGTAATAAGCTTCTTGCTCTGCTGTTAAACCCATTACTCTTTTTATTCTCGTATAATGAAATAAAGCTTCTTTATTTCTTGTTATAGTTTGACCAAACAATTCAGAATAATTACCCATATTTTTTATTGACTCAGTCGTTTCTTTTATCATGTTTGCAATACCAGCAGCACCTTCACCAAATAACTTAACTGCTTGAGAATTATACATCTCAAACGTTTTAAGCATTCCTTTGCCCATTCCTGTCATTTTGCGAATACCTTGACCAATATTAGAAAATTGGTTAAAAAACTCCTTTGAGTCTTGAGCTGCTTGCTCAATTGTAACTGCAACATCTTGTCTTAAAGCATTACCTAGCTTAGCAACTCTATCCAAAACCATAAACGGAAGTGTTAATGCTGTCTTAAAAAAGTTTGATATTAGACCAATTATTCCTCCAATGACTTTAGCAATGCCTATACCGACGCTTAGAGTTGTTTTCATTGCTGCAGCAAACTTATTTGCTCCTGCAGCAGCTTCTTCGGCTTTTTCAACAAATTCATTATGAGCTTTTGTTAAATCACTAAGTGACCCTGAAACTTTTGACAAACTATTTAGATTATCTCTATTTGCATTGTAAAGTGCATTTAATGCTTCTTTATCAGCCTTAAACGCTCTGTCTAGTGCTGAACTGTTTTTTGTTGCTGCATCATTAGCTTTTTCTGCAGCTTCGCTAAGATCTTTTGAAGACTTTGCAGTAGAACTATATTGATCTGATATGTTTTCCATTTGCTCAGAGTAGCCTTCAAAATAATCCAAAACTTTGCTATTGTTAAGAGACTTTTCTAATTGCCCAGAAAATTGAGAAACACTTTGTGTTACGTTTTGTGCTGATGTTGTTATTTTTTGATACTCTTGACTTGATTGCCTAAAAGAATCAGATATTTGGCTAGCAAACGTGGCTTGATCTCGTGATGATGAAGCATAAGTATTCATTTTTGTATTAATTTCGCTTAAGAGTTGATTCAGCTTTTTAGCTAAAGCTACCTGATCGCCCATGTCATTCATGCTGTCACCTCGAGTTTATTATTAACTACGTTTATTTTTCTATTAACACTAATTTCTAGCGTTTCATATAACATTGACATAACTTCATCAATTAACCCATCTTCTGCAGCTGCATTTTTATTAACTAGCTTTTCTTTTTTATTTAACACAACAACTTCAGATGCTTTTTGATAAGCTAAAGCTGCATTTGCAAATACTTGCGATAAACTACTTTTTGTATTATCTGACAATGATGCTAGTTCATCCATACTATCAGGAGAAATAATTTGACCATTAGACTCAATAAACTTTAAGCCACCATTTTGAAATATATTATTTGCATTGCTAATTGTGCCATCTTTTATTGAAATTCCTGCAGACTTTAAAAATTCTGAAGAGTCTTTACTGCTAGCTGGAGCATAAGTGCTAATTTGCTCTAAAACATCACCTACATACGTATTAAGTTTTTTGTAATCGCTCCCGTAACTACCATCATCAAGTTGTGATTTCGTAGGAAAAATAGTTGGTTCTTTTACAAGATTGACACCAGCAGCACCAAGTACACCTCCTAAACCGCCGTAGGTAGCTGCAGCACTCCTACGTGAATATGTAGTCATTACAGGTGGTTTTATTTTACTATCTATATTTTCGCTTTTTAATTTTCGAGATAATGCTGATTCAGCAGCTACTCTATCTCTTGGCTTAAGCTTTTTAAACTTTTTATATGACAAAATAGACTCTAAAAATTTTATTTTTGCAATACCTAACATAATTCCTCTAAACTGAGCAGAGTTAAGTGTAAGATTTTTGTCAAATCCTTTTAAATGACTTAATTGGTTTCCATAAATATCAGAGCCATATATTTTTTTAAAATGACTTAATAAATTAATATAAAACTTGCCTGCAAGAGAAGTTTGTCTCTTTTTAGATTGACTTTTTATATTTTTTTTATGCATTGATAAAACTTCACGCATGTCTGTTGTCATTTTTCCAGATGCTCTAGCTTCCATATTCGCTACTGTCTCTGAACCTAACAACGCTAGCATTCCTATTTGAGTGCCCATATCAGTAGAAGCTGCTTTCATTAAAAACAGAGCAAAAGCGTCCATAAAAATATTTACAATTCCTATCATAAGCTCTCCTACAATACTTAATGCAGCGCCGCTAAGCAAGAAAATTTTGTCATATTTAGTAGTTAATTCGAGTAGACCATCCATTAATCCTTGAGTTATATCAAGTTTTTCTTTTTTAGTTATTCCTAGCCACTCCAAAATATTAAACTTTTTACTATCAGTTGGATTTTGTCCTGTTACTTCTGCTATTGTTGCACCTAAACCATTATTTTTTTCAAAGTCATCTAGACTTCCACATATTACATAAATTAAAGAAGAAACAGCAATTGTAAAGCCTTTAATAATTGCACCCATTATCTTGCCACCAAGAAGGAATATGTCCATAAATAATCCGCCGCCTTGATCAAACATTTTTTTAAAGTCTTCTGTGGTTTTATTTATTAAACCTTTAATCCCAGTATTGTCTTGAAACTCTTTATCAAATATATATTTGCTAGTAACCTCGTCAGTATACGTACTGAGCTCGCCTGTTATTTTCTTTAAACTTTCTTTTCCGTCTTTAGATTGCATGTGCATTGAAGCTGTTTTAATTTCGCTTAATATTGCTTGTAAAGTTACACCTTTTACAAATTTGTCGTCATCTGTTAAAATACCTTTTTTTCTTAATATTCTTTTAACACTTTGATCAGCACCTGCCAAAAGTTCTCCAGCTTTAGTTTTAATTTTAGCTTGGTCTTTCTTTGAATCTTTATGCTTTGTTTTTTCTAAAGCATATACTTTTTCTAAAACACTAGTTAAGTTATTTGTTGCTTCGCTTTTGCCTAGCTTTTTTGACAAAAAGCCTGTAATTCTAGAAATTGCGCCTACGCCTGTTGACAACATTTCTCTAAATTGCTTGCTTTTAAATACTTCGTCAACTTTTGTAACAATCATTATGACAGGTCTTGTAATTGCTTCAATTGCGGCTTTATCTAAATTCAAACCAAAAAGATATATTGTTTCATACATCTTACTCAAAGATATAGCAAGTGACTTCACTTTATCAGACGCAGCACCATTTTTTGCAAGACCTTTGACAAATGCTTCAAATGGACTTTTAAAAGTCATTATTCTTTGAATTTCTTTAATAGAAGAACTTAACTTTTTAATTGCTTCAATTTGTTGTTTAGTTGGATCATCATTAGCAATTCTTTGTCTTGCTTCGTCATAAGAAAGTCCCATGTTTTGATATGTCATTAGAGACTTTAGCATTGCATCACTCATACCTGTTGTAGTTTGCATAAGTTGCTTTTCATGACGATTTAAATCTTGGTAATCTCTGCCTGTAGCAAACATTGCATCTCTAAAGTTTTCAACAATTTGCCCAGGATCACTTGCTGTTAACAAATCCAAAGCATCTGTGCTCATTCCAAAAGACTGATATAACATTGCAGAAGTTTTTGCTGCGTCTTCAAAAGAAGTAAACTTTGAAAAAACACCCGTCAAATCTTCTGCACCAACATTTAATTGTCTCATTCTTGCAACAAGATTAGCAAGATTCTGATCAGAAAGGTGACCAAAGTCTTTTATATTAGTTCTAAGTTTTTGCATACCTAAACTAACTTGTTTTGTATCCACACTATGCTGTTTTGCTGCTTGACTTACAGTTACTTTAACTCGTTCAAGTCTATCAAATATATTTTCTTGGTGAACGCCGGCGTCTAAAGCGTAATAAGAAATTTCTTTTGAAGTCAGACCTAGACCTCTCATTGCGACCATTAAAAATTCTGCACTTTCAGAGCTATTTGTAACTTGATGACCAAATATTTCTGCTAAAGGACCCATGTCATTTATAGCTTTTGAAACATCAGTTAAAAATGCAGCTGCTCCTGATGCGCCTTCTCCAAACAATTTAACAAGCAAAGACCTTGGATTTTCAAACGTTTTTAGTGCGCCAATTACTGTTCCATGTAGTTTTGATATTCCTTTACCTATATTTGAATTTGCATTAGAATACTCTTTAGTTGCTTGATATGCATTACCTATTGTAACAATAATATCTTGTCTAAAAGCATTTCCTATTTGAACAGCACGATCTGCTACCATAAAAGGCAAAGATAGACTAAGTTTGAAAAAGTTAAAAGTTAGACCGATTACAGATCCAACTACTTTAAAAATTCCCGTGACAATTAATTTTGGTATGTCAACAAGTAAAGTTAAACCTTTAGAAGTTGCTGCTCTTTTAACAATGTCAAGATTATTAAAAGTCTTTGTTGCTTCTTCAGATAGTTTTGCTATACCTTTAAATAGAACATCAGTTACAGCCCATCTTTTACTATTGTAAGAGTGACGTTTAGCTGACTTTATTCTTTGTTCAGATAATCCAGCTTGTTTATTTCTATGTTCTGTTCTCTCGTTAGTACTGTCTGCAACTTGTTGCGTTGCAGTTGTTGCTGCTTCTGCATTTGCTTGTGCTGACTTGCTTGATTCTTCAATTTCTTTTCCTACTTTTGCTTGCTGAGGTATAATGTCATTTTTAAAAGCTTCTTGCATTTTTTGTGAAGTTTCTAAAACAGTATTTGACATTGTCTGAAACCTGCCAGCAAAAATGTTTAATGAGTCATTAAAACTTTTAGATATTTCTAATTGTTGTTCAAATGAATTTGATACAATACCAGAGTTAGAAATGACGTTATTTAAAGACGCAAGTAGATCTTGTGCTAGCTGTACTTGTAATTCAAGAGACTCAGCCATATTAAAGTCTCCAAGTAATACCTGTTAAATTTTCAAACTTTTTTGCTACACTCTTTTTTTGCTTTACTAATATACAAGCTTTGTCATAGTCGTTTTGTTCATCAAGAATATTCTTGAGTCTCTTAGAAATATCCAAAAGTTCATATAGGCAATCTATTTGTGCATCGTTAGCATTAATAGATACGTTAATATCTTCGCCCATAATATATTGTGCAGCAATATAGTGCAATAGTTTTTCTTTTTGTAAATTCATAGTGTTGCCTGATTAATCGATTATCTATTATATATATTCTCTAACCAAAAGACTTCCTAAAAGATCTTCCACCGCTAGTATTTCTTTGCGATGTAGAATATGCACTAGATTGTTGCTGTTTTGCTTCTTCAAACTCCTTTTTTAATCTACCTATAAACCAGAATCTTTGCCAAACAGGACAAGAATATGCATCCTTATAAGTAAATCCTAAATGGTATATAAGAGAAAATATTTGTTCTAAGTATAAGTCTTTATCACTCGGTGTCAGGCCAAAAAAACGAGGCACCCATAGGAAGACCTACCTCACTTTGCTCGTGACAATGAGGACAGCTCATCCAAGACTTCATAATAATTCCAGGCTCGTGTTTATCCAAAAATCTTCTTAGTGCCAAAGAATCACGTGCTGGCAAGTTTTTAACAAAGAAGTTAATTTTATTTTTATCAGATATACCGTCAACAGAAACAACAGATCGAGAAAGCCTGTCAGTAATCATTGACTCTACTTTCATTCCACTTTTCTTTCTTCTTTCACTAGTAATCATCATATCACGCTCATCTGAGCCTGTCAAAAACTTAACTCGTACATTTTTCTTTGTTACAGGAAGTCTAACCTCAAATAAATTTTGTCCTCTTTCAACTGGCTCGACTTCGAGTCTTTTAATTTCAAGATCTGCCAGATTAAATGATTGTTTACTCTTTGTTCCACATTCTGGGCAATCAACTTCAACGTCATAATCAGCACCGTAACCTGTAATTCTAAGTGAAACAAGCAAAGCATTTCGATCGCCTGAAATGAGTGAGTCAGGTTTAATTCTCTTGTCTATAATACATGATTCTAACAATTTTGTTAGAACTGTACCACTTTTAATGTAAGCTCTACTAGTAAGAATATCTTCTTCTCTTGCTGTCATAGGTTTAATATCAATTGTATCACATCCGTGAATAACACCGTCATCTGGATAAATAATACCTCTTGAAGGCAAAGGAACACTTTCTACTGGGATTTCAAACCCAAAGTCATCCTTCATTACATTTGAAACTTGTATTGGACCATCTTTTCTTACTTGCTCGGGACTAATTGGTGTATCTAAGTCATTCATTATATTTACGTATCTCCTTAAAATTGCGCTTCGGTAATTGCTTCTGCAGAAGAACCTGATAGTAAACTTATCTCATTTAGTATATCAGCTAATTCAATATTTATAATATCAAAGTTGTTATTTTCGTTAAACTGTAAAGCTATTGTTCCTCTAATAATATAATTTTGTGCATCTAATATAGTTTGATTATCTACTATACTTGGTATTCTAACATTGTAGTTTGTTATAGTGTTATTGTTAACTAAACCATCTAAAATATTTTTTAATTGTATTTCTAATTTTGAATTTATATTTTGAATACTACTGTTTTGATTAAATAATAAAGGTTCTGTAGAACCAAAAATTCTTTGTGTCATTAAAGCAAGTTTAATTTCTTTTTTAACTTTTAGTAATTTATCAATTATACTGAATAAACTAAAAGTAGAATTTCTAATATCAAAAGAGGTAGTCTGTGAATTTAAATTTACGCCTTGCGTTGCTGGAAAAAATAAAGCATTTATGTAATTTTCTCTTAACTTCTTTAAGTCTGATGACCAGTTAGAGTTATTATAATTTAATCTTTCTTGAATTAGAGTTAAATTATAATTATTTAAACTTTCACTGTCAACAAGAGTTGTTATATTATCTAAGTCTTGTGCTATTCTCTTAATAACAAACAAAGAAGGATCAAATATTTTAATACTATTATCATCAGGATTACTACCTAAAATAGTTCCGTATGTATATAACAAATACTTACTGTTAAATATAGATCTTAAACTTACATTTGATATAGTAGAATCATATGCATTATTATAGCTTAGCTCTGCAGATGGACTTCTTTCTGCATTGCTTTCAGGAAAGTCAAATGTTCTGTTAAAATTACTAGTAACACTGATTATGCTTTCTTTTAGTATATTGTTATAGGCAGAAATATCAGCTATTACAAACTTATCTTTACTGTTTTCACAAATATCTACACACTTTCGAGTTAATTCTATATTGCTAATACCTGGAATAACTATATAATCTGAGTTTAAAATATTTTCACTAATTACATCAATAGCTGTAGCATAAGCATTATAAGTAGGATTTTGATTAAAAGGTACTGTCGTATCTTCACCATTTACTTCTCTTAACACTGCATTATTATTTAACTGCTTTTTATCTAAGTCTCTTATGTCAACACCGTCAAATCCGCCGTATGTAAAAAAGTCAAAAGAAATTCTGTCCTTTAAGTCTCCAATAAGTGTTTTGTCATCATTCCAATAAGACAAATCGTTTAAATTAAGGTATGTTCTTCCTGCAACAGAAGCTGACTTTCTGGAATAACTCATATTATCAGTTGATGAAAAATCAGATTCAGTATAAACTTTTTCTAAGTGAAAAAATGAATTTAAATATGAATCGTCTTCAACCCAAATATTTTTTTCTTCTGTTTCCATACCACTTAAAAAGTACTTTGTGTGATAAAAAAATGGAGAAATTATACCTCTAACCTGTGTAAATACTGTTGTAAGTCTTCCAGCGTTTTCTTGAGTATGACTAAACATACAACCCCAGTTATTTCTTATTGTGTTGCCACCGGTTAGTATAGGATCATCTAAATAATGAGGAGAATAATGAACAGGCATTTGAAATATTTTGCTAAAGTCAAAAGAATAGTCAGGAAAACATTCGCTATTAAGTCGTATGTGTGGATATGCTCTAAATCCTGAAGGCATTAAATTACAATTAATTTTTTTATCTTCAACATCGCTGTGAACTTCTACTCTCAAGAATCTGTTTCGTTGCTCATATTTAACGCTGGTTACAACTTTTTTTAATTCAATATTGTAATACGTATTTTCATCTCCAAACAAACGTGCAATATAATTTGAATCATCTGGATCTAATGTGACTGTTTCTTTATGATCAACTTTAGTAAATTGTGCTGTGTTTGGGTCGTACTCAAAAATATATATTTCAAAAGTAGAATATATATTTTCTTCTATGTCACCTCTTGTCAGCGGATTAATTTTTATTCTAAATCTATTTCCTATTTCGCCGTCATCTAAAGAATAAAATCTAAATAAGTCAACAACTTTATTGTGAATATCTTGCCTATTATCTAACATACCTTCTCTATTAACAGGTTGACTCGTAACCCACGGAGTTTTTGCAGTCTGATATTTTTGCTCAAAAGAATTGAAGTCAGGCAAATTAGAATTATTTAAGCTACTAAAGTTTCTTGTAGTTAGAATTCTATTTAACCCCCTATTTTCTAGTAAATTGTTTGATGGATATAGTGAATAAAAAATATGACCTCTTTCTAGAAAAAAGTCATTAAAAATATTTGGATGACGTATTGCATCTTGATTCTGCGGCATTCGTATAAAAGCCTTCATTGGCTCAACAAACTTTTTATTATCGTCTTCGTTATTTAAACCTAGTAATCTTGCCCTTGAAAAAAATCTTGTATTGCTTTCTTGAACTTGATTGGCATAAGTAGACTGTGTGTTATCAACAACTGATGTACTAGCCATAGAAGGCAAAATACCTTGTGCTGATATAATTGTAGATGTTATAAAAAAGTTGTCAACAGTTGTATCTAAACCTAAATCTTCAATATAACCTAAATCGTTTTGAGTAAACTTACTTAAAAGAAAACTTACGTTTCCACTTACACTAATAGGTGCAACTGCTTGAGGGTTATCAGATCTAGTTAAGTCATCTGTTGATCCTCTTGATATATTTTTTTCTGCGTTAAACCCTGATCCTATATAGTTTCCTTGAGTTGATTTTATTCCGCTACCAATGCCTAAAACTCGAATAAATGTAGATTGATCTCCACCGTTATCAAGCCATATTTTTAAAGCATCATAGCTTTGAGATTCAACGATACAATTTAAATTGTCCTGTAAATCACGATATCTATTGTTTCTAGAAGTACCTAAAGTATTTTCAAGATTATTAACAACACTTAATTGTTTATTACTACCGCCAATATTAACACTAACATTTTCAATATCAGTTACATTTGTAGGAACAAAAGCTTTTCCTTTATGAGACACACCAACAATACATAGCGTTTTATCGCTTAGATTTTGAAATAATCGAATTGAATCGTTAGGATAAACTGAGCCTATTCTTGCTGCAAATTCGCTGCTAAATAAATTACTTGACATAATTAGCCTTTTTAATTAAGATCTAATTATATATATCAAACACAATAAAACTCGTGCAGTTGTAGAACAACAAGAATACACGAGTTTTCAAGTTTAGCTAATTATTTAAATTAGTATTGTAATACGCAGTTATCGTAGCGAAGAGTTAATGAAATTTCTTGAGGCTCATCACCGTCATATGAAAGGTCACCAAAACCAGCTTGTGTTAAGAAAGCGCCTTTAATATCCCAAAGCTCTACAACTGTGCCTACAGGATCGAGTAACTTAAGTTGGCAATCTCTCTTATAAAAATCTGCGTAACCTGCACGTCCACTTACAGACTCAAAGTGTGTACGTACCCATTCCATAACTTGTTGTGCACCTGATGGTGCGATTGGATCATGTAATGTTACCGACATTGTGTCAAAAGTTGTTTTACCTGCTAAGTATCTTGTGCTATTAATGAAAGGAATTGCTGTTTCATTAGTAGTATAAGAAGGTCTTGCAGCTGTCTTAATTAAAAATGCATCAATACCTTCGATAGCAAAAATCCAGCGATTCTTTCTTTTTGGCTCAAACTTGTTTGGTATCATTTCTGCGACTGATAGTGTCTCTGCCATGTTGTTCTACTCCTAGTTCTTATTTATATATATCTATTTAATGTTAATCTTGAATTGTATTGGCTACAACAAAGTCTAATGAAATAAACTCTACAGACTTCGTAGGCTGCAAATAAATCTTGCCACGAATTGTATTATTTTCAATATCGTTTTGTGTTGTAGTAGTTGTATCGATTTGCACCTTGTATCTTGTTACACCACGTCTTTGTTGTACATTTGACATAATTGGTTCAACCAAATCAGAAAATCTTTTTAACGTTGATTCTCTATTAGGCTCAAATAAAAGTTGCTCACCAACTTTACGAACTTTACGACGAATATCAATTAATAATCTTCTTACGTTAATTCTATCAAGTGCTGATGGCTCTTGCAACAGTGTTTTTTGTCCAAATGCGTAAACTTCACCACTTCTTCCAGCAGGAACGTAAATGGGATTAATATCAGCATCATAAAGTTCATCAAGCAAGTCACGTGTCATATTGACATTTGAGTCAATAGCACTTAAACGACCTCTACTTAAACCAGCAGGTGCAAACCAAGGATCAGCAATTGAGTCATTTCTACTCATAACACCTAACATACCTACTGAAGGTGGTACTACGATTGGCGCTCTATCTGAAGGGCGTCTCATTAATACATCGGGA
>Ga0209348_1001661_pt1 | contig 10755 bp, 3 predicted proteins | sample ETNvirenome_2_30_FD_184065 | JGI IMG/M metagenome (GOLD analysis project Ga0209348, IMG submission 184065) | Marine viral communities from the Pacific Ocean - ETNP_2_30 (SPAdes) (version 2) | ecosystem: Environmental > Aquatic > Marine > Oceanic | place: Pacific Ocean | collected 2013-06-22 | reverse complement strand
TGAAAATGGATAGCCTACTTTTATCAGATTTTGAAAATATTTTTTCTGATCAAAATGAGATGTTCTTTAATTATATTCAAGATAGAGACAATAATTTGCATATACCTAAGTTAGATTCTCCCTATACTATAGAATTAGATCCAAACGGACAGGAGCTACTTACTTCTAAAATAAGGATGTCTAATAAAGATATAAATTTAGGTAAATTTTTTGGACCCGGAAAAGAATTTCTACAAGACACTGGAGTAGTATCAAAAAATAGAGGATTTTCTCACTCTTTCATAAAGGTAGATAGTGTATCTACTCTAGATTCCTTTAAGATATATCACCCTAATGGAACTCAATCTGATAGTGTTGGAAAATATGACCTTTTAACCGGTACAGACGGATATTCCCAATGTCCAAACCCTGGTGATTTTTACTTCTATCATGATATTGATAATATTGTAGGGTCAGATACGTTTTATTTTGATGTAAATGGAACACCTGCGGATATTGTAAACGCTATTTCAGGATGCCTTAATAATATTAGAAATAAAAACTTTAAAGCGTTTGCGGTAAATGAATATATTTTCGTAAAAAGCAATATAGCAGGAAACTTAGACGATACTTTTAAATTAGAATTTGACTCTCCTACTCTAGCTTGGAACGGAATAACCATAAACAGAATAACCGGTACTTCTCTTCAAAACAATCAAATAGATTTTGAAGGTGGATCTTTAGACGATGATAACAGATTGCTTATAGACTCAGGTCATTATGAGAAAATAACATCTAATCAAGAAGATATTCTTGTAAAAACAGTAGAAGGCTGGTCTAAGATTAAAAAGGTATCAAGTAATATAGATGTCATATCAGAGTTAAATATAGCTGAAGCTGAAGCGAATGCTCCTAATAACTTAGATAGTAAAAAAGCAATAATAGAAAGCTTCTTTAAAGATACAGTAGTTACTCTAGAGCTAGGAGACAGTCCAGATATTAAATACGGAGAATTTGTAATGTTTAAGAGACACCGTCCTTCTTTTGGCCTTCTTTCATTTTTTCCTATATCTGATTTTGACTTTGATTTCTATTCTAGTGAATACTTAAACTTTCCTTTAATAGATCTATATTATTACTACTTTATACCTCCAAACACTAGCTTATTTAGTAACGAATATGAGTATGAAGTATACGGAGACGGGTCAATATTAGTAAGCGACGGTTCTTCATATTCTCAGGGAGATACCTTTACTACCCTATCAGGAGCGTCATATGAGGTTACTTCAGGTACACCTGTAGTTTCATATTCTGCTCAAAACCCAGATGTCTCAACCCACGTTCCTTATGATCCAGCTACTGGTGCGGGAAATAGATATGACATTCCATCAAATGATCAAAATGGAGGAATACCTGATTTTCCAGGATTCTTTCTATTAAAAGATCCTGATCGAGTGGTTGAAGAATCTAACAGTGATGAGTATCTCAAGAAAACAAAATATATAAACGGTATAGCTCAAACTGAATATGATTACTATAAAGAAAATTTTTCAAGAGACTTTGCTCTAAAATCTAAAATACTTCCATATATAACTAAATGGGTAAAAACAAATGGACTAGACTCTAGGAGTAATCCGTATAGGCTAAACTCGGAGCTTGTTTTTGGATTTAATAATTTTTCACCAGATCACGATGATATCTCTCAAAACCCATCTAAGTTTACTCATGAGTGGTTTTATATAGAGTCAAAATTTAACTATCTAAACGACATAAATACGGTAAAATTAAATAACTCATATTTTGATTCCAAATTTGATAAAACAGTTTGCTTAACCGATTCAGATTACTTTATAAACTACTTTACGTACACTCCTTCTTTTTCAGGAGAAGAGGTAGGAAAAACTCAAATAAGATATTCTCAAATTAATAAGAATGAATTAGGTGAATATGAAACATTCTTTAAAGGGTTTAAGATCAAGTTTAAAGATTTTATAGACTCTTCGAACCTAAGTGCGGATGGAAAACCAGAATCAAACTTGAATTCAACTAGATTTGATGGGTATAAATTTAGTGCTATACTTACTACTACAAAAGAAGACATCTTAGATCCAAGTACTCCACCTATAAAATACGAAATGATTGAGCATAAGACATTTAAATATATTGTCTTAGTAATAGAACTAAACCTAGGTGTAATAGAAAATGTAGATTCATTCTGGTTAAAAAATATAAATACCTCTATATTGTCTCCTACTCCTTCTATTACTAATGGAGATTTTGTAGGAAATAATAATTTCTTAGATACAAACGCACCTTTATTAGACTATTCTCTCCCATACGAATCAATTAACGGAGACTATAGAATATCTATCGACTTAAATGGAGTGTCTAACATGAACCATACCCTATTGTATTCTTTAAAAAATAAAAAATATAATACTTTTTCTAACAATTTTTCTAACATTAAGTTAACTAAAATGTTAGATTTAAGCGCAACTGGAGCATTTCAAGGAGCTACCCCTACTATCATAAACGCAATAGATAATGTTAACATTCCTAATTATCCATCTAAACTATCTGAAGAAATTAATAGAACTAATATCGGAACCTTCCTTTCTTATAATGCTATTGGAACAGGAATAGATTTTTTCTTAGATGACACTGATGGCGCTATAATAAACTTTAACGAAAGTTACTTGAAGTCAGCTGGTATAAACTTTGTAGATTATTACGAACAGCAGGCTCCTACAACTAAGATAATAAATGAAAACAATATAGTAGCGTCAAATATACCTACTCTTCTTCCTGCCGCTTATTATAGAGATAATACAATATTTAAAGTAATCACAGGAGGAGAATTATACTACCAATCTATGCTGAGTAAGCTATCCTTTGGAAAGTTTAAGTCGTATGTGAATTCTATGGATAAATTTATTGAGTATAAAACTTTTACGTTTGATGGGACAAACTCAGTCTTAGAATCTAGCGATAGTTTCTACTGCGAAGTTCCAGACGTTACTACAATATCAAAAGTAGATGCAGTAGTTTCTCAAGTAGATAATGATATCCCGGCAAATATCTCTTCGGAAAATGTAGTAGGATTCGCATACCAAAGAGCTGCTATGGATAATAGTTATGAGATTAACAGATATGACGGAGGGTTTTCTCCCCTAGTTAAGAGTTTATTTTCGTTTAACTCTACCTTTACATTTACAAATAATAACATATCTTCTCTCTCCTTGAGCAACACTAAGTTTAACATAGGAATAGACAACTTTTTAAAGATATCCAATTTTAATCATATAAAAGTATCTGATTCAAAAATATTATCACTTGAGTCAGATGATAGATACGATCCAAGATATGAAATAGTAGATGAAATAGCAATAGGTAGAGAGGACTATTTTCTACTAAAATCTAATTGGGATTATGGATTTCACTATAAATACACATCTAAGAAAAATAGAGTACCCGTATCTGGAACTCTTAGGATAGAAGAAGACTATAGCTTTATATCTAAGCTTTTAACATTGAGATCTGAATTAGAATTAGAAAACCCAACCCTAACCGTTCACCCTTCAATTGATTCTATAAACCAAGAAGAGATAGAACTTGCTGTCGTAGAGAAAGATGATAGAATAGAAGGAATAATAAACCTAGAAAATATACTGACTTCATATTTGATATCTGACGGGATCATGGCTCAGTTTAACAGCTTTCTAGAAAATAGCCCGGAATACATAGGAAACTTTGAATCGATAGAGGAATATGTAAAAGAATATATTAAGCAAAATATATTAAAACTATATCAGCTTATCGATGTAGAATTTTATGAGAAGAAAGATAAGTCATTGATCAACCAGGGTAATATATCTAACCAAAACGCTATAAGCTTTAATTTTTTAGATGATACTCAACGCTTTGACTTAGGTTATAAACTAAACAAAAACTTAAGAATAAATAAAATAGATAGGTTAATATTAAAATTCGAATTTAATAAAAAATTAAGCTCAGGTATTTTGATAAGTCCTAAAATAAAAATGAATTTTATATAAGATGCCAATAAGAATAAACCTAAAAGAACTGTTTGATAGTGACTCTCAAGAAATCACTATAGATAAAATTAATTTTAATTTTAATAAATTATTAGAATTAGGAATTGGACTTCCCGGACCAACTGGATTAACTGGATCAATAGGTTCAGCTGGACCACTCGGCCCACAGGGAATACAGGGAGACGATGGTAATAAGTGGTTCGTAGGATCTGGAGATCCAAACGGACAAACTTTCATCGACTTAAATGATAACGACTTTTATATAGATGTTGATAATAGTACCATATATCAATATGATGCTGCTACTAACACCTGGGATCTTCTTATTGACCTAGAAACCGTTGTAAATAATTATCTAGCTTCAAGCGGAGCAACTTTTGTAAGAGGGTTAGGAGACGCTTCTCCTCTAGATAATAGGTTTATATTGTTTCCACAAAGAGGAAATACATCTAATGATTCTTTAACAGATGACATAGGAAGCATCGCATCAAATAACGACATATTTTATCTGAATAATTTTAATGAGAGTGTTTATAATATAGTAGACTGGCCGGCTGAAAATTTATTGTACGATGCTATACAAAAAATACATGTAGATTTTACTTCAGGCCTACCTAAGAGATATCACTTAGAACTAGGTACTCTATATAACGATATAAACTCAGATTTTAGATTAACTGATTTAAAACACAATTTAAAGCTTAGACATTACACTAACGATTTACAGGGATCCGCAGTATGGCAGGTCAATAATGGTGAGCCTATAAATGTAGCTCATTTTTCAATGGCCCCAACTGAGACTCAGGGACCTCCAACTATAGACTTTAACTCGGTATTTGAATTTATATCTGCTAAATATAATGATACAGGTCTAGTTACTACTAGGGCAAGATTTACAACTAGATTAGGAGCTAGAGAAGTATTAAGAGAGTATAACAATGATAACCTTCACATAGACGGAATAAGCTTCGAAACAGATATCAGTAGTACAATCGGAACAATAGGTATTGCCTTGGATCTTGGATCAGATTCGAATGCTCCTTATGAGTCAATTCCTACTAGATACTTAGGCAGAGATTATCTCTCTCTATTACACTCAGGAGGAGGATCAGGCAGAACTACTGGAATATTGTTAGACAATGAAGCTTTACAAAATAACGGTAATATTGAACAAATAGGATCTTCTGAGGCAAGAGATAAAAGATTTTTAGAGTCAATTGGAGATCCAAACTCAGAAGACTCTAATACCTTTGGAAACTCTCCAATTATAGTGGTGGATAATCAAATCATAGCCTGCGCATCCTTCTTTAATATATCTAATGGAGTTTTTGGTACTCTTCCTACTAAGGGATGTAGAATGTCTAGATACGGAATAGGAGGAGATAAAGATGCACCGGACAACTTAGGAAGATATGCTGACGGTAGCTCATCTACTCACATGTTCATTACAAATACATATGATGAGACTACAGAAACTGATCCTTTCTTTAATGAAACCACAAAGAAAAGGTTTCACGGAACAGGATTAGCTGATATGAAATCAGACGGGAAATATATATACTCAGTGCACAACAATATGAGAGGATCTAGTCTTGTTAAAAATTGTTCTACTACTTCAACATATAAAGCAAGAACATACTTTCAAATAAGTAGGATTACAAACCAAGGATTCCAAGGGATAGGTCAATTATGCGACTACGTGTCAAATCCAATTAATATTGACCCAGAACAAACAACAGGTTCAGAAAATTCAATCATGTCTGGAGCATGGAGGCTAGAATTAGATGGAAATATCGCGTGGGTATGTAATAACAACCTAAAAGATTGGGGCCATAATACTTTTGATTTTGATCCTCTCAGTTCAAGCTATTGGGAATATCCAAATGACGCAGTAAATAATTATGGACTAAACGGATCAGTAGTCGCAGTAGATATATCTAATCCTGAAGCCCCTACGATGGGAGATACTAGTAGGGTTCTTGAGTTTGTAGATGTCTCCGACTTTTCTTACCTTAACAGTTTAGGATCATATCAAGCCCAAACACATCACTTAGATATGTGTCAAGACAGCAGACACCTATATACCTTATCTCTAGAGCTCGGAACAAAGACTGGAGGAGGAGGAGCTCCAAATCCAGGATACGGAGGAGACGGTGCATGTTGTGTAACTACAACATATTCCAATGGAACAGTAACTTATGGGCCTGGATGTGTGGATGCTACTCCTGGAGGAACAACAGGAAGCCCAATTAGTTTCGCAGGATATAAGGTAAAAATTCAAGCATATAGTAAATGGTGCACTGGAGACGCCGAGCGCCCAGCGTCTGCTACTCTTCAAGCTAGAGCAAACGCAATTTTTGATAATACCGGAGGGTCTCCTACCTCTATTACTCAAAGTAATCATAGGCACCTTAATGCAATAAATCACTTTGGTGCAATTGAAACTGACGGAACATATATTTATGCATTATTCGATAACCGACTTCAAATAGTAGAAGCTGCTTCTGCAACAAATATAGGCCCAGGAGAGGCTCATGCATCTACAGAAGGAGTTCTTAACGATGTTATTGCTCTATGGAATTATACAGACTCTACTAATGTTTTAGTAACGGACTGTAAGCTAGTAGGTAATAGCCTCTACATTTTACATACTAATTCTATAGCTCCTGATCAGGATCAATATAGTGTGGCTGCAGCAAGACAAATGCAAATTACAAAAGTAGACGTAAAAACTCCTGTATCTCCTGAGAGAATTTGGACAAAATCTTTAGAAAATGATTCAGGAGAATCTCTTTCTCACACTGCTAGGTTTGTTGTAGTAGGAAACACAATATACCTACACCAAGGAAATCAAGCAAATTTAACTAGCGGAAATGGAGGTCTTCTTACTTTAGAAGTTGATGGTATAGAATCAGACCATATCAACGCTGGAGCAATAAGTTCTGATATAGTTAAAACGTCTGAACTTGCTGTAGACAAAACTGTAGAAGTACATGGATCAGTCAACGTTGGAGGAAAATTAAGTGTTTCTTGTGGAGCAAATATTAATTCCCTCTCTGTTAATAACTTAAACGTAGGAGGATTTAATGCTGTAGGAATGCCAGTAGGCTCTATCATTCCATATGTAGGAACAGGTGAACCTGAAGGATGGTTTGCTCTAAATGGTCAAACTTTAGACGGATATATTTATGAAGAACTTAGAGACGTAGTTCCTTCAAGCTGGCTAGTATCTAGTGCTAAAGGACCAAACGTAGTCCTTCCAGATCTCTCAAACGATATTTTAGTCGGGTCTAATATTGTAGGAGTCGGAAACATAGGATATGAAGGTACTCAAGTTACCGGCCAGTACGTTGAAGCTCAAACAAATAGTACAGGTCTTGCCTTAAACGTTCCTCACTTAAAAGTTAGATGGCTGATAAAGGCTACTGCTGGAATATAATTAACCAATTGCTTTCATAGTAAATGGCATAACTCTTTCAACTTTAACAAGTTCAAAAAGATCATCTAGTACTCTTGGGTTAAAAGCTTGGCGCTTGAGTATTCCATTACTGAATATTATAGAATTTGATACAAACGAAGCTATATTTAGTTCATTCTCGTTGTCGTCTGTGATAGCAAAGCATACATTAGTATTAGCATCCATGTTTTTTAATTGGGGGTCCTTAAGCTTATCTACAGCATCCCTAAGAGCATTATCCCTATTTATATCTAACTCTACCTCTCTTACTTTTTCTAGATTGTGTCCAAATTTAAATCTTCGGTCAAATCTTAGTTTCCAAATACTGTATGACGTGCTTTTATTTTGATTTATAACTATAAAGGTTTCTCTTTGAGTATGTATACTTTGATTTACAAAAAATACTTTACATTTATCTGAGGATTCTAGTATTTCATCTAAGTAATCTACAATAAGATTAGTCAATAAAAAATTAGCATTCTTTAAGATATCAACAAGGTCATCTGGTAATTGATATAGTTTTCTTAAGCTCTTTCGTATAGCCTTTAGTTTAGGATTATCCCAAACTGGAGTCATGTTAAATTTAAATACACTCCCGTCTACTGCTAGGTTATTTAGATTAAGGGCATGGAACACAATCTCATAAAAACTAGAGATGTCTCCTTCTTCTAATTTTTCTCTGTATTTTTTATTAGCCGCCAATAAAATATATTTATGGTATTCAGGATCAAGTCCTCCCTGTCCCTTTGTTATCCATAATGGGTCTAATATGTGTTCCTGCTTCATTATACTCTATCTATCTTTTTATTATTTATTTTACCGAACCCCGGTCATTCAGTTTAGTAAAAGTGCAACGAATAAATAATAAAAACTATAAAGTATATTATTAATGGCTAATCTTACCTTAAAATTATTAATAGATTCCGAGAAAAATTCTTTAACATTTAGTAAAAACTACAGAATCTTTTCTACGTTAGATCCAACCACTGGCATAACAGGGTTTACTGAGTTTCTGGAAGATCTTATAATTGCTGATCCAAACGCAATAGATCTTAATAAACTTAGAAGATATTTTAGATATTCTAGAAATAGACACGACTGGTCCCTATGGTACGAAGTTGAGCCGGGAGATCTTGGAGAAGCAGGAGATATTGTCTTTGAAGATTGCTCTGAATTTTACTTTGAAATCAAGTATGAATATGACGACGGTACTTGTAACGAAATGGGTTCAATCATTCAGGTAAACGAGATAAAGCTAAGATTTGCTCAAACTTCTACTACCTCTAATACTTATTCTCCAATGACTCAGTGTAGTGACGAAGGATGCACCACTATAATAGCAAAAACTGATCCTTCATTTAAGCCATACGAAGTTGACAGTGCAATTGGGATGTTTAAAGAGCTCTCGTTTTATACAAACGTTATATTTGGACATGAAGTAGTCTATTTTAGAACCCTTCCGGAGTCGGATAGCGGAGATTTTGTATTCAAAGAATGGACCCTATTTAAAAATGTAGATCGTAAATGTTTGAAAGTTGCGGTTCCTAAAAATGCTTTTCCTAGTAATCAACCTAAGTTTGCAGAATTTGGGCTAGACTTTGAATTACCATTTGAGGTTCACGTCGATCATAGATATTTTCAATCCGTGTTTGGTAAAAAATCTCAACCTAGATATAGAGACTTTTTATACTTTCCATTAATTAATAGAATGTACGAGGTGCAGGGAAGTTATCTACACAGAGGATTTATGATGGAGCCGACTATGTGGAAAGTATCTCTTAAGAAATACAACCCAAATATCGATATGTTGCTTCAAGACGACAGCAGGCATTTCTTAGACAACGTGGTTAGCAGTGCAGAGCAATTGTTTGGAGAGGATGTTGAAAACGATATTAAAGATAGTACAATGCCCAAGCAGTATGATACTATATCTCAAAAATTTGATTCTTCTAGAAATGCAATTCATCCTGATTTAAGAATAAAGCCTCTTAAATATACATACAATTATGCTAGTTTAATTGAAAATTACTATGATTTAAGTGCTATAACATATACTACATCTACATACGAACTTCTTGAAGGTTCTCCTTTAGTATCTGAATCAATACTTGTTGAAAACTTACCTAGCTTGAATGATAACTGCAGTAAAAAATACGATGTTCTTCTTGCATATCAAGGAAGTGGACCGTTCAAAGCATGGAGAAATAATGCTTTAATAACAACAGATAAAAATGTTAAAGGAAACGATTCAAGATTTATAAAGGTAAGGGCACCACTTGATACTTTACCTGATCATATTGGTCAAACTGAAAGTGGTAGATATATTAGAATAGAAGCATACAAAGATCTTTCATTCTCAAATCAAAGAAATATTATGCAAGACGTAGATTCAAACGGAGATAAAATAGTCAAATTTAAAATTAGAGAGACTTCAATTTTATATAACTCGGTTCCCCAATTTAACTCAGATACCGTTCAAAACTTATCATATACCGCACTATTTAATCTTAATACAGGAAGTGACGTTGTACAATTTCTTAATGGATATGATAATGAATCTCAAAAAGGATTTAAAATATCTGGTCAGTTCTCTAAATATTTTAATGATGAGCCGGAGGGAGACTTTACTCTTTCTGTTGATGTTAATTCTACAAACAAGAGCGCGACAGTATCAAACCTAAAATCTGGAGAATGGTATGCAATGGTTGTTTCAATATCTAATGAATTTAACCAATGTGGGCTTTACATATACTCGATATCAGAAGATGCAGCAGACATTATAAACCACAATGAGTTTAACATGATCCTAGAGTCAAAGGCTTCCATTCCTCTTGCTGAGTTTAATTTATCAAGTAGTAAATACTATATACCTTCTTCTAATATGTGGATTGCGAATATTAGATTATTCAATACCATGATAAAAGAAGATCAACATGAATTTATACTAAGTCAACAATATATCAAAGACGAATCTAAGCTTCTTATAATAGATAATTGTAAGCCTCAGCTTAACCTTCCATATATTGCTAAAAATAAATAATAAAAAGTATTATGCAAAATTCTAACCACGAAAATATAAGAAATAGTAATGTTCAGGATATCTTTTTAAGAAATGCTACATTATCTGTTCTAGACGTCTTGAATAGAAAAATCATAATTGATTTAGTAAGAGGAGACAAAGTAGAAAAACACGAAATTCCATTTTTCTATAACTTTGCTGGAAACCAAGGGTTTATGCAAGACTTTTTTATCGATTTACCAGAA
>Ga0209348_1001660_pt1 | contig 10763 bp, 11 predicted proteins | sample ETNvirenome_2_30_FD_184065 | JGI IMG/M metagenome (GOLD analysis project Ga0209348, IMG submission 184065) | Marine viral communities from the Pacific Ocean - ETNP_2_30 (SPAdes) (version 2) | ecosystem: Environmental > Aquatic > Marine > Oceanic | place: Pacific Ocean | collected 2013-06-22 | reverse complement strand
CAGCAATTTCGTCATCAGTTTTAGAAGGAAATAAATACTTCAGTGCTTCTATACTATCAACCCCCAATTCTTGAAGGTTTCTAGTAAATATGGATTGGTTTAATTTATCCTGTGCTGTATCTTCATAAACAGGACCCATCCATCTCCAAAGTACCGTTCTATCTCCATCAGGTGCAAGTCCTACAACGCCATCTGGTGTCTCTTGTTTTTCTATTGCTTCTTGAATTGCAGCCTGTATTTTTTCCTCATATTTAGTTTTATCTTTATCATATTTTTGTAATGCTTTTTCTAACTCTTCTGGATCTTCAGACTTTTCAGGAGGGACTGGATATTTTATACCTGCAGAAAAAGCAAGAGATTTTCTAAAAATTTGTTCTTCTTGATAAATAATTAATTCGAAAACTTTACAAATTCCATATTGATAAATTTGTAAACATTTCTTTTTAGCTGTAGCACTGACTCGACCATATGCTGATTTAATCTCAGTCGCGGTTACATTTGTAATACTTAAATCATCAATACCACCTAAAGCTAATCTTATTTCACTTCTTAACTGTTCTGTATATCTAGCTTGATCTGAACCTACAGGATTAGGTGTAATAAAACCAACACGATCTGAAGGTTCTAAATTAGCAATAACTCTTGGCACTCTCATTCCACTACCTGGTTTTCCGGCATACCCAGGTTGTGATCTTGTTACAGGATCAGATTTATATGTTGAACTAAATAAATCAACATTTGAACTAAAACCCGATTGACTAGATATACTTGGTCTTTGTGCAGTTTCAGCGTCGCTTTCTACAATGTCTTGTTTGGGTCTAGATGAAAGAAGAGTTGGGTTACCAAAAAATGATAAATTTGCTCTAATATTTTTTACCATTTCATCATGAGCAACAATTTGATTAGCTAAAAATTCAAATTCACCTGCTCCTTCAGTTCCAAATGCATCAGGATTATTAAATACTTCTACACAAGGAATAAACTCCATAGTGTTCTCAACAGTCTTTTTATCAAAAGATGCAAAAGTTGTACTTTCTTGATCAAATTTTAATTCTTGCTCACTATGAATCTCTTCTATTTCTTTCGCAGTAATCTTTAATCTCATATATCTTTTATCTGTATTTAAACCAACCCCAGAAAAACCTTTAGAAGATTTAACCTTATATGGATAAATAACTACAACTTCTTCAAGTTCTCCTTCTGGAGAATAATATGATCTATAAGAATCTTTATTAAACCAATAAATTCTATATGATTTTTTTGTAGGTCTTATATAAAATAAACCTTTTCCATAAACTAAAAATCTATCCCATATTGCATCAAGTCTTGCATCTAATTGATTAAATTTAATTACTTGTTGTATAAAATCAAATCTCTGAGTTCCAAGGTTATCTTGAGCTGGATAAAACTCAACTCCTTGTCTTATACCAAACATCTTCATTTGGGATAAGTGAGAACTAATAAGCATGGTGTCTGCAGTTCCCTTACCGTCCCTTGTGATGACGGATTTGATCATATCCTCTAGAATCGATTTGCTATTGCTTTCACTCATTAGATTAAGAACTCAGTTTACTGATCAATGGTGTATCCAGCGTGAATACGTTTTAAGGTAATCACATCTCCTTCACATTCTACTTCAAACCTTTCATTAGGTTCAAGTGCCATGTCATGGCATAGCTCATCAGGAAGAGAAATTACAGCAGATCCATAAGCATCTTGCTCTAATTCAATTTTGTAATACGTAGTTGCCATTGTTTGTTGATAATAATAGTTTAATTGGTCAATACTCTAACTCAAGTTTTCCACGAGTCATTAACCCATTACATAGCCACACTAAAGCATCTACACAATCATCATGTGAGCTAACACCAAAATTTATAATCTCATCTGTTAAAGGTCCCATCTTTCTAAATTTATTAAAGATTATTTTTCTTTGTTCAAAAAGTCCCATAATTCCTCGAAATCTTGCAACTTTATCACCACGAAAACCTTTAACAGGATGCCAAACTAAATTATATAAACCTTGATCCTGTAAACAAATTCTTTTGAAATCAGCTTCTAATGACGCTTGATAGGCTACTGCTTCTGACCATATATCAATAGAACTTCCTGTAGGAAAATAGTTTTTTCCATCTTTATGAATTATTCCCCATTCCTCCATCATTTCCATCAAAAGTTCTAATTTTTCTAAATTCCCCATAACTCTTACTCTTTTACAATCAATAATGTGAATTTTATCTTTTACTCTTCCACCCATAACAAAAACTGTATAGTCATTTTGTTCTCGTACTCCAGCAGATAAATCAACCCCGACTCCTAAAGAATCAAATTCAGTAGATATAGTTCCTTTAACAATCAAATCTGGAGAAAGAGATAATTCACTTGTTTGAACAATTTGATTTTGATATTGAAAACTAAAAGCTACCGGTGCAATTCTTCTTCGATCACTAAGATAATCAAGTGACCACATCTCCGGCCAGTAAGATATTTCTTCACCTTCTTTATCTACCGTAATAGCTGATTGGACTATTTGTTTCCAACCACTAGAGGGTAAAAATGTAGTGTTGTGAATATCGTCATGTCTAAATCTAGTTCCTAAACAGATAGCTCTTGCACCTTCAAACATCGTAGGAACAATAACGGCATTCCAATTATCTTCCATAGCCTGACGTATATCTTTATTTTTAATATCATCAGCACTTTTTATTGCGTCATCAATTATGCAAAGATGTGATCTTTTAGAAGTAACAGCACCTTTTAGTCCTGCACAACAAACACTAAATTCTTCTTCACCAGTAGACTTTATTCCTGCAAACTTCCAATCTATACTCCAATATTCATTTGAATTAATTCCCTTAGCAATCTTAACCATAGGAAAAATCTCTTTATAAATTTTACTTTCTTCAATAATTCTTTTTATTGCTGCACTCTTTGGTCTAGCTACATCAACCGTATAAGATATATATAAAATTTTTAAAGGTAACTTATTTAACGCATGCACCCCAATAGCCCAAGCTGTGTATAAACCAAGCACTGTCGATTTAGCAGAACCTCTTGGAGCAAGAATATCTATATTGGGACCAGCTATACCTTTAAGACAAATACTGTCGTCATTTGTACAAAGATATTTATGCCATTCAAGGTGATGCTTTGCAGGAGGTTTTCCCCCTACAACATCACAAAAATATGCAAAATTTTTTCTAGCCTTTTCTACATCAACATTAGAAGTTTTTTTAACAACTTGTTGTTTTGCTGCTGCTCTGGCTGTGCGTCTGTAAACGCTATAAATGCTTGTGCCTGCCATGTTCGTAGCATAGCGTATTTTGTCTTAAGATTCTTCTTGAAGTATTTTTGTCCACACTCCCATAGAAGCTTCTTGTAATGGACCTTCAATCGGATCATCTCGAAAAATAGATAACATTTCTCTTAATGCTCTATCGGCTCCAGCAAGAATTAATCCTTGTTTATCCATAAGAACTTTTTTATCATCAATTTGTTTTATTGCCCCACGTAATTCTTTTTGTAGCATTGCAATCCTGGCAGCTCCCATATCTTGTTTAACTAATCCCATATCAATAGCCTGTCTTAGTTTCGCAATATCTTCACGCATATTATCGATTTCAATTTCTAAAACTTGATTAAAATTTCTTTTTTTAAATTGTTTTTCAGACCATTTATTACATTCCACTATCGTCCCTTCAAATCCTAAAAATCTCGAAAATAAATATATCTGTACTGGGGAAGCTGTTTTTTTACAAAATTCAAAAAAGGACTCACGATCTTTGTTATTCAAAGATTGAATCCACTCCTTCATACTCGATATGCTCCTCTTGCTTGTTCAAAGTCTCTATTCTCTTTATAGCGTCTAAACATTTCTCTTTGCAAGTCTGAGGTTCTTTGTTGTTCACCTGCAGTCCTAAGTCTTGCTCTTTCTTCTATACCTCTTCTGGCTTCAGATAAACGCTCTTGCTCTCCTCTTAAACCAATCTGTCTTTCTTGACCTCCCAGTAAATCTGCTTGTGTCAATCTTCTTTGAGCACCAGTTGTTTCAATACCTAATCTTTCTTGCTGACCTCTGACGGCTTCAGATAAACGTTGCTGTTGACCAGTTTCTGTAATACCAAGTCTCTGTTGTTGACCTCTTACAGCTTCACTCAAACGTTCCTGAGCTCCAGTAGTCTCAATACCTAAACGTTGCTGTTGACCTCTAACAGCTTCTGATAGACGCTCTTGGGCTCCTGTTTCTCCAATGCCAAGCCTTTGTTGTGCTCCAGTGGTTTCAATTCCTAACCGTTGTTGCTGACCTCTAACGGCTTCTGATAGGCGTTCCTGTGCACCAGTCTCACCAATACCTAACCTTTGCTGTTGACCTCTAACAGCTTCACTTAAGCGTTCTTGAGCACCTGTCTCTCCAATGCCAAGCCTCTGTTGAGCTCCGGTTTCTGCAATACCTAATCTCTGCTGCTGACCTCTAACGGCTTCAGATAGACGTTCCTGTGCACCAGTTTCTCCAATTCCTAGTCTCTGCTGTTGACCTCTTACAGCCTCAGACAAACGTTCTTCAGCTCCTCTTCCTGCGATTTGTCTTTCTTGGCCTGCCAATAGATCTGCTTGTGTCAATCTTCGTTGAACACCACTTTCACCAATTGTCAATCTTTCCTGAGCTCCTGTTGTCTCTATTCCTCTTCTTTGTTCTTGTGCTCTTACAGCCTCTGATAAACGCTCTTGAGCTCCAGTTGTCTCTATTCCTAAACGTTGTTGAGCACCGGTTTCTGTAATACCAAGCCTCTGTTGTTGACCTCTAACGGCTTCTGATAGACGCTCTTGAGCACCTGTTTCTCCGATACCGAGTCTCTGTTGTTGACCTCTGACGGCTTCTGATAGACGTTCTTGAGCACCACCTGTCTCTAAACCTAAACGTTGTTGAGCACCTGTTTCTGCAATACCTAATCTTTCTTGTACACCAGTCTCACCAATGCCAAGTCTCTGTTGTTGACCTCTTACAGCTTCGGACAAACGTTCCTGAGCTCCGGTTGTCTCAATACCAAGCCTTTGTTGAGCTCCTTCTGTCTCTCTAGTTTGTCTAAGTTGTGTCCCTCTTTCCGCTTCAGAAAGTCTTTCTTGAGCTCCTGTAGTTTCAATTCCTAATCTTTGCTGTGCCCCTTCTGTCTCTCTGGTCTGCCTAGTTTGAGCACCCTCTGTCTCTCTAGTTTGCCTAGTCTGAGCTCCTTCTGTTTCTCTTAATTGTCTTGTCTCAGTACCAGTTTCTCTAATTGCTTTACGTTCCTCTTCTCCTCTTGTTCCAAGAGTTGTACGCTCTTCAGCAGCTCTACTTGCTTCAGTTAATCTATCTTGTGTTCCCCTTGTTTCTGTTAATTGTCTATCTTGAGCACCAGCAGTCTCTAAACCTGCTCTGTATTCAAGACCTGTAGTAGTAATCCTTGCACGATCTTCTTCACCTGCTACTCTTTGAGTTGCTCTTGTTTCTTCTCCAGCTACTTTAGTTGCTAGTCTATTTTCTGCACCTGCTGCTTGTGTTCTTTTAATATCCTGTCCTGCAAAAAATTCAGCATTAACTCTGTCTAATTCTGCTCCTTTCTCCATGTTAAAAGTCTGCTGTTTATTAGCAGCTTCGTTTAAAGCAGTTTGTGTAGATAATGCTTGTGAACCTGTTTGTGTAAATTTTGTATCATTAACTTCTGCTGTTCCAAGTCCAGCATCTTTTGAGACTGCTGATTGTTTTTTAATTTGTGGAGGTGCTACATCTATATTTGCTGTTGAATTCTGATCACCCATTTTTTTTTATACTTACAATAATTTAAATTTTAAATCAACCAAATCGACGCTGCATCCCAAGACCAGCAAATCTGGTCGCAGCATCTTGTTGAGCAGCTATGGCTTGAGCTTGTTGAGCAAAATCTGCACCGGCTGCTAAAGCACGAGCCTGTACTGCATTTGGTAGTCCCTGTTTAATTGCTTCTGCATTTAAAAGCTGTTGCTGTTTAAAAGTACTTGCATCTTTTAAAGTGTCCATCATAAATGGAGTTTGCAAACGCATACTAAGAAAATCTAATGCATTATCTAAAACTCTTCCTTTTCTTGATTGTGTATCATCTTTCTTCTTATAATCAAAATATGCCTTCATAGCATCATCTATAGTATCAACAGGTGTTCCTGCACCTTCCATTTCTTCTCTATATGATTTCGCTGCTTTTCTTTGTTGTGAAGGAGTTAATTGAAGACCTGCTAAGTTAGGGTTAAATTCTTTTAAACCAATATTTTCTTCACTTGCCATTGCAAAGGGATTTAACTTTATTTGTCCTCTTTTATCTCTATCTTTACCAGGCTGAAAAATATCAGCTATACCAGCTGCAAGTCTAGGCAAACCTGTGGGCATATCCTTATCTGTTATAAACTCTTTACCTCCATAAGAAATAGTTTTTTTACCCTCGCCTAATAATTTGTCTCTATTTTGTAAAGCAAATTGATTTACTGTTAAACCACCAAGACTAGGTAAAGCTACATCATATCCATATTCTTCACCAAGATCTTCAGCAGTCTTAAAATCTCTCAACAAATCAACGCCTCTTTGTCCAGATCCAAGATCAAGACCCTTAAACTCTAAAAAATCTTTTAGATCTGACATCTTAGTAATTATACTGTTGAGTTAAAGCTTGACCAGCCTGTTGTGCAGCTGTTGTACCAAGCTGTCTTGTTGCTGCAGCCATTCCTTGAGTAAGTGCTGCATTTGTTGCAATATTCTGAGCTATACCTCTGGCAGCCATACTTCTTGCAAAATCGTCCTTCTTAGCCTGTTCAGAAAACTTACGTATTGTTGGTAAAACAATGTTTGTAGCATCTCTTAAAGATTCAGCATCTTTTTGAGTTCTAAGTCTTCTACCTGCATCAATACCTAATGGACTAAGAACATCTAGAGGTAAACCTGTTGGACCTATATTTCCATAAGGACCCATTCCAGGTGGTAAAGGAACTCCTCCCATACCCTCATTACCGATCGTGTTATATCCTAATAATCCTGCAGCCCCACCAAGAGTTGGGGACGCTGCCATAGCACCTCCTCCACCAAGTCCACCTGCAACTCTAGTAGTTGCTGCAATACCAGCTAATGGTACACCAGCTCTAACAGCTTTTTGAAGTACTTGAGGTGATAAACCAGTCATTCCAAGACCAGTGTTACCAAGAAATTTTTGTACGGCTTCACCACCTGCAAATCTTGCTGCCTTCCTTCTAGCAAAATCAGTAGCACCTGCACCTGATTGACCAGTAAGAGCACCAAATCCAGCACCTAATGCAGCTTCACCTATATTGCCTCTTCTTAATCCTGGGGCAGCTCCGGATACAGCACCAAGAACCGGTAAAAACTTTAAACCTAACTGACCAGCCAAAATTAATGGATTCGCCATCTCTTCTTTCTTAAATACTTGTTAGCAATATTCTAAATTAACTATTCTTTGCCCTTAACTCTCTTTTTGCTTCACGCATATATTTGTGTAAAACATCCATATCTAACATCAAAATACCATTTTCTTCAACAACAGCTTCCGGAATAATCTTTTGAACTTGTTGTGCAGAAAAACCTGCTCTTAACTTCTGTTCTGGGTCAAACTCTTTCTTATACCTAAATTGAATAGGTTCTAATTGTTTTAACTTCTCAAGAGCACTCATTTAAATCTTTTACAAAGAACGCACACTCTGATAATACGTCATTTACTTCTGACTCACAAAGTGGAGCAATATCTTCTTTTAATCTGATGTCACAGAAAAGACCTCCAATAAAGTTTCCGATTGCACCTCCAACCGGACCTCCTACCAAAGATCCTATTGCTGTTCCGGCCATTCTGCCAACATTACTTTTTTGTTCTTTTTTCTGCTGTGCAGCAATCATATTCTGTTGATTTTGTTGAAGTATTGCCTGTTCCCTAGCAGTATTATCTGGATTATATACAAATAAATTATCTCCAACCATTCCATAACTTCCTCCTCCGCCTGACGCAAACCCTCGACTAGACATTTTATCTAAAAATTTTTCATATTTTGATTTATTTTTTTCAGGGTTATATGATTTTAAATTGTCTACAAAATAATCAAATCTTCCCATTTTTTTATCACCATTATCATCATCATCAGATTTTAAAGAAAAAGGTCCTCTTTTGTCAAAATCATAACGATCACCAGTTAGGAAGTCTGCGAACCCACCAGCAAATCTTGTAAGACCACTACCAAGTTTATTGTGAAAAGTCATTATTCTATACCTTTTTTAAAATTATAAAATCCCTATGCACGTAATCCTGTTCCATAGAGGCTTCGACCAAAAATACCTACTTCATCTAAAAGGCTTTTTTCAAATGCTCTGTCTGAAGCCATAGGATTTAAAGATCCACCATATTGTGCTCCAGGAATTCTAGACTCAGCCCTTGCCTGTACTAAAGCCATGTCATGAGCAAACTTCTGATTTTGTAATTGCTGTTGCATCAAAAATTTATCCATTTCTGAATTACCTGTTCTACCTGACATTGGTTGAGTATATGCAGATTGTTGATCAAAAGAAGTAACTGCTGCAGCTATACCACCTGCTAAAGCAGCCTGACCACCATAGTAACCAAGTTGAGGAAGGGGACTGCTAGCACCGGCTCTAAATAATTTAGGTATTTGACTTGTTGTAGCTCCAGGAGCTAATACACCTCGTCCATAATTTAATGCTCCTTGAGTAGCAGCTTTACCTGCTCTACCAGCTGCATCGAATACACCTTTAAAATATCCGTTCATTGCATCACCAGCCATTTGTCCCATTATCTTTTTTGCTGCTTGCGTTCTTAACATTACACTGCCACCGAGTTACTTGGGGATTTACCTGCGACATTTGGATCACTATCCGCACTACCATCAGTTGCTGGATTTGAAGACAATTGAAGCAAGTTGTTTGGTTCTACTATTCTATCAGGCTCAATCAGTCCCTTACCTTGGGCACTGTTAGGTCCTCCTAATGCAGCATAATATTTACTTAAAAAAATTTGTGCCCTTGCGTTATTCTCTCCTTCAAAAGTATTACCATAAAAGCCTACTCTATTATCAATTTCAAATTGTGCTCGTTCAGCATCCTCTGTTGGAAAACTTTCATAGAAAGTATCCATTTTGGGATTATTTTTAATAAATTCAGCTACCTCTGGATTAGGTTTAAAAAAGTTTTGTGATGATCTAGAAGGTCCTGTAAAAAAACCTGCAGGCGACTTACCACCTTTAACAGCCTTATCTTTTGGGCCATCTAAATTAAATTTAAGGTTGGTAAGTTTTACACCAGCCATATTTAAGACTCGAATAGTGCTTTCTCTAATTGTGCCACTAATAAATCATCTACTTTGTTCCCAGTCTTAGCTGCTGCCTTTTTCAACAGGGAAATTACAAATTTTTTAATAAGATCATCTAGATCATCGGGAATTTTATCAACTGCTTTGTTAATTACGTTGATTGCGATTGGTAATAAAAACTTAGTCATAATTTTTCTTTAATACTTTTAATTTAGCAAAGGTTACATTACGATGTCACCCAGACTTGCAGTACCCCCTACAACTCTCGCACTTTGAGGTAAATATTCAAATATTTCCCCTGCTTTTCTTTTTTTACCTTGTTTTGCCTCACTCATACCTCTTTGCATATAATCACTAAAAGAATCTTTATTTAATTGATTATCTAACAAACTTTCGGCTCCAGGTGCTACACCAAATCCATAAGTTGTTGCTGTTGTTGGAGATTGGTCTAATGGTTTATTAGCTAAAACAAAACCTACTTGAGGATCTCCGTTTGTAGCTGGAATACGTGTAATACCTAATGATTTATTACCTCTTGCACCCCTGACTATATCTGATTGAGAACCTTCTACAAACTTAGCCGTAAAATCATCAGCTTTTTCAGATGTAGACTGTGCTCTTTTTTTAGCAGCCTTTGCTTTAAGTCTCATACCTGCAGCCTCTTGCTCTTCTTTTGGTATTCCTGCTCCTGCTTGTATAGCCTTAAATGCTGCTTGATCTTTACCTGCTAACTCATTAGGACTTCTACCAACTTGCTTTTCACTTGGTGTAAGTGTTTTTTCTACTATTTCATCAATTGCCTGTTTATTTCTCTCCATGGTATCCATTCTTCTCATTTCTTTATGAAAACTAGATAAATCTTGTGTTGAACTAGTATTAGTTCCGCCAGGAAGAGAAGCATCATCTTCACCCCCAACAATATCAGGATGATCTAATAAAGGTGAACTATCTCCAATACGTGGCTCTGGAGTCATTCTTTCCCCTATCGCCCCTAGTAATGCTTGATCGAGTCCTTTTTGTGATAAAAACTTTGCTAATTGATTTTTACCTTCTCCACCAACCATTTCCTCTGAAGGCTGACTATCTTGAGTCTTACTGAGAACTTCTGCAATATTCGGAGTGCTATCAGCTATCTGTGATCCTTGGGTTATTTTTCTATCAACTATGTTAGTTGCAGTTTGATTTGGTACATAATCCTGTCCATAGCTGTCAGCAGTTGTTGGTTCTTGGGGAAAAGGATCTATCACCTCTTCTTCATACTGAGGTGGATCCGTTTTAATCATTTTTGTTCTTGTATAACTTCCTTCTATTGGTGTAACTGGTTTGTCTACGGCTATATTTCTTAATTTTGCCCTTGCTTGCTCTAATCTTATTTGCTCATCGGTTTTTATCCTAGCTGTCTCCTGTTTAGCTAATTCTCCTTTCTCTATAGCTGTT
>Ga0209348_1001659_pt1 | contig 10764 bp, 15 predicted proteins | sample ETNvirenome_2_30_FD_184065 | JGI IMG/M metagenome (GOLD analysis project Ga0209348, IMG submission 184065) | Marine viral communities from the Pacific Ocean - ETNP_2_30 (SPAdes) (version 2) | ecosystem: Environmental > Aquatic > Marine > Oceanic | place: Pacific Ocean | collected 2013-06-22 | reverse complement strand
GTTGGTTTTGGTAATTTTGGTTCTTGTTTTGTAGGTTGTACACCAACAAGTTTATTGTTTGGTTTTAATATCGATGACTGTTCCTTCATTTTGCTCCTTATCTTCTAGCAGGTTAGAGAGTTCCTGTCTTGTTGCCTCTAAGGCATTTATTTGTCCTATTATATACTGATATTTTTCCATAGTGTCAACACCTCCTGATGTAACTGTCACAGATAATGCCTCTGTTCTAGCGTTTATAAATCTAAGAAGTTTTGTTATGACGTTTTCTAATTGCATCTTTTCCTTTCTTTGCAATGGACGCAACTTGGCTTTTACCCATTACTTTAGCTCTTTGCTCCATTACAGTTAATATTTGTATTTTTCTTGCAAAAGGTTTTTTAACCTTTTTAACTTTTGCAACAGTTGCTCTTGCGTCTGCAGGTGTTGCAAATTTTATTTTGACCGTATCTCTTGGATTTTCATCCGTATACAATCTTCTACCTGTTCCAGGTGGTTTTTTACCTGTTCCCACTTTGGGATCTTTATTTTTTCTCATTATCTTTCTCCTAACTTTTTTTTAAATTTATGCACCTTATTACGTGCTTTACGTTCAAGTGTTTTATCTTTCTTATCTAATGCAACTTTGACTTCACGTCTAGCTTTCATTAAATTCTTTACAAGACCTTTTTTGTAGGGTCCTTCTTTTAGTGGGGAAATTTTGTATGATCTACCGTTAAATTTTTTAGTTTTTGCTTTTAGCATTTCCATCTTCTTCTAGCCTGACGTAGTCTAGAATTAGGATCTTTAGCAGCTTTTGGAAACTTTTTCATTTGTCCTGCACTTCTTGCGCAGAATGATTTACGTCGTTTAGCAGCTTTTGATCCTGGTTTGACTTTGCCAGTGACCGCTGTTTTTAGTTTAGAGCCAGGATTTGCTCTTCGATACGCAGCAACACCGGCTCTTGTCATTCCAGCCCCTTTTTCAGTAGGTCTAAAATTTTTTTTATTTCTTTTTGGCATTACATCGCCACCTCTTTTCATGGCTGTTCTACCATCTGGAAATTTTCCAAAATATTGTTTTGGTTCACCAAATCTTAATCCATAATCGTTTCTACTCATTATCTCATTCCCATTCTTTTAGCCATAAATCCACCACCCATAGCTTGTTTTCTTTTTGCAAAAGTTTTAACGTTTGTTGGTTTACCACCAACACCTTGTGCAACTGCTCTTTTTCTAGAAACTGCTGATCGTCTTTGTCCCTCTGTCATACGTCTTGCTTTAGCAAGAGGGACGCATTTTGGATACTTACGTTTTGCATCTGCTTTCTGTTTTGATCTTCCACATTTTGAAAAAGATCCATCCTTCTTTTTACTTCCTATGTCTACCCACTTCTGGGCAAACCATTTATCAAGACCATTCTTGGCCATTACGAATTCTTTCCGATAGCTTCTCTATTCATGCCTCTTTTACAGAGACCGCCACCACGTAAACCTTGTCTTTTTAATCTTGAAGTTGCTTCCATTAATCCACCACCTGCTTTGCTTCCTCTAAAATCTTTTCTCTTCACACCAGATGGATCTTTAATTTTACCTGCACATATTCTGCTGGCATATGCGTTTGCGTATGCACTGGGATATACCTTAAATTTTCTTTTTGCTGCTGCTTTTCCTCTAGGACAAAGTTTAGTCATTATCTTTTTCTCGCTGTTTGTTTTGCTCTTGCAAAGTTAGCTGCTGTTGGTGCACCTTTAGCACCTTTCTTACGCATTTTACCACCACGTTTTCTTTTAGCATGTATGTTTGCGTATAAACCTTTACCAGCCATTATGCTCTACCACCACTCTTCATGTAGCCCATTTTATTTCTAACTGCTCTTGGAAGTCTTGACAATCCCTTTTGTTTTTTTGGATCTACAGGTTTTAATTTTTTACCTTTAGGTGAAAAAGTTTCTTTTATTTTTTCAACGTTTGTTTTTGGTTTTGGAGTTCCTGATCTCATTCCAAATCTACGGCCCATCATTCCGCCGCCCATTTTCTTTTCTCTATCTAGTTCTTTACCTTTTTTAAATTTTTTAGGTTTTTTTTCTGTTGTCAGACCTCTGAATCTATCTTTAGTGCCAGGATTTATAGCGGTAAAAGTTTTAGTATTTTTAAACTGAACTGCTCTTCCTGTATCAACTAATTTTTTTCTCTCTTTTTGACCTTCCTTCATCATCTGTTTACCAGTTTTAAGTTTACCTTCTGCTTTATCTAAAGCAGTATATCTGTTTCTAAATTCGTCTAGTTTAGTTTTTTTAATACTTTTACTAACTGGTAATTTTGTTGGCTCAACAGATTTAATATCCGGAGAAACCTTTTTACTTCTAGGCATTGATTTTATTGCCTTGTCAACAATGTACCCTACAAACCTTTTCATTTTTTTCCTCCGTTTCTAAAAATTTGTGTACCCTTTATACCATAAATCGACGCAACCACAAGGATCCAGAGATTTGTGAACCATGACGGGAGCTGCGAGAACATCTCGAAGAATAATTTTACCTTGTCCATGGCAGTTGGGTCGTCCGATATGACTGCATATGCAAGCACCAACACGGGCAAACTAAGAATTATCAAAACTGCCTCGTCTTTCCAATCTGATTGTCTAGCCTCTAAAAGTTTACCTTGGTAAGCTTCTTCGCCTTTGGCCATACGTTCTGCATGCATTAATTGTGCATCAGACATAGCCATTTTCGTCTTCTGCTTGTTAGCGTAAATCTTACTTCCTGCAGAGACGGCTAATTTTATCGCCGATAACCACATATTAGTACGCTTTAGAGTTTCTTTTCTTTTCTGCCAGCATTCTTTTTTGACCACCAACTGGCATTTCAGGTTTTCCTGTGCCAATGAAGTTAAAAGCTTTGTCAGCAGTTGTTTTAGATCTAGGATCTATCTCAACTTGTTGTTCGCCGACTTGTACTGGCTTGATTTTATCAAGTTTTTGCATTTATGCTCCTTTTTTTACCCCTTTTATAACACCTTTGTTCTTAGATGCATAGAATATCTTTTCACCCTTCTTCTTTCCATACTGTTTCTTCATGGATTTCATAATTTTTTTACCTTTTTTGTTCAATGGCATTAATTATCCTCCGTAACTATGGTTGCTTGCTGTGCTCCGGCCTTTGCAAGGCTAACTCCAGCTCTTAATTTAGCTAATTTTTCGTTTTGTTCCATTTTTTCGTCTGCAATATCGCCTTGTTGCATTAATCTTGCTCTTGCAAGGTCTTGTTGAGCCTCATCGTTGTCTCTTTTACGTTCATTTTCCATTGCACGTAGGTCAACTTCTCTAGATTTTAGTTTTAACAGCGGATCAGAGTCAAATTGTGATGTAATTTGCTTCTCTTCTTTCATAAATTCCTCTGTCATCTCTGCAATCAACACCGCTTTTCTAGATTCAACCTGATTTGTAAGCGCTTGTAGCTGTGCTTGAACCTGTGGGTTCATCGCTGCTTGTTGTTGCATCATCATCATTTGCTGCATTTGCTCTCTAAACTCTAGCGCAACTTGTTCTTGTGCCATTAAACTAATATGTTCTAAAATATTTTTTTGTATAGCTGCCATAACTGCAGGATTATTTCTAACAATGTTCGTTGACATAAAATTTAAGTGAGCTGTAACGTGCGCTCTGTGGTCTTGACCGTTAAAAGCTTGAAAAGGTTTACCAGCTAAAGCCATAATATGCTCTTGACTTGGGTCCATTGGTGCATTTGGAGCTGGTGGTGGTAATACTGCGTCTACATTTTTTACACCGATTGCTTCATACATGTTTCTATAAATTTGATACATGTTATGTAGCTGTGGATTTGATGTAGCTATTTGTAATTGTGTTTGTGCAAGTGTAATTCTTTGTGACATAGAAAAAATATTTGGATCTGCAACTGGTATTACGTCTATTCTATCATCAAAGTCTGATTGTTTTACATTTCTTGCTCCACCAACAACGTCGTACGGATACTCTGGTGGTAGATATTGTGAAACTACTTTTGATAATAATTTAAATTCATCTTTCATGGCCGCATAACACCTTTTGTGTATTGCAGACATAACTCTTGAACCACGTTCTAATAATGCAATAGTTGTACCCACAGCTGCTGCTTGGTTACCATCACCTACTTGCATATCAGCAATAGCCGCAAACCTTTGACCTGCTTGCACAACAATACCTAATAAATTTAATAATGTTTGAGATGGCTCTTTGTAGGGTAGTGGGAAGAATGCATCACGCAAACTACCACCTGGTGCATCAACATCTTTGAACTCACCTGGTTGTATTGGTGCTGCTTCATCTCTAACTCTAACGCCTCGTTGTTTAAATCCTGCAGGTAAGTTTGATAATGTTCCTGCGTCTAATAATTGACGGAGAGCCGCCGTTGCGGTACGGCTCAATCCGCCAATCATATGAATGAGTCCAAAGCCATAAAATCCTAGTCCTGGCAGAAATTTGAAGTGGACGAAATATTGGATCTTATTTTTCTTTAGATCATTGGGCGCATAGTTTCTCCGTATGGAGAGTACTACTCGGCTACCTTCTTCAACAGTTACGATGTAAGGTAATTTTATTCCTGTTGGTAAACCATCGGCACCAACTTCTTCGAAACCTTCTAAGTCTAAATTTACATGACACTCTAACAAAGTATAAACTGGTTCGTTCTTACCAGATTTTTTTGTGCCATCTAATTCACGTTCTTTTTTTTCTAATTCGTTTCTTTCAACATTACCTGGTGGTCCTAATTCTACATCTCTGTAAAAACCAGATACTTGTTGTTTTCTTAATTCGTTTTCAGATATTTTAACTGTGTGTATTACAGCCTCTGCATCTTCAATACTAGTTGCAGTGTATGGAACAATTAATTCATCTGCAGGTACAAACTTGGATACCGCTCTTCCAAGTGGCACATCATAGTAAACTTTTTTAAATGTAGATCCTGCAAGTGGTAAATGAAATAACATAGAATCAAACTCTGCTTCATACTCTTGCATTTGATCCATAATTAAATAGTTCATAAAATCTTTTACACGAGACGCTTGTTGTTCTGTTTGTGGATTTTTTACACCGATAACTTGTGTTCTAACTGGTCCATCTGCTGGTAATAATTCTTTGTAAGCCTGTGCTTGAAACTGTGTGACTGCCTCTGCAAGAACTGGGTGTGTTGCACCAGACGCTCCTTGAAACGGTTCTGTTCTGTTTTCGTATTTAAATCCTAGTAAGTCAAGCCCCTCTGTGTATCCTCTCTCCCAATCTTTTCTAGAAGATTTATAATCCATATAGTTTTGCACCATTTCATTACCGATAGGTTCTAAAACATCATCTGGTAAAATATCTGCTAGGTTATCAAAGTGTGATTCTGTTCCCGGTATATTTATAGCTCCCGGTTCAAAGTCTAAAGTTGCACCACCATCTTCTTCAGGTATTACCTCTACTGGTGGTTTATCTACTATCTCTTCCTCAATACCAATCTCTTTAGCTACTTCTTCCTCTGATGGAATTTTAACTTCAGTTCTAGTATTAGGGAGTCCTTTATCTATATCTGCCATTTATACTCCTATAGTTTCTTAACACGTTTCATTAGACCTTGCAACCCTTGTGAGTTAGGGCCAGATGCTGGTGGGGGCCCTGAATCTACACCAGCTAGTTTAGCTATACCACCTCCTGCTAGTGGTTGACCAAAAAAAGTGCCTTGTGTGCCGAATACTTGCTCTCTTCCAAATTGATTAGCAGCGTCCATTAAAGGCATTTTTTTTAATTCATCTCTATAAGCCAATACATCTTTTGCAGACACATCTCGACCCTGTGCTCTAAGTTGTTGTGCTAAATTTATTGCGTCTGAAGTTTTAAATTGCATAATATTTGTTCGTAATCTTGGAAGCATGTTTAAATTTAAATCCATTTGTGTTTTTTCTGGAGATGTCACATCACTTAAAAATGGGTCATCTTGAACTCCCTCTATGTTTCTTGCAAATAATTGTAATCTTGCAAGTGGTGATTTAGCTTTAGATATATCATAAGATTCTTCTAATGCTTTTTCTCCTGCAACAGTTTCTGCCTCTGAAATCATAAATTTATTTTGTAAATTGTTTTTTGCTTGATTAAGTCTTGTGTCTATATTTTTAACATCTTGACTTAAATCACCAATATAATCAAACTCACCAACATCAGATAAATTTTTAAGATTTTGTTTTTGTGATTCTAAACTGTCTATCTTTGCTATTTGATTTCTATAATCTAATACTTTACCCACGTTCGTTGCAGCTGCGTTTCCAAGTGTTCTCTGTGCTTTTAAAACATCTGCATCTCTTGTCTGATCATCTGGTATAAAAAAATCAGCTGCTCGTAAGCCAGCTTCTTTAAATGTATCACCAAAACCCACTCTAACTAAACTGTCTGCACCAACAAATAAAGCCTCTGGCACAATGCCAAACTTTAAAATATTTTTTCCTATTACAGCAGAACTTTTAATAGTGTTTAAAAGTTTAGTATAATTTCTAGCTTCTGCAGGAGTTGCGTTTTTAAAACCAGAGTTAATTCTTTTTGTTGCTCTATCATAACAAACATCAATACTTGGAGTTCCATCTTGCAAACCGACTCTACCACCTTGATTTTTAAATCCTCTACCACAGTTACCACCACCTAATGATGCTATAATATTTTTAACACCTCTTACTTCAGAGGGTGAAATTTTTGTAAAAGTTTGTTGTGTGTTTACACCAGCTGTTTTAAATAATTCAGGGTTATTTTTTGCGTAAGTTTGAAAATTTTTATTTAAAAATTGTAAATTTTCTAAAGATTTACCTATTTCATTCTTAATATTTAATGTTTGAAATTCTTTCACACCATATTTAAAGTTGGTTGCATCGTCACTAATTTTACCAATATTAAGTTTTAAATCTTTTGCAATTTTTTCTACGGCTTTCTTTTTATTTAAATTATTACCTTGCACAGCTTTTTCATATTGTAAAGATAAGGTGTCTTTAAAACCATTATTAAGGTCTGCCTCTAAAGGATTCACTCTAGTTAATTGTTCTGGAGTTGCATTAAATAATTTATTTAAACTAGATTTAGATAAAGGATGATCAAGTTCAAAATTTATATTTGGATATTTAGCATTAATAGCTTCTCGTAACTGTCTATATTCATTTAAATTATTTTTAATAGCTAAAAATTTTTTACGATTATATGCTGGGTTTCTTTCTCTAGTGCCTTTTTTAAATTCTCTTCCAAAAGCATCATAAAATAATTCATCTATTTTATTTCTTTCATATTTAATTAATTTAGATTTCCATAATTTATTTAAAGCATTATCAGAAAAAATTGGGTCATCAGGTATCCAGTCTAATTTAAACCTCATTTCTTTACCTGCTATTTTCATTCTTTTGTTATAAATATTTTTTTGTAATAAACCTGCTTGCCTTTTAAGTTCAGATAAAGAAATATTATTATCTTTAGCAAATTTTTTAGGATTAAAAAATTTATTTTCATTTGTAGCATTTATTAATTTAATTTGAATATCAGCTTCTTTTAAAGTTCTTGGAGCTCTGCCAGAAACTCTAGCTTCTTGTTCAGTGGGCATACGATTATTTTCAATAATAAAATCTTTAAATTTCGTAACTCTTCTTTTTAAATTATTTAAATCGGTTTTGTCTAAATTTTTAAAATTTTTTTTATATTTTTTTCTAGAAATTTTATTTAAAGTTTCTTCACCAAATTCTTTTATGTAAGAATCTATAGATTCTGTTTCTTTTTTTATATTACCAATATTTTTTCCTCTATAGCCTTGCCTTGTGCCACCAAAACCTGGTTGCACTAACATACCACCATCAGCCATATCTTGTCTTGGATTGTCTCTTACAAATCTGTTGATGGCCTCCATTGTTTTAATGCTTTCTTTTTTAGGTGGTATTGGTGCATCAATTGCACGAAATACTTCTGGAAGATCTGGCTTTTTTTGTTTAGCACGAACCAGATGCTTCATCAGCTGTCCAAATTTAAAAGGTTTCATTATTCTCCTAACATGCCAGCGATACCACCTGATGCAAAGTCAGGTGAAAAATCATCATCAGTATAATCACCTTGTCTTCTAACTACTGCATCTGATTGTGCTTGTGAATCTTCTGATATAGCTCTAGCTTTATCTTTTCTTCTTTTGTTTTGCATTATTTCTTTGATCGTAGGTTTTTTACCTGTTGCATATTCTTTTAGTTTTGAAACATCAGAATCTAAATCTCTAATACTTGTACCACCCACTTCATCTATATCTATTTCATAATCTTCTGGACCAGCAGATCTTCCGACTGGACCTGATTCTGCTGTAGTAAACTCTGCTGCAGGATCTGGTGTTGCTTCATCAGGTAATGGTCTTTTGTATTCCATCTGCACTGGATCACCAAATACATTTTCTGAACTTTCATATTCAACTCTTACAGCGCCTTGGTCAGTGTCTTCTGTAACTCGAACCACGGAACCATCATCAAGAGTTTTTTGGTGAATAGTTTGTCTTTCACCTGTTGCGAATCTTTTTGTAACATCATCACCTTCAACAATAACTTTGTTAACTAGTGAATCAAACCATTCTGGTTTACCAGCAACATTTTCTGTTTTAATAATTGGAACTTTAGAAACTGTTTTACCAATCTTAACTGGTTTTAAAATTTTACCAACAATGGGTATGGATGCAAGACCACCTAATATTTTCATAAATGTTCTTCTAGACATTCCACCTTCTTTTCTATTTACCCTTTTATCTTTTCCACCTCCAAATTCTTTTCTAAATCTAAATCCAAAATCTTTAGCACCTGTACTAAAATCTTTCTTTGCACCAAAGTCTAACTCACCACCTAATAAATTTATTAAACCACCTATGCCTGCTTTATCTAAACTTGGTATAGCGATCCCTAGTGATCCTTTTTTTGTTAATGGAATTTGAGCTCCTTCTATTCGTATTAATCTTTTAATAACTTCTCTCGCAGCCTCTTTTGGATCGTCTGTTTCAAAAGCAGGTCCCATGGGTCCTGGTTTAGGATTAAGTTTTATACTCGGTGCTCCTGGACCTGGAGCTCCACCTACATTAAACCCTGCACGTCCACCTTGTGCCATGTCTTCTGGATCAAGTATAGAAAAGTCTCTATCTTCCTCCATTTTCTGTTTAAATCTTTTAATAGCTTCTTTGTTTTCCTCTTTCATTCTTGCAGCCATTTCTGCTTCTGTTTCTTTAACTGCTTTGCCACCCATAATTTTAGAACCTTTTGGTATTTCTTTACCTTCCATATCAAATACTTTTGCAGGTTTTGTGGATTTAATTCCTTGTTGAACCGGTGGTCTACTCTCTATCATGTTGATAGCATTTTCAACTTGGTTAGCGTTTTTTAATGTGGTTGGATCAATACCACCTTGCATTAGACGTTGTGCTAAAATTTGAACATTCACGTCAACGAGTTCTTGATTAGGTAAAGTTCTCATTACACCTGTAGGTGCATCTTTAAAAATCTCTCGTATTACAAATTGTTGAAGTGCTCTTAATCTAGATATTGCCATTATTCACCTTTAAAAAAACTTCTATTAATTCTTTCATTTAATTCAATGAAACTTTTACCAGGTTTACCTTTACGTATTCTTGCAGCGGTTTCCACTACATCAGGACCAAGTTTTTGGTATTTTGTTCTTTTTTTAAGTTCTTTATCTAAAAGCTCCGAGGCTTTTGGACCCGGAAAAGTTGGTTTTTTAACACCAGCTTTTTTCATTTTAGATTTCATGATTGCACCCATACCTTTTGTAATTATACCCATATCAATAATAATTCCTTTTAATTTTTTCGACTTTTTCGTCGACATAATCTTCAGGGTGTCCGATCAGACCGCCCTGTCTGAATCGCATAATCGCTTGAGTTGTACTATCAACCAAGTCGTCATGATCACCGTAAGGAAATGCAGCACATTCTTCAATGACTTCTTCTGCAAATTTCTGCTCAGGTGCCCATACAATACCAGATTCAAACAAAGGTGCAACAGCATTTACACGGGCATGCTTATCATTTCCCTTCGACGGTGAGAAGTTCACGACCGGTATATCCATCTTCCTTAACTCGTATGTTAGAGGTAAACCTGATGCTTTTGCCTCTACTATAACTGTTTCTGGCTGCCAATATTTATATTGTTCAAGGGCCAATCTCCTTAGTTCAGGGAACTCGTATCTACCTTTGATGGCATCGAGCAGTATGAGATTAGCCCCCTCATCCTCACTGGGATAAAATATACCCCATGTAGTAATGGCGCTGTAATCAGCTGTCTCCTTTTTTAAAAAAGCTGTATCGTAAGATTGTATGACGTGATGTAGTTGTGGAATTGTTTCACTATCATAAGTTCGCCACCACTCACGTTTTAATATTGCACCTTCCTCACTAGTTGGTTGCTGCATCCATTGTGCATTCCATTTAGCAACGGGTAGTGTTGCTTTTACCTTCTCTAATTCATCTTGCTTCCAATATTCAGGCCATACTGGTCCGTGGTCCAAGAGCGCTGGAAATTCGACCACGTGCCACTGATCAGCTTTAACTTCTGTTTGGTTCTTAACCAACATCCCTGTTAAATCTTTTGTGCTCCATCTAGTCATAACCAGCACGATCTTACCGCCAGGTTGTAAACGCTGACGAGGACCTGATGTATACCACTCGTATGCTGACTCTAATGCTTTGCCTGACATTGCATCTTGTTCCGAGTGCGGGTCATCAATGATTAATAAATCTGCACCACGTCCTGTGA
>Ga0209348_1001658_pt1 | contig 10765 bp, 16 predicted proteins | sample ETNvirenome_2_30_FD_184065 | JGI IMG/M metagenome (GOLD analysis project Ga0209348, IMG submission 184065) | Marine viral communities from the Pacific Ocean - ETNP_2_30 (SPAdes) (version 2) | ecosystem: Environmental > Aquatic > Marine > Oceanic | place: Pacific Ocean | collected 2013-06-22 | reverse complement strand
ATGGACAAACTCCGCTCCTAATATTTTTACACAAAACCCTTGACACCCAATTACAAAACTGCAAACCTAGCGACATATGAAAGACAAGCGCAATGAATACCCACTCGCCCAAGCCGTGAATCTTGGGACAGTCTACCCATCTGAATCCTCTTGGGAGATGTTTGAGAAGGACAGGCAGAAATTAGCCGATAATGTCAACGAGGGTGACATCGGAGATGTAGTTACAGTATATGATAACAACCGAGGCATTGAAGAGTTTTTTGCTCCAGATTTAAATGCAACTTGGAAATACAATTTCTCATAAATAATAACAAAATAAATAAAAATAAAAATGAAAATAACAAATCAAAACGCATACGCAATACTACAAGAACTTGATCACCAAGCCAAGGACTGCGATATACTCCAGAAAGAAATAGTATCAGCCATGCAAGTGGTTGAGAAGACTCCACCGCTTTTTCGAGATTCAGACCCCGATGTGTGCGATGTAAAATGGGTTACGGAGGATGTTATGTCTCATGCTGAATTGAGCATGGACAAACCCATAACAGTTGAGCAAGCTAGGGAAGTGTTGAGGTTCCTAGAGGACAAGCATGATGCTGAGTTTGGTATAAACTGGTATTCGATCGAAAACGCCATTGAGGAAGTGGTTGGATCATAATGGGAAGCTATCAAGAAATGATTACCGCAAAGACATATTCCGCTGAAGAGGTTGTGGACTTCATTATTGATAATCAACTATCTTGGCACACGATGGGACTCCCCGTCGAGGGCGATGGAGAGATTCATTACACGCGAAGAGTTGGAAAGTTTTCATCAGAGCAAGAGCTAGCAAAGTATCCTTGGTTGGATGGTAAAAGTATTATAGAGGGCATATGGTTTCTCATGGATATGGATCACCATAACCGAGGGGAAGAAAAAAACAATGCAGATGTTCGATGAAAACCACGCATCCAGATACGGACTCAAGGAAGCCATCGTGCTTCACAAGATTATATTCTATGTTCTTCTCAATGAGAAGGATGGAAGAAATCTTCACTTGGGGAAGCACTGGACATTTAACTCAAGAGAAGGTTGGAGAAGCACTTTCAAATGCTTTTCTTATGAACAGGTATGGAGATCACTCAAGTCTCTCGAAAAGAAAGGTGCTTTGGTTTCCAATGCGTTCAACAGAAGGGCTTATGATAAGACTCGTTGGTATTCTCTTTCTAATGACACCATGCGTGAAGCAAAGGCAAGTTCCTACTGGAAGAAAGCCATTCGTAATTCCGTAAAACCCAATTACAAAACTGCGATAACCAATTGCAAAACTGCAACACCAATACCATTAGATAATAATATTATAACAACGGATCCTTTTTAATTATGGAAAACAAAGAAAAAATAGAAGACCTAATCGAAAGAGCGCAAACAAGGATTGAAATGATTCGCACAGAATCCAGAATCCTTTCTCATAAGATAGAAAGAATGCAAGAGCAAAGGCATCAACTACAAAAAGAAAAGTCTTACTTAAAAAGTGGCATAGCGGAAAGAGTATCCAAATGAGTCATTTTTATGATTGCAAAGATGAACCTTTTTTAACCAACGCTAATACACCTTCTCAAGCTAAAAAAATAGACGCATTCCCATCAGTCACAACTGTTATGGGAATTATAAAAGATCCTTTTTTGGACGGGGTTTGGTCTCCGAACAAGTTTGTAGAGCTAGCCAGAGAAGACGAGACTTGGGACATGGATGAGATATTCAGACGCAAGTTTGGAATGCGCGAATCCCCAGTGGATGGCTCTGAGATAACCGCATCCCATTTCGGAACATCCGTTCACAATAGATTGGAGTGCCATGTGAATGCTATGATAGATGGCAGGGTTCCAGACATGGACAGTGAGTGGGATTCTTGGGCTAAACCCTTTATTGATTTCCTAATAGAAAATAATATCGAACCCATCCAAGCAGAAATGGTTGCTTGGGATCCAGAAATAAAAGTAGCAGGTAGCGTAGACTTCGTGGGAAGAATGCCAGACGGAAAATATTTCATGGCTGATTACAAGTGTAGAGACTGCAAGGGCAGGGGAGGTAAGTTTTATGAAAAAAAGGACTGCACTCAGTTAGCTATAGAAAGTTGGATGCTAGCTAGAATGTGGGACTTAGAGTATCTTCCTTGGATTACAAGTGTATGTATAGATATCGAAAGCAAAAAACATTATCACAAGGAGTGGAGTTGGAAGCAGATGCAAAAAGGTATAGAGCGTTTCAAACTCACCGCTGAGATATACTGGATGGACTTTATGAATCCCTAATGAATGCGTATCTTTTTACATACAAGCATATTGATGATAGTTCGGATGCAACTTATTGCTGTTGGAAAATAGCAAAGGATGAAAAAACTGCTTTCAAATTTGCTTTCGGCAAAAGTAAAAAAAGAAATGAAGACACAGTTACAACCAAGCGTGGAATGAGGATTCGCGTATTAAAAACCGAAGATTATGACGTATCTAAAATATTCCCAATTAGCCCAATACCGAAGAGAGAACACTCCAAAGGAGTGTCCGATAATGAAGATTGGATGCTATAAGCCCTGCGTCGATCACGATCATAAAACTGGGATGGTCAGAGGCGTAGTCTCCATGGAAGGAAATACATTTTTGGGTCGTGTTGAAAACAGCTTCCGAAGATTTGGAACAACCTCCTCTGAAGATCTACCAACTATACTCAGAAACATGGCTAAATATTTGGAAAAAGAATGCACAAATGTTCTTCATCCCGTTGGTCTCAAGCAATTATCTGGACGATTCAGTCGATTAAATGTTGATGATCAAGTGTTTGCGTTAAAGAAACTGGGCGCAAAAAAAAGTGAAATAAAAACTTGCACTAACTCAAAAAAACGCACAATCTTGTATCGTAAATTAATTACTAACTTATAATAATCATGGAAGATAATATAAATCAAACGGAAAATAATGTGACTTCAATTGCATCAGAAATAAATGTAAAGGAGGAAAACCCAATGGAGGAAAACCTTTTACAAAAAATTCAGTCGGAACTCAAAGCTCCGAAGGGACAACGTAATAACTTTGGCAACTATAACTACCGCAGTGCTGAAGATATTTTAGAAGCAGTAAAACCAATTTTGGAAAAATACGAAGTGGCTCTCTTATCTGGAGATGAAATAAAAGTATACGAAGATAGAGTATATATTAAAACAACTGTTGCTCTAATTAAAAATACTCAAAATTTTGCCAGTGCAGTGGGATACGCAAGAGAGCCAGAATCAAAGCGCGGAATGGACGAAGCTCAAATTACTGGTAGTTCTGCATCCTACAGTGCTAAAAGGGCATTAGGAAATTTGCTGTGCATTTCAGATTCCTCGCTTGATCCAGATAAAACCAACAAGCATGGTAAAAACTCTCCAGTTACCAAGAAGGTAGCTAAAGATGATAATAAACTAATATAGGAGACTATAAATATGGCAGAACAAGAGTATGACAATACTAACCGCGGAGCACTCTTCAAGAATGACCGCAAGGAAAAAGAAACTCATCCAGATTTGGGTGGGACAATCAATGTAGAAGGAAAAGACTTTTACATTAACGCTTGGAAAAAAGAATCCAAGAAGGGTATACCATTTTATTCCTTGTCTGTGAAGGTTAAGGAAGTGGTTGCAAAAGAAGCAGTTAAGTCAGAAGAACCGTTTTAATAAATAGTTGTTCATTGTTCATTGGTGTTATTGGGGGAGGGTTGAGTATGTGTTATTCTCATTCCTCCCCCTTTTTTTGAATAAATATAAAAATGGAAAATAATAAAAAATGTGTGCTTCCTTCTAGTGGGAGTATGTCAAATTTTGAGACTGGAGCAGTGAGGGACGCGATGGAGGGCAAGGGTCTTCCATCTCTAATTCCTACTTGTGCGCTTAGATCAATAGCCAAAAGATTTGAAGACGGGGCAACTAAATACGGAAGAGATAATTGGATGAAGGGAATTCCGCTTTCTAGATACTGCGATGCCAGTCACAGACATCTTTGGGCATTACGCGACGGAAAAACTGACGAGGATCATTTTGGTGCAGTCCTCTGGAACATTGCTTGTTGGCAAAAAACTAAGGAAATGATTGACGACGGAACTCTTCCAAAAGAACTTAACGATATATAAAATTATGGATTACATTGATAGATATAAGAGAGCTAGGGTGAATGGATTTGCTAGCGATGAGGATAAAAAATCTCAAAGAGATTTTCCAAGATTTGCTAAAAGGGATATTCAGTGGGCTAAGGATAATGACTTAATCAGAATGATGAGCTTTGAGGAGTTTATGGAAACTCAAGCCAAGAAAAGATACACGGAAATTACTGAAGAAATGAGAAAAGTAATTATGAACGAACTGGGAATACCAGCTTGGATTATCGCCATGTATTATGATATACCCCCCACAACTGTTCAAAACTTGAGAGCAAAGGCTAGGGCAAAAGCCAAAATGATTAGAGAGGGCAATTTATGTTAATGGATTTACAAAACCAAACAGATAAACGCCAAGACTTTTATTGTTCCGAGGCGGAAATGAGCGTAATTTCCAGTGCTGTAGCCGAAAGCGACGGCTATATGTTTGATGATATATCTAGAATTGTATCCGAAAACGATTTCTACAGCCAGTCCAACAGAGAAATATGGAGAGCAATTGGCAATCTTGTTAATAAAAAGACTCCAATAGATGAGGTTACTCTTAGCGATGAGCTAAGATCAAGCAATAAGCTAGACGCAATAGGAGGGATGCCTCGTATATTTCAGATAATGGGCAGTCCTCAAACTCCATTGTCTGGTCTAAATTCAGCGGAGATTGTAAAAAAACACAGCCAGTCCAGAAATCTGTCTAGGCATTACAGATATCAACTTGAATGTTTGCAAGAAAATCAATCCCCCACGGAGGTCGCAACCAATAGTGAGTCCGAGATAAGGAAGATAATGGATTCTGTAGATACGTCAAAGGAAACACTTTCTCATGCGGCAGAGGAATTGCGGGCTAGATTAGAGAGTATGCGTGACGGAACATACATTTCACAAAAGGTTCCAACTGGGATAGATCACTTAGATGCAAAATTAGATGAGGGTGGTATAGGTGCAGGTGAGGTCTGTGTTATTGCCGCTCCAACTTCTTGCGGAAAATCGCAATTAGCTTTGAACTTTGTTCTTAGGTCATCTATTACAAATGACATACCTTCTGCGATATTTTCTTTTGAAATGCCCGCTAATCAATTAACCAAGAGAATGGCTCAGACATCATCCGCTGTAAACTTAGCTAAGATTAGTGACGGAGTAGCGACTGAGGATGAAACGAATAGGGTAAATGAGGCTATTACGAAAATAGCTGATGCGCCCATATATACAGAGCACACTGTAAGAAATATTGACGATTTAAGATCCAAGGCTAGGCGATTGAAGCGCAGGCATGGTGTAAAAATTATTGTCATAGATTATTTACAGCTCATACCATTTAATCCTAGTCTCAGCAAGCACGAAGGCATTTCTCAAGCATCTCACGGAATAAAACAAATGGCGATGGAGTTGGATGTTGTTGTGATTCTTCTGGCACAGATAAATAGAACTGGTGCTATGCGGGATTCTGGTCTAGTCCTATATGACTTAAAGGACTCTGGGGACATAGAAAACGATGCGGACATAGTTGTTTTAATGTATCCCAGAGGGGGAGACGTAGATCATTGCAGGGATATTGATCCCAATGGCGTTCCCTACCTTGCAATGGATTATAATGTAGCTAAGAATCGTGAGGGGGAAAGAGACCTCAAAGGAACTTTTAAATTCGTAAACTCCATCGGGAGATTTCAATAATGACAAACAAGGAAGATAAAAAAACACAAATATTCAAGCCAGACACCGAGGGGGTTTTGGTCAGAGGATTAAACGCTATGACTAGAGCTTGCGATGCTCTGTCTAATCAAAACGAGCAGTTAAATGCTGATGTTGAAGCACTTAAAAAAAAGATAGCTAGGCTTCAAGAGAGGATTTTAATTAATCAACCAGAGAGGGAGTGATTCCTAAAACATTTTGTGTTATAATTAACACCCATGGCTAGAAACTACAGAAAAGAATACGATAACTACCAGAGCAAACCAGAGCAACGGAAAAGAAATGATGCTCGCAAGAAGTCCAGACGGAAGATGGTAAAGGCTGTCGGTAAGTCAAGACTGAGGGGCAAGGATGTAGATCACAAAGACCGCAATCCTCTGAATAGCTCTAGGAATAACCTTCGTATTCAAACAAAAAGGAAAAACAGGTCTAGAAATGGATAATTTATCGGTAATCCAGTTGAGTAATTGCTGGACGGTGGGGTCTTTTCGTTGCCTCTCCTTTATTAACTCCGATAGCACTAAGTCCTTACCCTCAATGAGTTGGGGGTAAGGCATTTTTTTATGTATAGGAATGAATACGATCGAACTGGTAGAGCTAGTAAGCAGGGAGCCAATGCGGAAAGTGTTTTTAAAAAATCCTTGGATTCATTTTTTGGTTCTAATATAAAATTTACAGATGTTGACAATGGTCAGTTCGATCACATCGACTTTAGGTGTCATTTTGGAATGACGGTAGACGTTAAGTCCATAAAGGATCCAAGTACTTTATGGGTGGAATTTAAAAATGTTAAGGGGTATGACGGTTGGCTGTATGGGGACGCAACTCATTTTGCCTTTGAGAGAGATAAATTTTTTATGGTTGTTAAAAAGTTTGACCTAATCAGCTTAGTGGACGACTTGGTTGACAAAGAGTGCATGGTTGATTCTCCAGATGAATGTATGTATAAAATGTATACTAGAAAAAAATATGGCAGAGACGACCTTCTTACAAAAATTCATCCCGAAGATTTATACAAAATACCGTATATGTTGATGAAAAAAGAAACAAAGTTAGATGTTGATTCTAATCTTTTTCTCTGAGCCTAGATAATTTTTCTTCTACCTGAACTCCCTTGCCCTCTCTCCAGTAGTATAGCTTTCCTACGACGGGCATATACTTCATGCTTCGCATTTCGTTTGCATCTATTCCGTCTTCAGATGCGCCTTTTGCAACATCTCTGTATATATCGTCGAGAATACTAAACTGGGGCGGCAATATACTGTCCCTGATCGCTGATCCCAAGCCTTCTTTTCTGGCTTTTACTGTAGTATATTTAGTTATACCAAACATCCTCAGCACATGATTCCACCAGAAGTCCTCCTCATCTATTTCTCTGTTAAACAATATCGCCTTTAATACGTCAGCCGATCCATTTGCTACAGCTCCAAACGCTAATATTCTTAGTAACTCTACGCTCCCCTGAGCAAATTTTAGGGGATCTCCTGTAGCAACGCCCTCTGTTATTTTAGAAAAAGCCCGCTCTCTTACAAAATTGAATTGTTTAATTGTGTAGGACTTAAGACTGTAGAGTATTCTTAAATTTGGGTTATTGGCGTAGTTCTCTGGCATTTCAGTCAGGGAAATTGGTGCTACATCAGCCAGCTCGTTATACAAAGCCTCTATGACGTAGTCACTTTTTACTCCCCTTTGTAAGTCTGCGATTGTTTTAAATGCGTCATTGCCCTGAGTTCGTTTTAATCTGCTTAGGGTTTTTTGATACGCTCTGCTATTCTGATTAGATTTAGCACCCTTTTGCATTACTTTATATGCCGCGTTAATGTTTGTATTTTTAGCCAGTCTATCTATTGCTGTTAGTCCAGTTAATTTAAAAACATTGTCTACGGACTTACCTAAGAACCCTTTGGAGTCCTTGGTTTCTACCGTCACTAAGTCCTTCGCTATACCTAAGTCATCTACAGTCAGTGCTTTACTTCCAACTGCGGCTCTCAATGTAGGAATCAAGCCATTTTGAACCATTGTAAAATAAAAATCTCCCAATTGGGTTAGGGTAGATCCAGTGTTGCCCATTGTAGCTAGATACCCAGCATTCTTTAAACCCTTCACAAATCCGTATTGACTTCCGTGTTGTCCAAATCTAGCCGCTACAGCTCCTTGAATAACATCTATTTGGTCTTGCCGCAGTCTACCCTGCTTGGCTAAATTATCCATCACTGTTCCCAAGCGACCAGCTATTTGTTGTTTTCCCTGAGTTTTTCCTGACTGAGCATCACCAATTAGTTTTTTTGTTTCAATGGTATTTACCATTCTATCCACATATTCTTCAAGTGCTTGTTCGGGATCTGCGTAATACTTCAACTCACTTTGTTTTACTTCATCCTTTCTTCTCTCTTTTAAATTCGCTGGCTGGGAAATACCTCCTCCGCGATACATTCTGGATCTAGCAAGTTTTTCATACATCTTTTGACGCTCTACAGCAGTCATTTTTTGACCAGTCATATTTTCATAGCGTCTAATTTCTTCGTCGATACCAGTGGTCTGACCAATGGACTTTTTAAATCCATCTAGATCCTTCATCAATCTAGGAAAGTAGTTGTCTATGTAATTCATATCTAGACCAAGAGCTTCGTATTCGCTTTTTAATTCTTCTAGAACCTTACGAACCTCTACATACTGTTCAACCATTCCATTGCGTTGCAATACCCTTAAGCCCTCGTCCGATAAACCCCTTATACGCTCTTCGTCTGTGGCTCTCCCCTTCTGATATTTTCGCAGGGATCTTGCCCCTTCTCTAAATTGTTCTGCTGTAGCAGGTTTGAAGGCTTCTTCTTGAGTTGCAAGTGGGTCTATAAATGTACTTGATTGCCTACTCTTGAAGCCAGCGGCTCCTCCAGTCCACTGGGAGTGATATTTAGATGGCATATCGAAAAAATCAACTGCATTATTTTCTTTTTCGAGCCTAAACTGCTCAACCTGCTCTGGGCTAGCTTCAACTCCCTCCTTGTCAAAGAACGCTTGTTTTTTTGCATTTACAGCATTCTTTACCATTTGATTCTTAAATTGAACCTTTGCTTCATCTGTAAATAAATCATAGGCTTGGACTCTAACGTCTGGTATTCCAATGAACTTTCCGATTACCCCGTCCCTATATGTGCCATGACCAGAATCTCCTATGCCCACTTCTCCAGTGGTTTGCATAACGCCCATTACGTCCAAGAACTGAAAATCATTATCCTTAAGAAACCCGTCCCTCAGTTCGTTTGCATTTGGCATAATGGACTCCACGGCTCTAGTATATTCGGTGTCTGCTGATAGCTCTGTCTGACTCTTAAATTCTTTTAAGAAACTGCCGAGGTCAGTATTCGATGATTCCGCAAAGTATTGTTCTGCCCCCTTGTCTCGTATTCTAGCAATGGCGTTTAAGGACTTGTTACTTCTGCCCTCTGCCTCTGCAAGCTCAAGTATCTTTGTAAAAGCGTTATCTATACTTCCGTATTTTTTCTTAGCTCTATCTGCAAATATATTATGAAGCTGAGAATTATAAAGAAGCTGAGAGTCTGGTTTACCAGAAACTAAAAATACATAATCCGCATCCCCAAGCATCCTACGCATGGACTCGTTGGATGTTGAAGCCCACACATATTTCTTTCTCTTGCCCTTTTTATCAAAAGGAAAACTTATTCCGCCATCAAGATTATAGGATTTACCAGTGACTATATCTTTATATGATCCACTTCCAAACTGGTCAGCCGCCCAAAACGTAACTCTTGCATCCTCTTTCTTGATCTTGGATATAAAGTCAGCAAAATCAATCTTGTTTGCTTTGGTAATCCTAGAATATTTTTTAGATTTAGATGTAAATTTTAACTTCGGTAGTGATTGAAAGTCAGCTAGTTGAAACTTAGAAGCCTCTATGGGTTGGCTAAGAAACGCCTGCTCGCCAGTGGGATTCACCATTTGTCTTACAAAAGATGGATTTACATTGCTCGTCAGGACATCTGGGTTGCCAGAAAAACGGGAAAACGCGTTGAGCTGTTCTATAACTTCAGCGTCCGTCTCCGCTTGCTTAAATACTCCCCCCATTCCCAAGGCTTGCATTACCTGATTTATCCAGATTTTAATTCTAGTTTTAGTGTTTAAATCCAGTGTAGTATATTGACGAGATAGCTCACCTACAGTTTGGGCAAGAAACTCTTCGTTTTGAATGTTCTCGTCGTATTTGGATATAAAGCTCTTTAGTTGTGTGTTTAGGGATGACCCATCTACGGAGGCTCTAACGACGCTATCGAACATATCCCGAGTTAGGAGCTGTAGTTCTGTGTCGGTTTTTACTGACTGACCAAGTATAGCATGAAAAAATTCGTGAGCTACTGTCGTCCCGTCTGCTTGCTCCGCGGAAATTGCTATTGTGTCCGTTACAGGATCGTAGAAAGAGTTGCCTCCCTCGACTATTTCTATTTTTGTTTTTAAGCCCCTTTGGTCTATAGCATTTCTTGCCTGCTCAATTTGATTATTTATTAGACCCGCATCGACATTTGTTGCATTTAAAAGTTGTTCGCTTTGAGAGAGAACTAACTCTGGCTGTATTTGTTGCCTCTTATTTAAATTCCTTTCAACACTATTGGGCATTGATGTAGCAAACTGATTTGCATTAGCCAATGCTAGCGCGAGTGCTTCGTAATCTTTGGGGCTTGTTTTCTTTAATTTCTGTATAGATTGCTGAAAGTCCAATATCCTTTTTTTTAGATCCTTGGTCTTTATGCCAACATCCATTTCATATTTTCGGAACTCCCTCACTACTTCTTTGCCAGCGCGACCCAGCCTGCGGCTAATGGGTGTAAGTGTTTTTGATACAAAGTTCCTCCATCCCGCTGGATCAGTAATTCGACTCTGCTGTCTAGTGTCAGCT
>Ga0209348_1001657_pt1 | contig 10766 bp, 9 predicted proteins | sample ETNvirenome_2_30_FD_184065 | JGI IMG/M metagenome (GOLD analysis project Ga0209348, IMG submission 184065) | Marine viral communities from the Pacific Ocean - ETNP_2_30 (SPAdes) (version 2) | ecosystem: Environmental > Aquatic > Marine > Oceanic | place: Pacific Ocean | collected 2013-06-22 | reverse complement strand
TAACAAGTGGTAATAATGTTTTAAATTTCTTTTTCTTTGTTCTCTCAAGTTGTTGACTATAATGAAAAGACCTGTTAGCAATTGGTAGCGTCATTGAAATCTTAAATGATTTAAAATAGTGCTGATTGTTGAATTCAAAAGTTCCCATTTCTAAATCTGGTTCCATTTTTAAATCAGGAACGTGAATTCGTAAACCATATTTTCTTACAAAAGAATTATTAATTGATATATTAGTGTATCCATTATCAACCGCTAACGCTCCATTGCCAATCAAATTAGATAAGAATACGTATGATTCGGGAGATGCATTAAATTTGTCTGAGCCTCCCTCATTAATTGTACCTTTGTCACCAGATGGATAATGAAGTATTCTATCCAATTCTGAGAATCTGGCCATATTTGATACTGCCTCATTGACAGAATGAGAGACCACATTAAATGAGAGACTGTAACTTAGAGCGTAGTCCGCCATCATTTTTATAGTCACCGGTAAAAAGAAACTTTCTAGATCCTCGTAATCAACTTTAAGACTAACTTGTAAATTTTCAATAAATCCTTTAAAAGTTATAAGTCTTTTAGAAACTCTTCCCTTGTTAATAAATTCATAATCACACAAGAAACATAATACGGCGCTTTTGTTTACAGCATATTGCTCACTACCATCAATGCCATGCTTATTGGCATACGGATTGTCGTTGCCAAACTCTTGAAGCTTGATTTTATTGTAAGGTGCTGGTTTGATATTCGGGCGATCAAAAAAGGCCATGATTATAAGCCTCCTAGTCTTTTATTAACTACCTCGGTGATAAGTGTGTTTAATTTTTCTTGTCCGATATAAACATTTACTTCTGGTGTTGGAATATTGATCTCTGGTATTTTGACATCAACCGTAATGTTCTCAGAAGAGAAGTTAGTTAATGTTCCACCCTTAGCAGATACCATGGATACTTTTGAGCCATCTGCCGTAACTGCAAAGAAGCTTTCATCATCTGTAAGGTTCTGTATTTGTGCAACCGCTGATACTGCTGTTTGTATTCCAGTACCAATGGCTGTAAAGCCAGCACCAAGTCTTTCAATCGTATCTGCCATTTGTGCTAGTGCTAAGTTAGCAATCAACAAAAACGGAGTAGAAAGCGCTAGAGAAGTTGCTCCAATGGCTACACCGGCACCGAACGACGCAAACGCTGGCCCTAACAGTGCCATAGCAAGGGCTAATTGTGGCAAGACATCCAAGTTCTCAACCAACACATTAAACATATCAATCAAATGCGGCACTGCTTGAGATACGCCAAAACCAACAAGAGCAATACCAGCACCGAAAAGTAGAGCGGCGGCTCCTGCTTTTATTAATCCGGTGGCAAGTGAGCTAAAGCCCTTAGACATCAGTGTTGAACCAGCAGAAATTGGTGCTGCGGTACCCCCCATCGCAGCACCTTGTTCAAGTTGTGTTACCGTTTGTAGTTTTTGTGCTGCTGCTAGCGCCCCTGTAGTTCCTGAGAGCGCTCCTATGACAGCGGACGTTGTTGCCATGACTTTTCTGACTTTAGAAATGACACCAGCGACAACTCCAAAAGTTAGCAAAATACCAATTGTGTTAGCAATCAGGGGCGACTGGTTGATAAAATTTGTAAAGCCGCCCACTACAAAACCAATACCTTGAAATATTTTTGTTAATCCAACGATAACGGGCTCGAAAGCAAGCCCAAGACCCAAGACAGCGATTTTAAATTGTTCTGCGATAGGAACAAACCTGCTTGTAAGATCATTTAAATCCTGCTGTCGAGCTTCTTGTTCCTGCATTTCAGTATTGAATTTAGAAAGAGCAGCAGGATCTCGCTGCATATTTATCAACCTTTGGGCCTCAGCAGCATCTTTCGCACCGATTGCTTGAGCGACATACATTTGTGTATAACGATCCAGATTTTCAAAACCACCAGAGGCAAAATCAATCTCTTGAGCCAACATAGCAAGGCGTTCATCTGTTGACATGTTAATCATATCAACTGTGCTTAAGTTGGTTCCTAAAGCCGCGTTAAGGCTTCCAACAGCAACTGCTGCCGTATCAAAAGCATCAAATTTTTGTGCTATCCCAACTAATGATCCAATCGCAATACCAGTTGCTTTAGATTGCGCTTGAAGATTTATAAACACATCTGTGGTTCTATCTCCAAAGCCAATTAAATATCCATTTACGGCCTCAAAGTCTGAAAGCATTTTGGATGTAGTTATACCAATACCTGTCCCAGCAAGAGCAAGCTGTTTTGTCATGCGAGCAGAAGCCATGGGACTCTCACCCATTACTCTATTGAAGAAGTCCATTGTTTGGGCTGATTGATCAGCAGATACACCGGTTTTTTCAAGCAGTGCAACTGTAGATGCTAATTGTATGTTTGTCTCATTGGCGGTTGGGTTAAAAGCAGAAAAGTTATTTGCTAATGATCCCATTGCTTTACCCGCATCGTCAAGGCTTACACCGGAGGCTATACCAGCACGAGAGATAGCAGCCAAATCCATTTGAATCTCACCAGAAAAGCCTGTCGCCCTTTGGAAATTTGATGCGGCGGCATCTGCTGCGATGGCTACGGCGATTGTAGATTCCACTATCTTTTCTAGTAGTGATGCCGAAAGGTTTAAAAGGTTGAACGTGCTAAAGAATGAATCAGATAATATTTGTGCTCCCATACCAGTTTCTATTAAGTCGGACGCAAAGTCTGTTATATCACCTGCCATAGTTTTAGAGAAGTTCTGGGCGATCCCTAATTTACCAGCGATACCCCCAATAAAACTATCTGCTTTTTTTGATGTGTCTGTTATTAATTCTTGTTGTGCTCTTTGTTGAGCAATGAGTCTTAAAGCAGCCTCCTTGTATGTTAAGTCCTGATTAGCCAATATGGCAAGCTCTATTGATTTTTCTACTTGCTTTTGTTGCTCAGTAGAAAGAAGTTTCTCAATTGCGAATCCGTTTTCAAGTTTATCGATCTTTTGTGACAAGAGAGTCAAATCTTGTTCCACTAAGCCCGCTTGAATCCGAAGCTGTTCACTTAGATCACCAGCGATCTCAGCATCCTGTTGTCTAATCTTTAAGAGCTCTTTTTGCTTGGCAATTACAGTGTCAAGTTTCTCAATCGCCGCTGCTAGTTCTGCTGCTGATGGTGTATCACCTTCGGCCATCTATTAATCCTCGTCTGAAAATGGCCAGCGAATGCCGGTCTTTGATTCAAAGTTTTGGACCGCTTGTTGCAAGAGGCCTCGTTGTTTGTTTGTCATTGGATGATCTTTACCAAACTGAGCGTATGCCTCAAGATAATCTTTCTCACGGAGCAAAGCGTCAGCATAAGCCTTTACATCTTCAACCTCTCCTCGAATAACGAAGTTAAGCTTGTTTTCATGCTCCTCTTCTTTTAATGACATATTGAGAGCAAAGTCTTTTCCAAACATCTGTCTGAGAAGAGACTTTGACCATGAGCCAATCATTCTCAACCAACTTTCATTTAGTTGGTTCTTTTTTGTTAAATCAATTACAATCATAGCGGTGTCCTCTTTATAATTAGATCCTAAAGAAAAATGCTCTATAAAGAGCATTCATCGTCTTGACTTTTTCATAGCCTTTTCATGTTGTTCTTTTTCTTTCTCATATTCTTTGATTGTTCGTTCCAGCCACCACTTACGAAGTCCGACAGGAAGATTGTAAAGCTCAATCAGAGACCATGATCCATAATGTTTGAGAATGAAGAATTGTTCATAAACATTCTCCATATACTCATCGGTTAGGCCAAAAAAAGTCTGCCCCGAAAGGCACCTCCAGTTCCTGTTCAAATCCACAGGACGAGCAAGCGTAATCATCTGAAATCTTAACATCTGGAGAAGACACCTTATACGCACCTCTAAGGAAGATAGAGTCTTGTGCTGGCATGTTATCAACCGCATGATTAATCACTTTTGACTCTTTATAGCCATTAACGGAGACAACAAACTTTTTAAGTTGGTCTGAGACATTCTGCTCAGCCACTTTTTGTTTAGCATTCTTCTGTGCCCTCTTGACCATTTCTATTTCGTCTTGACCTCTGAGGAGTCTATATTCAACTACGAAGTTAGTAATCGGAAGGGTGACCTTGAAAAGACCTTGAGGTGTTACCTCAATATTGTATTTGTCATGATCTTTACCTTCATATATATGAGACTCATTTAGATCAAAATCATGCTCACCCACATTACCACAACTAGGACAACTTATTTTTGTGCTGTAAATGTTTCCATAGCCTGAACGTCTAGCAGCAATCAATATGGCATTGCGATCTCCAACAAGAAGCTCTCTTGCGGCAATATTCTTATCACAAATAACTGATTCGATCAATCTTTCAATCGCAAGTCCTTTTTTCAAAAGATTTCTTGAAGATAGAATATCTTCTTCTTTTGCAGTCATGTATTTAATCTCAATTGTTTCTTGATCATGTAGCGGATGTCCTGCTGGGTACCCTCTACCCTTTGATGGTAATTCCACATGTTCTGTCGGAGATATAAAATCTAATGGGTTTGGCAATGAGCCAACTATGTCCGAACCAGCGTCTCCGTGAGATCCGGTTCTTTTCTTATTATTTCTACTCAATTTTCACCTCGCTGTTTATTTTGAGAAATTTTGATATGTATTATCTACTATCGGCCTTTGTCCGCCTTTATTAAATTCAGCCCAGTCGTATTTTATTTCTAAAGTACACTCCACCAAATCATCTGACCCGTAATCTAGATCACCCCATGTAATGTTTGTTATGATTGGGTTAGCTAGTACCCACTCTTCTACAACAAGGGCATTTGGTAATTCAAGTTGTTGAGAGTTATTTCGATTTCTTAGAAATCCAGAGTCTAATTGTTGAATCCTTAATGTCCTGTTGTTTGCATTTGGTGCTGATGGATCTCTGTTGGTTGTTTCATATAATCCATTACCAAACGAGTTTGCAATTGTTGATGCTTTTTCGGGAGTGGTGATTGGTGTAATTGTATCGGGATTTTTTCCAATTGGATGATTTTCTTCTGTAGGAGGAGCATAGCCTGAATTATTTAACATCTCGGCAAGCATTTGTGATGTATCAAATTGATCTCCTTCTCCGTTCAAGTCAACAAATGTTATTGTTATGGGTTGCCACCTAACAAGACCCGGATAATTAAAGTAGTGATTCATCAAACGATATTCTTTAGTTTGAACTTCCACAGCCGGTTTTGTAACCGATTTTACATTAGGAAGAAAAAAGCTCGTTCCAAACGAAACGATGAAACGAGACTTAGTCTTAGGATGAATATTTGGACTGGTCCAGAAAGACATTTTTAGTTATCGTAGAATGTTCTATCTTCAGGTACAGTTCCAAGTTGAGCGTTAAATCCAGTTTGAGCAGCAGCGGCTTCAGCACCGATTTCGCAAACAGCCCAATCATAACGAAACTCAATTTCAATCTCTGTGAGATCATCATTATCATAAGCAAGTTCACCAAAGTTTACTGCCTTGACAAATGGATTCTTAAGATTCCATCTTTCAATTACTTGATTATTAGCGTCAATCTGCTCAATCAACATATAATTGATAGCAGCGGTTGCCTTACCTTTTGACATTGAAGCAAGATCTTCAGGAGATCCGGGCACTTGATATCCCGCTGCAACAACTAGAGCGTTGGTTTGTGCAACTGCACCGGGTGATACAGGATCAACTAGTGTCATTGAAATTGTATCCCATTCAACACGACCCGGAAAATAGAAGTTGTGATTAAGATATGAATGCTTTGATTCAGTAATCGTGTATGAAGGTTTACCAACCTGCTTAGCAAACCAGATGATATCTGCGTCATTCATACCCTGAAGGGTAATCTTAAACCTAAATCCTCTTTTGGGATCTTTTGATTGAGCGTTGTATTGTTCGGACCAAAAAGCCATTGCATTAATCTCCTATTATAATAATTATGCCGTTATACAAATTCCGCACCAGTATTGGTAACAATTAAGTCTACAACAATGTATTCAATTGCTCTGGTTGGTTTGATGAAGACCTTGGCGTATAGAATATTTCTATCAATGAGGTCTGCTGTTGTTGTTGTCTCATCGAGAACAACTTTGTAATCTGTCACACCAAAGTTTGCTTTTACCTCAGAGAGGACGCGCTCGGCTTGTGTCTTGAAAGACAACCAAGTAGCATTTACATTTGGTTGGAAAAGAAGTGATCTTGAGATTCTTGAAAGTTCTCCCTTCAAATAGATGAGCAATCTTCTAACATTAATTCTGTCAAGTGCAGAAGGTGTTGCTTGAAGAGTCTTTTGTCCGAAGATAACAATTCCCTCGCCCGGAAATGAAGCGATTGGATTGATGTTAATCTGGTACAAATCATCTCTGTTGCGAGCCGTTAAGGTTCCGTCAACATTTACAACTCTTGGTCCACCTACGCCACCGAGTGGGCTAAGTCCACCACGAGAGAAACCAGCAGGTGCGAACCAAAGTTCTGATTGTCGTTCTGAGTTCGCGAATGCGCCAATCGCTGCAACTGATGGAGGATTCCACACACGGCCACTTGCTTCGCCATTATTAGCAGCGACTTGCACCCAAGGATAGAATGCACAAGCAAAGCTTGAATTAAGTTTTCTTGATCTTGTGCTACTAATTGTGCTACTCAAGGAACCTGCAACTCTTGTTGTGCCCTCGGTCAATGGTTGATATCCGTTCTCAAGGTCAATGACACCAAGAAGATCTTTTCTGTCTTCGCACATTGAAATCACTTTGTCAGTGATAGTCGTGTTTGTAATGCCCGGTATCGCTAGTGTATTAGCAATAACTTGTTCAGAATCTCTGATTGTATCCACGGCTTTGATAAGTGTGAAGATACCTGTACTTGTTGCGGCTGTTTGGCCGTCAAGAGTTCCACCAGCGCTATTTCTGAATGGTTCTTTCTCGGTAATATCAAGACCATCAATACCACCAAACAATGGCATCATAAATTGCTTGATACCCAAAGTTGTAATAAGATCAGCAGCACCACTTGTTGCTGTTCTAGAGGTTCCAGCGACACGAGAACCGGATGTGTATGTAACTGTTCTTGTTGTAGAGTTTACAACCAAATCATCCATTGAGAAAACAAATGAATGCTCAAAGTCAGAACCCGGCGTGAAGCTGTTGACTCCAACGGGAAGTCTTCTTACATAATCTACATATCCGTCATCTGTAAGTGAATTGCTTGACAATTGCTTTGGTCTAATTCCATAGTATACATCAAATTCATCAACGGGGTTGCCCTCGCTTCCAGCACCACGAAGAGCGATTTTTGGAAAGCGAAAAGATGCTGTATAAGCAGTTGGAACATCGACAAAACGATTAGTACTTCCACCGTGAGCGGGAAAATTCTGGTTACCTTCTACGAAAGCACCAGCAAAATCAGCAGTGTCGGTGCCGTCTGAGGACACACCGATTGTAATACGGCTAAATGCATCGACTGGATCGGTGATTACAACATTATAAAATGGCCCTGCGGCGACGGCAGTGATTGTGACGGTACCGGTAGATGTCTCAGCGGCTTCATAATCATCCAGCGAATTAATCAAAGTGGCAACCGCTTGCGCAGTTAAAGTATCTGTGTTGGTTGTAGACGGATGAATTTCAGCTATCTTAGTAGTAGCATTGAAAGTTGTATCGGCTGCACCTGCTGACGCAACAAAATTAATCGTGTGAGCACCTAGTTCTGGGTGAGTGAAGACAATCTGGTCTCCAACAGCCAGTCCATCAGAGAAATCAATTGTTCTAGATGCAAAAGCGCCCGGTGTGGTATCGGTACCAAACACATTTGCACCGCTTGATCCATCAACTAAAGTAAATCCTTTTGGACGAACAGGACCGAGGAAACCAAATGGTACAAGACCCGAGGCGCCTCCGGCTTCAACAAGACCACTAACCTCAACTCTAACATAATTTGAGTTATTTGGTTGTTGTCCAAGTGCAGTATATTTCTTTTCAGTGTCTGACCAAGTGAAGCTGGTGTCACCAATTCTTGTAACAATGTAATTATCTGAATCAGGGTTGAGGTTAACTCCTCTAAATTCTTCTACGATATTTCCAGCGAGATCTGTGATCTCAACATTAAAACTAGCATAGTTATCTAAACTTGTGTCAACTGGTAAAGTAATGTCACTAATACCAATCATAAATTTCTTTTGTATGCTGTTACCACCATGCAAAGATATAAATCTGAACAGCTTTTGGTTGCTTGATGCTGGATCAAAATCTGCTTCTGCGCCTTGGTCTTGAGCGATTACAAAACCGGTTTGTGCGTATTTGTGTGATTCTTGGTGTTCAAACCAATCTACAGATCCACTTTGCAGTGGTAACAAAATACCGTATACTTCACCAGCAGCAGTATTTGTAACCGTGTCAGCAACAAATCTATCAAATGTTTCACCTAACCAGTAAGTCTTTCTATTTTCTGAAGTTACCAAATCTGAGTTAGTTCTAACAGGATTAGTATTAAACTGGCTTCGGATGTATTTTGAATTATCATCTCTATCAAAATTGAAAGATATTTCTTCAATCTTGGTGTTGCTTGTATCAAAAAACGCTGCTTTAAATTCTTTATTAGCGCCTTGAGACTTAATCAAAGTTCCAGCAGAAGAGGTTAATGATCCAGCAGTCGTAAAAGAATCCGCTGTGGTTCCACTTAACGTCATATAGCCAGAATCGACATAGAAAACAGCAGCAAGCGAACCGGTCGTATTGGTGGCATCTACAGCACCAGAGTTAACTAAAAACAAGCCGTATGCGGCTGAATTGCTTGATGGGTCAATGTTTGGTCCACCATTTGTTAAAGTCCAGCCCGGCTTTTTAGCGCTAACAGGACTAATACCGCTATCATCACCAAGCAATCTTACAAAGGTGACTGGGGTGGTATCTGAAGCAAGGTGTGCTTGCGCAGCGATACCAGCATAGTTAGGAGCCTGAACAAAGCCTGCTCTCCATACATCTTGATTACCGCCTGCGGTGCCAAGTGAAGGCGCTCCAAAAATATCAACAAAATCTTCATAAGATCTGATTCTGATCGGCTGCATTGCTGGGCCTTGGGGAGAGCGTCCGATAAGGATTGGACCTGCTTCAATAGTTTCAGCCGGAAGGACTGAGTTGTCAACCTCTCTGATTAATACACCGGGAGACAAGAAATCAAATTTCGTAGCCATTAAAATATCTCCTATAATTTAATGTTATTCGTAGTAAATAGTTATTTAAATGCTCAATAACCCAAAGACATATTAATCAAACAAATTTCTTGTCATCAGCAATATTTTTGACCAATCTCTCTCCAACAAGCTTAACTTCTACTATATTCTCTTTTGTGACGACTACGGGCTTTGCATTATTGACACCTTCACCGTGTACATATCCCAGAACTTTTACGTCAACTTTGGTTACAAAGAACCTTTCATCTTCGCCTAAATTGCTGGCATTGCTCTCCTGTCCAAAGTCTGGCTGGATAAACGCCTCATAGCGATAGCCGTTCTTTTCAAAGACAAAAGAATTGATTTGCCCTGTTCTCGCTATGAATGGAATGAGTAATTCATTCATCTGTTGTTGATATTCTGCTCTTATGTTTACTGAATAGTTTATTGACATGTACACCGGTATTGGTAGATACACCTCTTCATAAACTAATTTCTTTCTAGACGTGTATCCGTTGTTATTAACACCAAGAGTTTTTTCAGCCAATTCATTTTCCATAAACTCTGAGGACTTAACTTGTTTAAGTTTTCTACCCACAAGGTAAGAATTATTTTTATAACCTCGGGCTCCTGATAGCGGAAGTTGATAGTTGGCCTGATAAGAACCCTTAAACGATGGGTCCTTTGCAATTGCACCCCTATCAACAGTTATTAATGGAAGCTTCAATCTACCGCTACTATCTCTTAAAGTAACATCATTCTTGATCTGAAACGCACGCTCAGATGAAAGCCATACCACTGGAACCTTCTTGAATCCACCGTTTGAGGTTACGTGAAGATTCAAAACATCATCAATAAATTCATAAAATCCAACATCAATGTTCTCTAAAGTTGATCCTTGTATTGGATATCCGTCTGTTTCAATTGCCATTAAATAACCCATCCCTTGCATCGACACATGTAGCAGTAACCTCAAAGCGATGTTCTATTTGTCCAAACAGTTGCTTTGGTTCATTTAGCTTCACGATCTCGTAGTAATTATCGCCATATCTAACAAAATCACCTTCACGAACAAATACGTTCTGATCATCGGTTAATCTTCGTTTGTGAAAATTGACAGTAATTCCTACTGATTTGTCAACGCCTATGTTATCAAGAAACGAAGTTTCAAGACCACCATACTCTACAAGAGCGTAGACTCTAACGGGATGTAAAAATGTTTTTTCTATGGCCTCGCCATATACAGGATGAAAATTAGTTCGATCAATATCAATGGGGAAATAAAGAATCTGTTGGCCAATGACTCTCTCGATGATCTCGTCGTTGACTTGCTTGACGAGGTTTCTTTCCTTCTCTCCAAGAAAGAGAGGAGGTGGTGGAGATGCTGGTTTAGACCATTTGTTGTCCGCCATTTATTTACCCTCGTAGCATACGAACTTTCATTCGTTGTTTATTTTCATTTGTATTTCTATCTTTAAATCTCTTGAGAACATTTTTAATGAAGATCTCTCCTCGCTCGGTCTCCAAGGCATCATTGGCTGTATCACGATTGTCAAACTCTGTCAACCAGACCTCAAGGGCCGCTTCTGATTTCTT
>Ga0209348_1001656_pt1 | contig 10768 bp, 7 predicted proteins | sample ETNvirenome_2_30_FD_184065 | JGI IMG/M metagenome (GOLD analysis project Ga0209348, IMG submission 184065) | Marine viral communities from the Pacific Ocean - ETNP_2_30 (SPAdes) (version 2) | ecosystem: Environmental > Aquatic > Marine > Oceanic | place: Pacific Ocean | collected 2013-06-22 | reverse complement strand
CTCCAAGATACAGTTGCCTTAGTAAAAAGTTCTCCATAGGATTTATCTGAATACTTACCTGCAGCTTTACCTGCGATTGCAAGTCCAGATGCTTGTAATCCAAAGTCTACTGTGTTGTTAAAAAATCTACCAAAAGGTATAAGCAAACCTATACCAGGAATATTTCTTGCATCTTCAATTATTCCTGCAACTTCACCAACAAGTCCCGAACTTTTGTAAGATTTAGAAAAAATATTTTCTAAAGTTTTATTGACAGCTTTTGTTTCTATCTCTGTGTATGCCTTTGTAGACATAAACTTGGCAGCATCTTCCCAGTTATAAAACTCTGACCAACCTTTACCAGTTACAAGTCGTAACTGTTTATCCATTTGAAAAATAAACTCTTGAGACTTAGTAAAATTATCTTGGGCTTTAACAAATGATAATGTTTGAATTAAATTTACACCATCTTCAACTTTTTCACCAATAAGTTTTTGATTAGGTGTAAACTTACCATCTGTAATAAGTCTAGTTACATTATCAATACCACCTGGTAAAGTGCTTGCAAGTGTTTGTAGTGCTTTTGAGTTTCTTGTTAAGGCTGATTCAAATGCTGCATAGGTCATATCAGGATCTAATAATAATCTTACACGAAAGTAATTAGAGTCCAGTAAACTTCTTGCAATTTTATAAGATTTTTCTCCTGCTTTTTCCATACCAATAGCTTTAGCTAATGTACCTCTACCTGCGTGAACAGTCATTAAAGCTATATCAGATACTGTATTTATACCTGCATTAGCACCCCAACCAATCATGTTAAGAGCACTAGTTGATGGGTTAGATACAAGTAATCTAATTAATCTATTTTGATTATTACGAATAAAGTCTGGAAGTTTAGCTGACAGACCTTCTGATACAGTTTTTGTATCGCCTTTTAAAAACCCTAAATCTAAAGCTGTGTCTATCATCTCAGCTATTTGCACATCTTTAACTGATGTACCGTTTAACTTTGCACCCTGAGATGCTGCATTAAGAACTCTAGCAGAGGCATTCATCTTAAGTGCAAAGGTGTTAGCAAAATCTTCTATTGTAAGAGTCTTAGCCTGTTTAAGTTTATTACCAGTAGACTTTTCAAAAGCTTTGATAAAAGTTTTTATATCTTTTGGATCTGATTGTTTAATTACATCAGCCATCCAGTTACTATAAAGATCACCATCTCCTCTTGAAATATATACAAGCCCACGTTCTTGTGCAATCTGAGCTAGACCTTTAAGAACAACATTACCCTCATCGTCTACATGACCAAGAAGTAAATCTACAAAAAAGTCTGTATCAAGATCTTTAAGTTCTACACCACCTTTTACTTTTTTAGTCCAAGTCCCACTTTTTGGCACCTGCGTATTTACATACTCTCGTATAGACTCAGATAGCTCTTTCATTACATCTTTAGCTTCTGGCTGAGTTACAGATACAGATGGAGCATCTACCTTAGACTCACCTCTAAGTACAATCTTACCCGCTTGAAGACCACCAATACCAACTGCACCCACAGCAGCAATACCCATAGCAAACTTATCATAATCGTCACGAACACCTAACTCTATCAATCCATTTTGATACAGGTATTCCATACCTAAATTTACCACAGCATCAATACTAGTGGTGGTAGCAATCTCAGCAAGTGCTCCTTTTTGTGCTAGACGTTTAAGACCACGAGATGATAGTAGTTGGGCTGAATAGTTTTTAACTTGGTTAGTAGTAGCTTTACCTGCTTCTTCTACTGCTTGAATAAAAACTTTATTACCAGTTTGTGAAACAACTTTAGCACTAGCACCTGCAGCCTGTTTCTCAGCCATCTTTTGTAGTGCTTTTTTCTTAGCAACGTTAGTGCCTAATCTTATAGCACCACCACCAACAAATTTACCTACAAGTCCACCTACTATGTTTACTGGATCAAGAATACCTTGACGTATAAAATCCCCTGTACCACGAACTTTTTCACCAAGTGTAGTTTCTCCAGTATATAAACCTGCCATGTTTTCATACAAAGCTGCAGCAGCATGTGCACGAGCTAGCTTGTCTTCATCATTTTCTATATCATTTAGATAATCCATTTCAGATAAACCACGTACAGTGTTACCACCTGCTACACCACGTCTATTATCTAAATAATCATCTACAATTTTTGCACGACTTTGACCCTCTATAGATTGTAATCCATAGCGGTCAATCATGTAATTTTCTATGACAGAAAATGCTGAGTCACTTTCTACCATATCATTTTCTGAATAAGTTCCTGGCTCAGGAAGATCAAATTGTGGTGTAGGCAATCCAATGCCTAGTTCTTCAGGACTAAAACCTTCTTGTTTCTGTGGCCCTAGTTCTTCTAGAGTAAATCCAGTCATTTATTAATCTCCTAATATAGGATAATATTGACCATCGTCTTTTAATTCAAATTGCATCTCTTTACCTACAAAAGGTCTAAGTCTTCGATCTTTATTTGCCATTTGCTGAGTTACTACACGAGTAGTGCTAACTGGTGGTGTTACAACTGTTTGAGAGGTAGTAACCATAGAAGACTTTAGATAAGGTTTAACCATATAATTTTCAGATAATCCACGATAAGCAGATGAGTTTTCTGACTCAAGACTTTCAATAAACTCAGGTGTTATAAATCTAGATAATAAATAATCTCTAGCATCAGCTCTAACTCCTGAATCACTGCTGGTTAAGTTATTTAAAGAATTCTCTGTATTTACTCTATCAGGATCATTTTTTAAACCTGCACGAGCAGTTCTGACTACATTTTGTAAAACACCGTCAAATTGTTTTTCTCTATCTGCAAAATCAGTTTTTTGTAGGGACTCTGGGTTTATATCAAGAAAAGCTGTACGACCGCTTTGATTAGTCATATTATTAACTTTTCGTGCTAGTTCGTAAAATTCTTCATTGTTAGTTAGATCAACAATTTCAAACTCTTTTAACAGATCTATTTTTTCTTTTACAGGTATCTTAGCTGGTACAATTGCAGCTAAACTAGGCATATCTTTAAGATCAATAACACGATCATAGTTTTTAGCTTGATCTTCTATAAAGTCATAAGCATCAGCAGTTGCCAAAGGATCTTTAAAAAGGTTGCTGTAATAATTTAAAGTAGTTTCGTCTGTTATACCTGACTTATCTAATCTATCTTGCATTTTAAATGCTTTTTCTGCAGCTCCCGCACTTTTTTTTCCAGAGCTTGAACCACTACCTCCACCTGCTAGATCTAATTTTAACAAAAACTCCTCTCTACTATTTTTAATTTCATCAAGACGAATTTGTTCAGCTTTGATCTTATCAAAGTAATTTATCATACCTATCGAACTAAAACCCATAATTACATCCTCGCCATTAAACCAGTTTTATCTGACTCTTGTTTTTCTATTTCTGGCTTTGGCTCTTCCACAGATTCTGGAACAGAAACTTCAGCCTCTCCTTTTTCCTCAAGTTTTTTCATCATCTTTTTTGTACGAGCTACGTCACGTCTATAATCTAAAGCTTTTTTACCTTCTTTGTTATCAAAACCTTCATCATAGTCTAGTCTAGCTGCGTCAGCAAAACCTTTTATATGTTCATGCAACACAGGTGCAATAATAAGACTTATATCAATGCTGTGTATACCTTCCATAACAGCACTGCGAAGTATTCCTTGTACAAGCGTAACTAAATCTACACCAAACTCTAAAAAATATAGTACATCTTCCATAGCACCTTCTTTAGAAAGATTTTCTATATGCATATCAAGAGCTTCTATAGGGTCAGTTATTTCTGGAGGTCTTTCAAAAGCTTGACTCCTAGATTCTGCAGTCAATGACTGGCCTGGTATAGGTCTTTCAAACATTAACATTATTTAAGACTCCTGTCCTCACTCATATTTGCTAGTCGTTGTAACATAGCTTCATTATCTTTTTTAACATTGTCCATCTTATTTAATATCTTTTTTACTAAAGATGCTCCTTCATTATTACTATCTGACATATAATTTTCAGAATTTAATCTCCTAACAAGACCTTTAGAATTTGTATCAGACTCTGAAGTTTTTTTATCTTTAACTACACCCATTTTTAAGGCTTTATTAAGACTTAAATAATTATCTCTATAATCTAATTCAGACATTTTTTATTCCTTATATAAATGCGCCAAGAATACCAGTGGGGCTTGTACCAAATAAGAATCTCATTGCAAGTTCTGTATCTGCCGCATCTTCCGCTGCATCGAGTTGTAATCTGGCTTCTTCTAATTTTTTATCCCCAAGAATAATTTTTAATGCCCTATCCATTGCAGACTGATCAGAAGTAAACGCAAACGACATAATATCTCTTTCACGTTGCCAGATTTCATCTAAGTTTTTCATGGACATAGCATTTATAGTTTTAGCAAAGTCCATGTTTGCTTGATTAACGGCAGCAGTATTAACTGTTGCTAAGTTTTGTCTCCACTGTGCATTAGCTTGAGCAATAACTAAACCATTCTGTGCATTAAATAGATCACGTTGTTGTTGCACCTCGGAGTTAAACTGACGCATGGCATTAGTGGTATTCACATTAAATTGATCCATAGCATTTCGTTGTGATGCATTGAACTGTGATGTTTGGGCAGAGAGATTAGCAAAGAACTGGTTAGTTTGATTTTCACTAGTAGCATTAAATTGTTCTGCAGCATTTCTTGCAGCTTGATCTGTAAACAAAGCTTGTATATTTTGTTGAGCCTTAAATAGTTCAGTTTGCTGTGCATTTGCAAGATTAGTCATATCCATCTGCAAAAAGTTTTGAGCATTTTGTACAGCAGTTTGTTGTCTGTTATTTAAATTTTGTGTATCTAACTGAGATAATGCAGCAGCCTCAGCCATTACTAGTGCTTGACTGTTCGACAAATTATTTAGATTCATGGTGTTTACTGCACGAGAATCTTCTAAAGCTATCTGTTGTTCAGCAGTAAAGTTTAGATTAGCAATGTCACCAATACGTGCTGAGTTTTGAACACGAGCTTGAAATGCTTGATCAAACTCTTGACCTAAAAACTGTGCTCTTTGTTGTGCAGCAAGTATAGCACGTTGTTGTCTGTTTGACAAGTTCTGCATTTCAAATTGTGCTGTTACTGAAGCATCCATTTGAGCAATTGGTAATGCAGATTCCATAGCTGCCTGTACAATAGCCTGTCCTGCTATTGAAGATGCACCTAACCCACGTGCAGCCATTGTAGCTGTAGCTGCTCTCATAGCTCCTGCAGCCCACGAAGGTGTATTACCGCCCTCAAACTGAGCCATAAGTCCTTCTAATTGACCTGCTACTGTGGATTGTTTACTTGGTGTGGCTGTAGCAGCTTGTATCTGCTCATTAAAAGTAGCAGCTTTTTGAGCATCTGCTGCACCAGATATTATTTCACCTTGTTGTATTTCTCTTTTGTCAGGTGCATTAATCATAGAAGCTGTGCCTTGAGCAGCATCTACATTAGCAACTGAAGTTGTTTGTTGTTGAGCCGCATCAATGGTAGCTCCTGGTGTTATAGTACCTACTTGTGGAGTAAACTTTGCAGCTTCTGTGGCTACGCCTGGTGCAGCAGTTTGTGCAGTCATAGTTCCAGGAGTTATTGCCATGGGTGTTGCAGCTTGTTGCACTGTAGGTATAGTGGCAACGGTTGCCATAGGAGCTACAGGGGCAGCTTGACCTGCAGTGGGTGCAACAAAGTCTGCAGCTTGAGGTGTAATTTGACTAACGACTCCTGTGGTAGGTTGCATAGTCTGAGTTATAAGATTTTGTTGCATCTTTTGAAAATCTTCAAGAGACGTTCCTGCAACACCTGTTTGAGCACCAACTCTATTTTTTGCCATACCAGACATGGCTTGTTGGTATTTACCCATACGAGCTGCTGCTGCAGGATTAGCAGCTAAAAAATTTGTAAGTTGAGATGCTGGACCATTAAACCCTAAAAATTTTCTTGCAAGCATTACATCTGGAGAGTTTTCTGAGACAGATCCACCTTCAGATTGACCTTGAACTTGAGTGTATCCAGGGGGCACCATTGTTAGTGGGTTTCCCTGACCATCTACTGAAATCATTATCTCTAATCCTGTCATGTTATTTCTATACTTCCTTACTCCACCAAAACCCTGTTGAGATTGTGATGTAAGATTAGCCATAGTAGTACCAGTTACATTGGGATTTACTTGAATAGTTGGTGACACAGAAGAAAGCCCTGCTGTTTGTAAGGGTGTACCCATGGTTCCTGTAGTAGTAGGGGCAGCAGGTGGAGTAATATTTGTAGCTACTGTTTGAGGAGTTACCTGAGAACTTACTGGGTCATAAGTTGTTGGTGGTGTTACCTGTGGCGTTGTTATAGGTTGAGTAGCTACCATTGGTATAGGATCTGTGCTTGCTGTTTGCTGCTGCTGTTGATTGTTAGTCGATTGTGCTGTAGTTGTATCTGTAGTTGCAGAGGTAGTTGTTGATGTTCCTGTTTTTGGTGTAGCTACAAAAGGTTTAAAGTCAGCAAAGATATTATCAAAACTAATCTTAGGTGCAGCTATTGGATCATAATTTTCTGTAGTTTTATAAAACAGGTTTAATTTACTAATTTGTGTAGGATAACTTTTACCTGCCTCTGCAGCATTTTGTTCTTCAAAATTATAAGTTGTGTTTAAATATTCTCTTGCAGCATTAATGTCATCTTGTCCAACACCAAATTTCCATAAGGTGTTTGGATCACTTATAACTTCCATAAATCCAATGCCATCGTTAGACGTTACACCCATAATAAGGTCATTGTCTATACCACTTACACCAAGACCAAAAGGATCGGCAGGTTTAATTATGAGATTTCCAAACCGTTTTATAGAGTCTAAACCCCATGTCATAGGTTGTCTAATGTCTATATACTCTCCATTTGCATTTACTCTAAAGACCCCACCTGGACCAGGAATTCCATCTCGTTCTAAAACAAATGGAGAAAGTTTTTGATTTAAAAAAGAATTAGCAGTAGCAGCCCAGGATTTTTCATAAACTTCTTGACCTGAAGTTACACCTTCTAATATTGCAGCCCAATCTCTTGTATCTTTACCGTCTTCATCTCTAGGTGCTGCAGCTAAGAGTTCACTTGAAGCCTTTGTAATTTTAGTCCAATAAGATTGATCTGTAGTTTCTGTCAATTGTTCTATAGGAACACCTGCAAGAAGTTCTGTTAGTTCCCTATTATTAGGAGGACGAGCATCACCCTGTTTAACAGATGTTACATAACTACTTAAATAATCATTATCTACCCAATAAGGTATTTCTATACCGTCAACAACACGACCTTCCTCTTGACCTACAAACTGTTCATAGTTTTCGTCAACTTGCAGTGGACTAATAGTAGTTTCAGAACCTGTAGTATTAACACTTGAAGTTTCATTAAGATCGGTAGTACTAGTATTAGAAGCCTCTGCTGCTGCTGCCTCAATTGCTGCTGCTCTCGCTGCAGCTTGTTTAGCCTTCTTTTTTCGCCTTTCTTTTGCTTTTACTGCAGCTCTTCTTGCAGGGTTTGAATCAAAAGCACGTTTACCTGCTGTTGCTTTTCTAGTATTTGCATCCATTGATCTTTTCCTTATTTACCCATTGTCATCCACACTGCACCTGCAATAAATGTCAGCAGTGCGACAGTGGTTACTTTTACTATTGTTGACCAGACAGACTTACGTGTGTCTCTCCATGCTTCTAGAAGACTACGCATCTCTATAATGTCTTTAGCTGCATCATCATCAAGTAACCCAATAGAACGTAGTGCCTCTTTAGCACCACGTCTAGCTGCGTTGTCTAGCATCTCTTCTAGATCTTCAGGGGTTAGTTTGATGTCACTCATTTACATTCTCTAGTGATTTAGATAGCATACTTATAAATGCTTCTCGTCCTACGTTAAGTTGATCAACATTAAACTTAGCACTTTTTAGTTTACGGTCTAAGTCTTGTATATGGTTTAACATACTCTTCTGTTGATCTGTTAAGTCTTCTGCAAAATATTCTTTGTTGTTAATAATAACTGGGGTTTTTTTATCTTTTCCCATTTTATTTCTCCTTTGTTTTGTCCTCCAACTGAGGTGTATTAGTTAAAGATGTTTTATCTAATATGTTGAATCCACGACTATTAGCAAAGTCACCTGGGCAGTGCGCCCACTTGTCTGCACAAGCCTCTAGCCATTGCACTGTGTGGTGATGCTCTGGCACTTTACCTTCTTGTATTACTTTGTTTTCCCACTCTAGGTAAGCAAACACTTCAGCCTGTGCCTGTGCTGCGTTGATACCCAAGTCAAACAAGTAGATCATATTACCTTCATCAATGACACCCTGTCGTGGTCTTGCACTGTTTAGTGCTTGCTTCATGCAGGTCATAATGTGGTACTTGATTTCTTCTAACTCGTAGTCTTCTTCAGTAAGCTCATCCTTGCCTATTTTCTCCATCAGGTTGTCGTACTGGTTGGTAAAGAAATTTAGCTTACGTACTGCACCTTCAACATAACCACGAGAGCTTGCAGCCTGTGCTTGCTTCTCTGTTATCTTAATCTCTAGCATCTCTCGTTCTAAATCGTCAGTCTCTTCTAGTAGCTTACGTTCTAGCTTCTTTAACTTTACTTCATCCTTCTTCATCTTAAAGTAAGACTCTTGTAGTGCAGCTTTAGTTTTTTCTATCTCAGCCAGACTGTGTTTGATAGAACGTATAGGTGTAATAGCTGTAACGTCTAGTGTTACACTCATCATCTGTGAGTGAGACTTATAAAAGTTGCTTGATGCTTGTCTTATAGCAGGAGCATGATCTTTAATATTAGCCAACATAGACTTGTATTCAGGCTTTGACATTGGTAGCTGAATGTCTATGTCTTGTGTGACCAGTTGTGTCTGATCCTCGTTATAAGTTTTTGATAAGTCTTTTAACATTTTAATCCTTTGTTGTTATGCGATTGCGTAGAAGATGTATGTTTCACCAGATTCATTTAAAACTACCCCTCCAGTTTGATTAATTGTAAAACCACTTTCAAGAGGATCTATAAAATCATATCCACCACCTTCAGCAGACGTACTTTCTAACTTTAAATAATTATCATTACCTGCAACAATCCCACGAGTTGTATCAAAAATTGCCCAACTACCTGTAGCATCTGCATTTTTGATTAAAACAAACCTAGCACCAGTACCGCCACTAAAACCACAGTCTATGTTTTGACTAGAGCCGTTTCCAGTATAGCTTCCCACCTTAGATACACCTGCTGCGGTAGCAAATAGATAGGCTATGTAGGTGTAGCCAGATCTATTTACCTCATCGTTATTTCCAACTTTAAAAACTGTTGAACTCCAATCTGCATACACAAAACGATCTGTGTTTCCTACACCCTCTAAAGCAGCAGTTTCATTAAGAGCCAAAGTACCACCGCTAGAAAAGTGAGTAGAGCCAACGCACCATTTTGTTGTATTTGATCTACTTTTTATCCATATCATCTCAGGTGTTACACCTAAATTATGGTTTATACTTGTAGTGCCACTAAAGTTACTAGCCCCTAGCGATCCTGCATAAGTAACCACATCAAAATAGCCTCTGGCACGTTTCCACATCCAGCCAACAAAATTAGTATTGTTTACGTCATCCCACCATCCGTTGTTGTAATCAAATGCAATAGAACTGGTAGTTTGCTCTGCATCATTGGTATTTGTCTCTTGATAACCAGTTCCTGTAAGACGAGAAGCTGCATACCAACTAGTACTTGAATTTTTTATTTTACCTAAAGCAAAGTCAACAGGAAAACCTGAAATAAGACCTGGGTCTGTTTGTTGAGACTGTGGGTTATCAATAGCAAACACATCAGAAGGTGTAGATGGGGTTTGCATACCACCACGTCTTATTGCCATGTAGATGTAGCCAGTACCGTTGTCATTTACAGAGGTATGATTTGATGTAATTTTAAAACCAGTTGACGTTGGTTCAAATTGACCAGATGCATTTTGTTCTGTATTGTTGCGATTCGCATATATTATCTTTGTAGTATCCGTTACGTTTAAACCTCTTATACTATCTGCAACTAACCAATCGCCATTACCACTAGGATTTGATGTACTTGATTTAATTATTAAAAATTGAGGCTCAAACCCAAGGTTTATAACAGGACCAGTACCAGAACCATTTCCAGTATAACTTCCACATTTAATAATGTCCTGATCTCCTGCAGCACCAAAGCCACCGTCATCATCGTGGTGAGCAAATAGGTAGGCTACAAAGGTATCACCAAAATCATTTACATCATCGTCACCAGCTACTGTAAAATGAGTGCTTGTTGGTGCAGTATCGTTCCAATAACTACTGCTATCACCTCTTTCATTTGTGTCATTAAGTATTAAAACGTAATCTTCTGGATCGTTATTGTCTGGATCAGCACCTCTATGGTAAACTCGCCAATTACCAGTGCCGCTTGTGCATTTTACCCAAATCATGCCTGGAACTGCACCAAGGTTATGACTTATAGTTGTTGTGCTTCCTGTACCTGTATAGGTTACTATGTCAAAAAATTTAGGCTGCTTCCTAAACGTCCAAGAGACATAGTCATAGCCATTAACGTTTTGACGTGCACCAGAAGTGTTTATAAAAGTAAAACCATTAGAATTGAAAGAGGATATACTTCCGTCTGTATCTACTGCATTTGCTTCATTTGGATATAAATCTGCAGAGCCACCTCGTACTGTATCAACAATCATAGGGTCTTCAGCTAAAGTTCTATTTTTAAACCAAATCA
>Ga0209348_1001655_pt1 | contig 10769 bp, 4 predicted proteins | sample ETNvirenome_2_30_FD_184065 | JGI IMG/M metagenome (GOLD analysis project Ga0209348, IMG submission 184065) | Marine viral communities from the Pacific Ocean - ETNP_2_30 (SPAdes) (version 2) | ecosystem: Environmental > Aquatic > Marine > Oceanic | place: Pacific Ocean | collected 2013-06-22 | reverse complement strand
TCGCGGATTGCTTTAGCCATACCGGCAACCGTTGTCAGGTCACCCTGATCCAGCTTTTCAACTGAATTAGACAGATTGGCTTCAAAATCTGCCTCCATTTCTTCAAACAAATCGCTCATCGCGTTTCTCCGTTCGTTGTTAAAGGCACCTGTCGGGCCTTGACAAATACTTATATAATCGTATATAACCCCATAGTCAAGGGAGAAATGACATGCGGGACTATAAATTTAAAACGAAGCCTTTTGACCACCAGAAAAAAGTCTTGGAAGACTCGTGGTCCGCGGAGTTCTACGCGCTGTTCATGGAGATGGGGACAGGCAAATCCAAGGTGGCCATTGATACTATAGGCATGCTGTATCAGGCCAAGAAAATAAGCGCGGCACTTATACTGGCACCAAAAGGTGTGTATGACAACTGGGTTCAAGGCGAGATACCCGCGCATTTACCGGACGAGATAGAGCGTATGGTGGTGCGGTGGACGCCGTCTACTGCCAAAAAGTTCCAAGATGAGATGAAGGCGCTGGTCTACGAGCCGTTCGACGGCATGAAGATATTCGTAATGAACATAGAGGCTTTGTCCACGCCGCGTGGCACCAAGGCGGCATATGCTTTCTTGTGTAAGAACCCAAGTAACATAATGATTGTGGATGAAAGCACCACCATCAAGAACCGTAAGGCTACCCGCACCAAGAACATTATGATGCTGGCCAAGGACGCAAGGTATAAGCGCATCCTGACGGGGTCCCCGATTACCAAGTCACCTATGGATTTATTTAGTCAGTGCATGTTCCTGTCACCGGCTGCGCTCAATTTTAACAGCTACTTTGCTTTTCAGAACCGCTACGCGATTGTGCAAAAACGCACTATGGGCACCCGTGCGTTCCAAGAGATTACGGGGTATCGCCGTCTGGACGAACTGAACCAGAAGCTGGACAGGTTTAGTAACCGCACCTTGAAAGAGGACTGCCTTGATCTGCCAGACAAGATGTACATACGTCGTGATGTTGCGCTGACGGATGAGCAGAAGCGGCTGTATGTGCAGATGAAGAAGCTGGCTCTGGCCAAGCTGGACAACGGGGAACTGGCTACAACAGCTAGTGTGCTGACACAAATCATGCGCCTGCAACAGATATGTTGCGGGCATCTGCAACCGGATCAGGGTGAGATACAGCCGGTGGAGAGCAACAGACTCAAGGAATTACTGGAGATCACAGATGAGCTACAGGGAAAAGCGATCATTTGGGCGACGTATACACACGACATCCAACAGATAGCTTCGGCCCTGCGCGACCGGTTTGGGCCCGAATCGGTCGCAACCTATTTTGGTGGCACTCCGCAAGACGAAAGACAAGATATTGTCGAAAGGTTCCAAGACCCTGACAATATGTTGCGTTTTTTCGTGGGGCAGCCCAAGACTGGTGGTTATGGCATTACACTGACGGCGGCTACCACTATGATATATTATTCAAACAGTTATGACTTGGAGATACGGTTGCAGTCTGAAGACAGAGCGCACCGGATTGGTCAGAATAACAAGGTGACATATATAGATCTTGTCTCGCCGCGCACTATTGACGAGAAGATATTAAAAGCTTTGCGGAACAAGATAAACCTAGCCGGTCAGGTGCTTGGCGAACAGGCTAGGGAGTGGCTGGTTTAACCAACTAGGTCTGAGAAAAATTCAGCCCCTCGTTTAATAGCCTCGCCTACACTTGTAGCTGGATTTTCAAACACGCGTTTAGTTTGTCCGGGTCCTTGGTAATATGTACGAGCACCCTTACCGCCTTTAAAATAACCGCTAAGAGGAGCACTTTTGGCCGGGGAGGTGTAACCAAAGAAATTTCCTATTCCTTCAAGCATACCAGCTTGAGCCGTTGGATCGTTTACCGTGCCATATTGAGGGCTTAAAGAAGAGTCTTGATAAGTTTCTAATTGAGCAGGGGTTAAGGTAGTTCCTAAGTCCGGTGCTCCCAGACCGTACATGTTTCGGTCTTCAGGAAAAGGTTCGCCGCTAGCTGCGGCCCTTACCCGATCCAATATCTGTTCCCTTTCGGCAATGGCTCTGGGGTCCTCAGTTAGACCGCTACCAATATTAAATGCCGTTACGGTAGGATCACTTATGGTGCCAAGTTGAGGGTTTGATTGAGGATTGTTAACACCCCTCATTAAAGCGTCCATCATCAAATCACGGTCTAAAGGCTCTGCGGATAACGGAGTGGAAACACCGAAAACCGCTTGTTCGTTGGCTAAAGATTGTGCTGGTGTTAAAGAATCTTGATTTATTGGAGTCATATTTATAGGCACAGAAAAAGGAGCACCTGTTGGACTAAAAGCTGTTACAGACGTTACATCAGGCGACAGAGATTTTGGAAATTGAGCAGAGTTCATTTGATTCCGAGAAAGATCCATCGGTAAAGTCTGTGCTCCACTAAGAGTGTCCCTTGTTGTAACCGGTTGACTCAAGGGTTGAGCCGCTCGTCTCATATCACTGGGTGGCATTGTTGCAGGGTCAAAGCTTCCCAAGCCTTGACTCAAAGGCTGGTAACTCATCAATTGTTCTGATGTAGTGGGCGCAAAACTTGGGCTGCCCGTGTATACGTTTGTATTCTGTCCGAAGGCCCCTAATAATCCCGCCACTGGTCCCGTGCCTTGACTAACCACGCCTTGAATACGTCCAAACTTATCTTTAACCGGCACACCACCGGCATCAATTTTATCTCGTATATCCCGTGCTCTAGACATACCAAATCTGTTTACAGCACCTATAACAGCGGATGTTGGGGTTGGTATCCTGCCGAGTGGTGTCTCAAACCCCTTACTCAAGTTAGGCATTTGGCCCACCTCTGCGCGTCGGTCTAAATCACCATAAGCATCAAACTCCGCCGCAGCTTTGGCTCTTGCGGCATCTATAGCCGCTCTTGTCTGACTTGCGGTGGCATCTCTTAAAGACTCATAATTAGCGCCTCTACCACCTCTGTCATCGGTAAAACCAATGGCTCTGTCATCAAAAGTGCTACCTGTTTTTGATACACCGTCTACACCAAATACAGTTCCACGAGGTTCTTGAGGAGCTCCACCGCCACCGCCACCACCGCCGCCTCCGCAGAAACACATGCTAGGGTCTATGAATTTTGGCTCTAGGGTAACTTTATCAAATTTTATCATTATAAAATCGCCTCTTTAAAAGTGCCGCCAACATGTTCAAAACCCATGCGGGACAATAACTTATGAGTTCTGTCCACGTCTACGGCTGTAGATACCCCGATACAAACCTCTTTTGCACCTCGTTCTTTTGCCCAACTACGAAAGGCTTTTAATAAACGAATACCCATCATTGACCCTCGTCTGTCTCGCTTAACATACCAGAGAATGTCACTAGCGAGAAGGTCCTTTCCAAAATAGTACGGTGTTAGATACCCCATGAACATCCCTACAAGCTCTTCACCATCATAAGCGCAGTAACTAAAATGATTTTCTGGGTCTGAAAGATACCTAACTCCTAAATCAAAACATATGTCTCTGTCGTAATCTAAACGTCTAAACGCTGACTCCTCGTGCATTTCCGCGCCTAGCTCTATCATTACAGGAATATCTGCGGCTTCCATGTGCCGATAGACTATTGTCATTATTAACCCATCAAACTCCCTATACCCTCTATCAACGAACGGTCCTCTGGGAACATTGCAGCGAACCTACGTCTGTCCACTGGTCCGCTGGCCGCGGGCGGTGCTGCCTGAACTTGTGGCGCTGCCGACGCAAGAGTGGCGGTGGGAGGTGTCACTCTCTGCGCCGGAACTGGTTGTGGTGACATCATTGTTGGTGCGACGAAACTTACTGGGCCTACGTTGGGTTCTTTTTCCTCTGTATAAGAAGGAGGAGTGACGGTTAAATCTTCTTGTAATTGTTCAGAGACTGCTCTTTCAATATACGGGGTTCTTCTTCCCATTTGTTCAAAACCAAACCCAACTAAGATATTTTGTATTTTAGAGGCCGCTCCAGAAGCTTGAGCGTCTGTTTGTGCTTGCTGTAATAAAACACCTAACTTCCTACGGTCTTTAAGTATTTCACCCATCACACGGACACGAGCGGCCTCTGGCACACGATAAAATAAATTTATCATTTGTTTAGAACCTTCATTGGCAGCAACAAAACCGCCACCCATACCGCTTCCGCCACCCATGAATTTTTTTAACAAGTTATCAAAAGCTTGCTGTGAGCGGGCACCTATCGTTGCGCCGATCATTCTAGCTTGAAACATTTTCATCCCGCTGGGTTTTTCAAAAAGGACATTTTGAACATCCCCAGACATGAAAGCTTCCTCTACGTTTATCATTTCTTTTAGGGCCTGCTGTATTTGACCTAAATGCTCTTTATCAATCAGCTTGTTTTCCAAGAGCCAAGAAGAAACCCGTAACCCTGATTTTGGATCTGCTCCTTTCACCGTTCCAAACAGAGCGTCTTGCATTGCTTTCGGGTTAAAAGCGTAACCGGTTCCACCCGCCCTAGTTAAAGCCCAGTCTAGAATAGCTGTTCTAAGTCCGTCTCTAACTTGTTGTCTGCTATATTCAACACCCTCTTTGTTTACAACAGATTGTTCTCTATTAGCTAAACTCAAAAGTTCATTAAGACTAGCGGCAGGTTTTTTTGACCGTAAAGCGGATGCGACTGCACTTGATGGGTTTTCCGTGTTAGACTCCAGTACGGACTGAAAAGCTTTTGTTTCAGGGGCAACTTTTAAAGCTTTCAGTTCCTCACCTAAACTATCAAACATACGTTGTGCAGAAGAGGCATCTTCTAAATCTAATTTAAGCTGCGGGAATATTCTAAAGATAGCTTGCCCCTCCGCAGACTCAACATAGTCTTTTAATTTTTTAGGATTTACTACAAGAGCTTCTTTAGTTTCTTCAGCCCCTGTTTCTGGATTAATGTATTTTACAGGTTTGCGGTCCATGATGCGGGACATTTGATCACGAGTAATTTCTTCCAGTGTCTCATGTATCGTAAACACGCGATTAACCGCAGAAGAGGGCATGTTTCCTTGCGTGGCTACAAATTTTCCTGCGCTCATTATATCTTGCAGACGGAGATAAGTGGCGTTGCTTCCTCCACTAAAAATTTTATCCACTAAAGCTTCAGCAGAGACGCGTGGTCCGCCTTTTTGAGTCGTATCTTGCAGATCACCTAAAAAAGTTCTGGTGAAGACATCATTACGAGCACGAGTATAAGCCCGTGCCATATTGTATGCGTCCCCAAAATTATCTTGGGTGTAAAGTAGGTCATCTAAAACGGCTCCAGCTAATCTTTCCATTTTTAGGGCTGTTTGATTTTTTCCTTGATTACGGAAATATGCGGCTTTCTCTAAGAGTTGAGAGCGAATGTCATAAAGACGTGATGCTGTAACAGGGTTTTCTAGAGGAATATCAGGAGTTATTGGCTCTCCAGCCTCATTTAACGCTGGTCTAAAAAATTGAATAAAATCATCAATATCCTGTTTTATACCACCTAATGCGCTTGCTGTTTCGGACTGTCCACCTTTAGATGCTGATTTTACTCCGCCTTGGTCTAAAGGAGTGTCTAACGCTAAAAGAAAATTCGGCTCCGTTAGTTCCTCTCCGGATCTGTTAAAAAAAGTATTTATGGGAGCATCGCCCACAGCATTCCATAAAGTACGTTCAACCTCTTTGGTTGCGCTCAACTGCTGGTCTAACAAAGTTTTTAATTTAACAGCTAAATTTAATTTAGGATTAGCTCCTCCGCGTCTATTTCGACCCGTTACACGATCTGCCGCTCTAGTAATATTACTAATCTGAATATCTAAACTATTTGCGATAGTGTCTTGGAAGAGCCGTTCTGCAACGAAGGCTGCACCCTGCATTGCCGCTACATCACCACTGTTTAAAGCCGAAATAATTGATTGTTTTGCGCCTTGTATGTAGGATTCTCTGCCTTTTACGCTGGCTATGGCTAATTCGTCGCTGGTTCGTCCTAAAGACTGCTCAATCCTAGCCCAAACTCTCGCCAGTTCAGGTTGACCTTTGGCGGCAAAAAAAGCTGAAACAGAAGCATCGGCAATCGGTTTTCCGTCAGCGCCGACAAGTTCTTCGCCTAAAATACGGATGGCCATATCTATCAATTCGGGATTTTGTTGAACTTCGTTACTGTCTTCTAAAGCACGAAGAAATCTTTGTGCACCAATTTTACTTAATTTTTCATCGAACCTAGTTCTTGCATCTCCACTTAAACTGTTTCTAACACCATTAAAGCCAGCTACAACGGCTTTTGCTCCCCCTGTTAAAATAGGTTTTAACAACAAAGGCGGTAATCCGGCTCCCCCGATTTCTCCTAATATCCTATAGCCCGGACTTCCGGGAAAAATTGTTTCGGCTCCAAAAGATCCAACACTAGAACCACCTATCGCTAAAGTCTCATAAAACAAAGTAGCATAAGGACTGTTACGTGCTGTTTTACCACTTGCAGCTATACCGCTCTCTAAACCCCCTAAAATACGGAGAGATAGAGGACCCTTTCTAGGGTCAGGTTTCAAAAGCCTGCTTACCACATTACCTGTTGGAGCGGAGGCTTTTAAAGCTTTTTGAAAAACTTTTGCGCCAAGAGCCTCTTCTGCTGCGATTAATTCAGCCATCCTATGCGGATCAAAATAACCTTTAGCCGCGGCAGAGGACCTACCACCTTGCGTAACTTTTTTCCAGTTGTCTAATACACGAACAGCGCCAATCGCGCCCTCTTTTGTAGGTAAAGCCCACGGTGTACCCAGCATTGATATCCCGTAAACAGCAGTTTCTGCTGCATTCGTTGCGGCTTGTAGGGAAGGTGTTACAGGATAATCTTCTCCAAAAACATAATCTTCGGCTTCTGAACCAAGGTAATCTCCAAACAGAGCCCCACCTATTCCCCCAATAGCCATTGCTCCAAATCTTAAAAAAGGATGAGGGAACGGTATTTTGCTAGCGTATTTCACGCCACTTACTGCCCCAGCGGACATTCCTGCGGCAGGTAAGGTAGTTCGTTTTGCCTTATCAAGTATGGCAAGCCATTGAGCTTCGTCTCCGCCCCCAAAATCCTGCACGTTACTAAACAAAGGCAAGATCTCTTCATCTGTCATCTTACGTTTTTCAACAGGAATATCAGAAAACCCCGGCAGAAAATTAAGAAGAGGGGCGGACCCATCACGCAAAGTCTCATAACTAAACAGGCCCGGAGGAGCTATCTCGCTTTGAATATCAACAATACCCGCAGTTATGTTAGAAAGACCTTGTGTTTTTACACCTTCTTGAAAAGACTCTGGTGTAAATTTAAAATCTTCAAAAACGGGAACGTCTGCTGCCGTAAACTGAGACTCAGCCATCAACGTCTCCTGTAGCTGTTTGAGCAGAGCGATTTCCTCTTAACCATTCTCTAGCGCTCTTACGGTTAGCAGGGGTGAGACCCAAGGCACCCTGCTCCAACGCACTTTCGTATATTTTACGTAAAGCTCTAACTTCAGCAATTAAGTTTTTAAGACCACCTAATTTAGCTCTAGCTTTTCTTACTTGATCCTCTGAATAAGACCCTTTTCTACCACCATATTCAGTAACTCTTTCTGCAAGCGTTTGAAAATTAGATGCTAACTGTTCCTCTACTGAACTTAACTTAGATAAAGCAGTCTCATCTGTGGTAAACATTCCGGGAGTCAACTTATTTGTTTCTTCCGCTAATTGTTCCTGAACAAATTTTAAGATACGATCACTGTCATCGACGGCACCGCCTTGAGTTATATACGATAAAATACGGTTTCTAATCGTTGTCATATCAGCTTCTGCGCGGCTAAACTCTTGTCCCTCTTGAGTTAAACCACTGCCACCAACTTCTCGTAAAGTTTCCCCAAAATAATTTTTAAGTCTCTGAACACTACTTAACAGCCCTGTTGTCCCCGGATAGTTGAGATCCTTATCAATAATGTTGATTGGCACGTCGTCCCAAGAAGAAGAATTTAAATTCACGCTGCCATCTTCTGCAAACAGCGTTGCATTAAATTGCGGCGTTGTAGTATCGACTCGGCCTGAAGGCAGTGTTGGGAGCGTAGCCTCCGTTGTGTCCGCGCCTGTTACACCGTCCCCGACCGTTCGATCCTTCGTCACTGGCGTAAATATATCTTGAGGTAACTGACTTGCTACAGAACCGTGGCCCGCGGCTTCTCTTGCTTGAATAGCGGAAATAAGTTGCCTACTTAAACCGGGGGCCGTTGACGGGACGTAATCACTGCCATCAAAGACCAAACCTCTAGGTTTATTGGCGTAATCTAGTATGGCTTGCTCAAATTGAGCCGTTTCATCTCCAAGAGAATTATTGGCGTATTTATCAATACGGTCTGCATCAGATAGATATTTAACGTCGTCATCAACAAGTTGTTTCGCAGGGCCTTCTGCAATGGTGTTATTGTTTTCATCAACAACGATTTGACCGGGACTAAGAACCCTTGTCTCCCCCTTACCTTCGGCAATAACTTTTGGCTTACCATCTACACTGATGTCTATGACTTTGTGTCCTTTAGCCACGGTTATTACGCCGCCCAATATTTGAGATTGTAAAGCGTCCGGCAATTTATCAAACACGCTCTTTGGAATATCTTTAATCTTTACTTCTGCGGACTGTGCCCCAAGAAGCACTTTTCTCTTGTCGTCGTTATCAAGCCCGTCAAATATAGCACGAGGAATACCGTTTACAGAGTCTGCATCAGCACCAAGCACTTTCATTTGTTCTGCTCTAGTCAGTTGACTGAAGATAGCCGCAGGTACGCCTTTAACATCTGGAGTTGTAATTGCGGCTTTAGCTTTGTCGCTTAAACCATCAAAAATATCTCTTGGAATGCCTTTGACCGGGAGATCTTGAACAGCCCTAACACCAAGTAATTTTTGTTGGTCAGACTCTGGCAATTTATCATAAATAGATTTAGGTACACCCTTAATTGTCTGGTCAAGCCCCATAATTGTGTTTTTAGCGTCTTGTGTTAAGGAATCAAATACGTCCCTTGGAATACCCTTAACATCAGGTTCTGTAACAGCTTTAACGCCAAGTAATTTTTTCTGGTCATCCTCTGGCAATTTATCATAAACAGATTTAGGCACACCTTTAATGGTTTGATCCAGACCCATGATGGTGTTTTTAGCGTCTTGTGAAAGCGCGTTAAACACATTTGCAGGTATGCCTTTAATAGGCTGACCCATGCCAGTGGCCACCACTTCGCCTTGACTGTTATAAAGTTTTTCACCCGGCCCAAGCTTTTCAAGTTTGTTCCTTAATTCCATTTCTTTCTGACGGAATTTAGCACTCGCACTAGCCTCTGCCGTGCGTGTTGCTTCAGCAGATTGTAATGCTGCTAAATCTAAAGCTCTTCCCTCTTTATCAGCAGCTTTCTTTGCTTCAAGCTGCTGTTGAGCCCGTGCGCCAATAGTTTGAGGGAGTTGCGTTGATGTTGCGGCCATAGCCAAACGCTCTGCCGCACTCATACCGGGCCGCTCACCTTGCATGGGGGCGGCATATGTCAAAGCAGTGTTAGCTATGTCAAACAGTATCTGTGCTTGAGTCAGGTTTTTTTGCTCTTCAAGGTCTGCGGCTCTTTTATCCTCACCACCTAATAAAGAGGCATATGTTCCCCTAGTTTCATCAAATATTTCTTTAAGCGGTCGAACAGTTGGGGCACCTTGAGCCGCGGCTAATTGATTTTGTAAGTTAGCCATATCAATCTGTTGCCGCAAAGCTTTAGAGTCACGAGGAGTCATCCCCACTCTAGGTCCTAGATAAGGCACTAAACCTGCGTTTTCAAATTTCAGAACCGGCTGGTTATCACCTCGGCGGACCAGCCCGCCATCCTTAAAATTTACGGGCGGCGTACCGCCAGCCTCCATAGCCGGTTGCGGCGGCTCCACTGTGGACATGATGCCTTGCGCCATAGCGCCTTGAACCGGCTGAGTCATTTCTTCGGCAGCTAGGCCGCCAATGCCTTGGTCAACAGCGCCCATTACCATAGCAGGCTGCACCAGTGTCAAAACAGACTCCGGCGTTTGAGCCGCGTCTTCCTCACCTACCACGCTGGCAAGCTCTTGATATCTAGCTGAAATAGGAGCGTCGTCACCACGAATAGTGTTGATTACCGTCTCGTAATCTTCGGCATCATCAATGTTTTCAAGGTTTTCTTGCGCCTGACCTAGCAAACCCTCTAAAACTTGTGGGTCCATGACCTGTTCAGCCATACCCTGACCTTCAGGCATAGCAGGTGGTGGGGCCATGTCCGGTGGCATCATGCCGCCAACACCCTGCGCCATAGCCGGATCACCGCCCATTGCCATGCCTACGGGTTCTGCCTCTGTCTCAAAAATTTCAAACTCTTCTGGGTTTAAGTTTGTTCTAAAATACCTATTATAATCAGATACTTTGGCCCCCGGATTACTTCTAAAAAAACGCGCTATGTTATAAATATTATTCGGGTCAAAATCTTCTGCTTTACTAGCGTCGGCTCTACTCACATCATCTAAACCAGTAAGCGGCACCCCGTATTGATTGGCACCCATCGCCTGCGCTTGTGCTCTACCCCTAAGTGCTTGTAAAGCATCTATATTTTCCATCTGACGTTGTTGGTCCATAGGAACCGCTTGACCGCCATTGGCAAACATCTGTCTTGCTAATACGCTTCTGTTCATCCGAATAACCCTGCTTTCTGTGCGCCTGCGGCGGCTGATAGACCCGCAATACCTAAACCTAGAAACTGTTGA
>Ga0209348_1001654_pt1 | contig 10770 bp, 12 predicted proteins | sample ETNvirenome_2_30_FD_184065 | JGI IMG/M metagenome (GOLD analysis project Ga0209348, IMG submission 184065) | Marine viral communities from the Pacific Ocean - ETNP_2_30 (SPAdes) (version 2) | ecosystem: Environmental > Aquatic > Marine > Oceanic | place: Pacific Ocean | collected 2013-06-22 | reverse complement strand
CTGAAGTTAATGATTTATCAACGGCAAGAAGTCAAACTGCAGGTGGAGGAACTGTTACTGAGGGGTTTGTTGCAGGAGGTTACACCGGTCCAGCATATGTAGGTGTTACTGAAGAATGGGAAGTTCCAGATTTTACAATTAAGACGGTGACAACAAGTTAATTATGATTTATAAACAAGCAAAAGGAGGAAGCAACTATGGCATATAAATACTGTACAGCGACTAACTGGGGTAAAAACTTTTTCACTCACGAAGAGAGAAAACAGTTTCACCTTTCAGGTCATCCTGGTGAAGTATGGGTTGTAGGCGATAATCTTTATGGTGATCAATGGATCGGTAAAGTAGCTGGTGCGATTAAGACAAAAGAAGAAGCACAAGCTATCGTTACTGCTGAGATCGAAGCAGCACAAGCTGCATACGATGCATTGTCAGATGAAGAAAAAGAAATGCAATCTAGACCAGTAGTATATAATCTTCCATAGTCTTAACCTATGGCTAAGTATTCGGATATAAAAGGATTTACAGTTCAAACACTGTCAACGGACACTATTGCGTCTCAAGTATTGGGAGGTTCGTGGTCTAGTGGTGGCTCATCTAATACAGATCACGGAAACGCTGGTGGAGCAGGAACACAAACATCTGCGCTAGCGTATGGAGCTGAGAGTAGCCCTTACGTTCAAGTGGAAGAATATAATGGAAGTGCTTGGTCAGAAATTGCAGAATGTAATGTCCAAGGATCTAGACATGGTTTTGGTGCTAACGCTGAGGCAGCTCTTGCTACAGGTGGTTCTGGCGGTCCAGCTGCTGGTAACACTGGAGTAGTTAATGTTGAGTCATGGGATGGTTCATCTTGGACAGAGGTAGGAGATCTAAACACTAAGAGAGAAGGTCATGGAGGTTTTGGTACATACACAGCTGGTTTAGTTGTATCAGGATTAGTTAGAGGAACTGGTTATCCTGCTGACGTTGAATCTTGGGATGGAACTTCTTGGACAGAAGTAAATAATGTTAATCAAGGAAGAGGAACTGGTAGTAGTTTTGGATTACAACCTTCAGGTATTTTTTGTGGAGGACAACCTGCTCCTGCTAATAATTTAACCGAATCTTGGGACGGAACAAGTTGGACAGAGGTCGCTGATTTAAATACTAACAGAGGAAGATGGGGTGGATTTTTTGGATCAAGTAATTCTTCAGGTTTAGTTTGTGGAGGTTATCCTGGCCCATCAACAACAGTTCAAGCTCAAACAGAAACTTGGGATGGAACTTCGTGGACTGAAGTGGCTGATTTAGGAACAGCTAGGTACGATCAAATTTCATCTACAAATGGATCAACTGCATCAGGTTTAGTGAACAGTGGTTTTACTCCTCCCGGTTCAACAGTAACAGAAGAATGGGACGCACCCGCAGTATTTAATCAGATACAAGAGGGACAATTATTTTTTAATTCAACAGCAAACGCTTTTAAAGAAACGATAACAGATTTTCCCGCAGCAACGTGGGCATCGGGTGGCAGTTTAAATACTGCTAGAGACGGCATGCTTGGTGGAGCTGGGACTCAAACAGCAGGACAAGTTGTTGGTGGAAGAGGGCCCTCTGGACCAGGTGATAATCAAGCGGTAAATGAACTTTATGACGGAACATCTTTTACAGAATCTGCAGATTTAAACACAGCCAGACGTTTTTTAACTACTTTTGGTGCCACAAATACAGCCTCTGTTACAGCAGGTGGTTATACTACTACAGAGTCCGCGGACACTGAAACTTGGGATGGATCATCTTTTACAGAATCTGGAAATCTAAATAATGCTAGATACCAATTATATAGTTCAGGAACTTCAACTGCAGGTTTGGCATTTAGTGGTGATCCAGGTAACGTGGGTTACACAGAAACTTGGAATGGTTCAGCATGGACTGAAGTTGCAGATTTAAATACAGGTCGAGGCACCGCTGGAGGTTGTGGTACACAGACATCAACACTAGCTTTTGGTGGTGTTGCAGGAGGCTCTGAAAGAGATGAAACAGAAAGTTGGGATGGCACATCGTGGACAGAAGTTTCAGATTTAAACACAGCTAGAGAAAAACCAGGAGGGTCAGGAGCTTCAGCAGATGTTTGCTTAGCTTTTGGAGGTGACCCACCAAGAACTGTAAACACAGAGTTTTGGAACGGCACGAGTTGGACAGAAGTGAATAATTTATCAACGGGTAGAGGATCTGGTGGTACATCTCATAATTCAGCAAGTGCAACGTTTTTGGCTGGAGGTAGAACTGGAACTCCATTAACGTTAACTGCTAACACAGAGGAATGGACAGCAGATTTAGCTAACAAAACAATTACAGCGAGTTAATTATGGCAACGTATAAGGAAATAAAAGGCGTAACAGTACAAACAAGAGCTGAGGATCCGACTGTAAATGTAGGGTCTTGGGCTTCTGGTGGTAATTTAAATCAAACCTCTATGCTTAGAGCAGGTTTTGGGACACAGACAGCTGCGTATGCATGTGGTGGAGAAGGTCCTCCAGGAGCAGCTATAGCCAATGTAGAAAACTATAACGGCTCTGCGTGGAGTGAAACCACAGATTTAAATACCGGTAGAACAGGTATTCAAGGAGGAGGAGATGGATCTGCAACAGCAGGTATAGTTTTTGCAGGTGAAACACCTGGATCAGGTGGTGGTGGAACAAATCTTACAGAAACTTGGAACGGATCGTCTTGGACAGAAGTAGCTGAATTAAATACGCCTAGAAGATATATGGGCTCTACAACATCGGGAGGAAACACTGCAGTTTTAGCTTTTGGTGGTTTAACTGGATCCCCTGATGGTCCAACTGTCAATAATGAACAGTGGAATGGTTCAGCATGGACAGAAACTGGAGATTTAAATACTGGTAGATATGCAATCGGTGGATTTGGAACAACAACTGCTGCCATAGCGGCAGGTGGAGGTTTTCCTAATAAATCAGAGGTTGAGTCTTGGGATGGAAGCTCATGGACAGAAATTAGTGATATAGCTACAGCTAGGAGAGGTTTAGGAAGCTCAGGGAGTTCAACAGATGGATTAGTTTTTGGTGGAGATAATCCTAGTAAAAATGCTCAAACAGAATCTTTTGATGGAACTAGTTTCACTGAGGTAAATGATTTATCTACTGCTAGAGCATACGGTGCAACTGGAGGAATAACCTCTGCTACTGAAGCATTATTTGCTGGTGGACAAACTTTAACTAATATTACAGAAGACTGGTCTTTTCCTTCAGGACCTCACTTAAACGAAGGTGATATATTTTTATCTGGGGGAGGCACAACGTTAAAAGGTTTTGGAAAAGCGGCTGGAATACCAGCAGGAACTTGGGGTAGTGGAACTAACCTTCCCACAGCTAATAGATCAATGGGTATATTTGGACCATCTACGTCTACAATAATTGGAGGTGGTTATGAACCAGGTGGTTCAGCAACGAACGCATATTCTTGGAATGGATCTTCTTGGTCAGATATCGCAGAGCTTAACGCTAATAAAAACGAAGGTGTTGGTTATGGAAACTCAAGCACTTCTGGATTTATAAATAAAGGAACGAATGAAGAATGGGATGGTTCGTCATGGACAGAGAGAAACGATTTAAATACAGCTAGACAATTATCGGCAGCGTCTGGAAGTTCTACAGCAGGTTTAATAACAGGTGGTGAAGTTAATCCATCAGCTGTTACAGAAACGTGGGATGGAACTAATTGGACAGAGGTTGGAGACACCAACGAAGGTAGATATGGAGGAGCGTTGTCAGGAACACAAACAGCCGCTATATTTGCTGGTGGAGTAGAATATCCTGGAGGATCAAAAGTTGCTAGCGCTGAAACATGGAATGGCACAAGTTGGACAGAGGGAAATAATTTAAATGAAGGTAGATCAAGAACTGGTTATTCCTCAAAAAGTGTGGGTATTGCAATGGTTTTTGGTGGTGAAAATCCTAGTAATGCTAATAGTGCTAAAACTGAAATATACAATGGCACTAGTTGGACAGAAATAAATGACATGAGTTCTGCTCGTAGAAGCACAGGTGCTGGTATTAGTGGCTCGGCTGCAGCAGGAAGTTTGGCCGTGGCTGGAACACCTCCAACTGTAGCAACGGTAGAAGAGTGGTCAGTGGATAATGCGTTAGGTACAGTAACCTTCTCATAGACTTGACCTTTATATAGAAAGGTATATAAAGAGACTAGAATGAATAAAGGAGACAGAATGTCAAAAGAAAAACGTAATATAGCTACTAAGCTAGAAACAGAGTCAAAATATTTAACAAACATCTTAGATAAAGATGATGTTAAAAATTTTAAGAAATTAATACCAGAACTACAAGATACATGGATGAAGAAACAAATGTTTCGTACAGAAACAGAAATGAGATTTTCTGTGTTATCAGATAATAAATATCCAACAAAAGCTGCAAAGTATTGGCAATCTGTAAGAGAACAGAACACACACTTTGAGAACTTAGTTCACCTATCATTTGATGCTAGGAAGAACGATGTTGAAATAAAAAAATTAAAAAGAGATATTAAAAAAGAAAAAGATACGTTAGAAAAAGAACTTAAACAAGTAGAGCTAGAAGAAAAATTGTACGCTAAAGCAACTATGGAACTTGTTGCTAAACATAGAATGAGAGAAGTAGCGACTTGGTCTAAACTTAAAAAAGAGTTTGATGATGGTAACTTTGATAAGAACGATGTGAACACACACCAAGCTAAATCATATCTATTAAGATTACAAAGACAGAAAGAGACTATAACTCCTGGTACATCACAACCTGAAGTATTTAATGTATTAGGACAACTAGAAGCTTTAGAAAAAGGTTTAAGAGAAAACACTTTATCTTTAGACAGTAAGAAAACTAAAAAATTAAAATGAAGTTCGACTTTGTTTATTTAGGTCAGACGGTTTTAAAATACCAGGTCCCTTTAGAAGTATTCGTAGGTCTTAATGAAATCTACGAAAAACAGAAAAAACAATTACCGAAAGCTAACAAACAGTTGGTAGGTAAAATACAAGACGAAGTATCTTTATTTTATTCAGGTCCTAACAATGATAAGATGCATCAGCATTGTTTCTTACCAGATGATATACTTAAATGGTTTCATAGTATCTTTGATCATTACACAGATTGGAACAAGATAGGTCCAACAGAAAAATCTATAAACTCTATTTGGGTTAATGAAATGAAAGCACATGAATATAATCCTGTGCACATACACCAAGGTAAACTTTATACAGGTTTATCCTCTGTGATGATTTTAAAATTACCTAAAGACACTGGAGTAGAATATTCTGCTGAAGAAAAGCCCATGAATGGTAGACTACAGATTATTGGTGCAGCTAACGGTCAGTTTTCTAAAACAGATTATTCTCCAAACATGAAGATAGGAGACTTCTATGTTTTTCCTTATGACATGAGACACTGCGTATATCCATTTAACGGAACTAAAGAAACAAGAAGAACATTAGTTTGTAATGTAGATGTTGATTACAATCCTGTGTCTTCAAGAACTGGATCGGGACAAAACGAATGATACCTAGAATGCCTCGATGGCAATCTTATGTTGCCACAACCACACAACCTATCTTTACACCTGAACAATGTAAGATGATTATAGATGCTGGTCATCAATGTGCACCGGAACAAGCTAAAGTGGGCGGAGGAGATAAAGGTGAATACGATACAAAGAAACGAGTGACAACCATATCTTGGATACCTTTTGATAAACTACCACAGATGTACAAAGTTATTGAGAATCAATTATCTATCGTAAACTTAAATCATTTTTATTTTGATGGTGTAACACTTACAGAACCCGCACAGTTTACAGTGTATCCTAAAAAAGGTTTTTATGATTGGCACATGGACCTTAATGCTTTTGGTCAAAACGGAGAAAATCCAATTAGAAAAATATCCATGACTTGTTTATTATCAGATCCATCAGAGTTTACTGGAGGGGACTTATTATTTTCAGAGATGGGTGATAACAAACCCCTGCCCTTGAAACAAGGACAAGCTATATTCTTTGCATCATTCTTAAGACACAAAGTTGCGCCTGTTAAAAAAGGTGTAAGAAAATCTTTAGTAATGTGGTTTGGAGGACCACCATTTAAATGAGTCAACTTAAAAGAAAGATATTATTTCCAACTGCTGTTTATTTTAAAGATATACCTAACGCTAAAGAACTTAATAAATATCTATTTAAAGAAATAAAGAAGTGGCGTAAGGCAGATCCTGAAGGAGAGAAGAAAACAAATTCTGGTTTTGGCTGGCACAGCAAAACCGATATGGATAAAAGAAAAGAATACAAACCTCTTATCGATGAATTATTTAAAATGGCTTACGAATGTAATGCAGACTTTGGTGTTACAGGTAAGTTAGGTCTTGGTAATATGTGGGCTAATATTAATCCAACATATAGCTATAATAAAACACATACACACCCTAACTCTATGTGGTCAGGTGTATATTATATTAAAGTACCGAAGAACTCTGGTAAATTGTTTTTAGAAGATCCTAGACCAGGACCCAATACACATATGCCTCGAAGAGTAGACAATCTACCCGAACAATTATGGAGAGTATGTGCTTACGAACCTATGGAAGGACGTATGATCTTTTTTCCATCTTGGCTACCTCATGGTGTTGATATAAATATGAATACAGACAAAGGTGAAAAGAATTGGAGAATATCTGTGTCTTATAATTTTATACAAATATGAGTTTTAAGAAAAACAAATATCAAGTTATTCGTGGTGCTATATCTAAAGAAGTAGCAGACATAGCTTATAGATATTTACAAATATCAGCAGAGGCAGATTACTGGATGTTAAACAATGGTATGACTCATGAAGGTAATAAACTTGTAGGTAATTTTAAAGATGAACAAGTTCCAGGATCCTACGCTAAATATGGTGACAGACTTATGGAGACACTATTAGTTAAAACTATAGATGTCATGCAAAAGAAAACAGGACTTAAATTAGTGCCCACTTATTCTTACACAAGACTTTATAGAAAAGGTAATATTTTAAAAAGACACAAAGATAGACCTAGCTGTGAGATATCGACCACACTAAATCTAGGTGGAGATAACTGGCCTATATTTATCGATCCTACGGGGTCTAGCAACGTCATAGACGAGTATAAAAACATACATAAGCCTGGTGCACCCAAAGGTGTAAAAATAGACCTAAAACCAGGAGATATGCTTATCTATTCTGGTTGTGAATTAGAGCACTGGAGAGAGCCTTTTGAAGGTCAATTATGTGGCCAAGTATTCCTACACTATAATCATGCAGATGGACAGTTTGCAAAGAGCAATTTGTATGATAAAAGACCTATGCTAGGAATAGTCAAATAACGTTGAATATCAACGCAATCTAATATAATCTGGAGATCTATGTTACAGAAGGTTAATTTTGCACCTGGAATCAATAAACAAATCACTGCCACGGCCGCAGAGGGTCAGTGGATAGATTGTGATAATGTTCGTTTTAGATATCTATTTCCTGAAAAGATAGGTGGTTGGAAACAATTAGGGGCAGATAATATCACCGGTGCTGTAAGAGCTTTACATCAATTTACAAACAGTGCAGGTAGAAAATACTCTATCATAGGATCAAACAGAATATTGTACGCTTATTCAGGTGGTGTGTTCTATGATATACACCCAATTAAATCTACAACAACACTTACAAACGCTTTCAGCACGACTAATGGATCAACTGAAGTTACAATAAATTTTTCTGGTGATCATGGCATACAAGCTGGCGATATAGTATTATTAGACAATTTTTCATCTATTACAGATTCAAACTTTAGTGCATCAGATTTTGACGACATAAGGTTTATGGCAACCACTGTGCCATCGTCAAGCACAATTACAATAACAATGCCATCTAATGAATCAGGGTCTGGAGCAACACAGTCTGGTGGTATTAGAGTTAGACATTATTATAGAGTTGGACCAGATGTGCAAGCACAAGGTTTTGGTTGGTCTCTTGGATCTTGGGGTGGACAAGAAGTAGGAGCTTTCACAACTGTTTTGTCATCAGACATAAACGCATCTACAACAAGTATTACATTAAACGATGCATCACAATTTCCATCATCAGGTACAAACTTTATACAAATAGGGTCAGAGGAAATATCCTACACAGGTATATCTACAAACACACTAACAGGTGTAACAAGAGGTGTGCGAAACACAACAGCAGCATCACACACTGCTGGTGCTACAGTTACAGATACATCTAACTTCGTAGCTTGGGGTGAGGCAGCATCAGGAGACTTAGTTATTGATCCTGGTATGTGGTCCATTGATAACTTTGGTGACAAAGCTATTTGTTTAATTGTAGATGGAGAGGTGTTTGAGTGGGATTCTGCAGCAACAGATGCAACTAATTCTAGAGCAACTATTATTTCAGGTGCACCAACAGCATCAAGACACATGCTTGTATCTACACCAGATAGACACTTAGTATTCTATGGAACAGAAACAACGATTGGCACGAAGTCTACACAAGATGATATGTTTATTAGATTCTCGGACCAAGAAGACATTAATACTTACACACCTACAGCAACCAATACAGCTGGCACACAGAGACTGGCCGACGGATCACGGATCGTTGGAGCAATCAGAGGTAGAGATGCAATTTATGTTTACACTGATACAGCTTTATTTACACAACGTTTTGTAGGTCAACCATTTACATTTGCCTTTTCACAAGTAGGTACAAACTGTGGACTAGTGGGAAAGAACGCAGCAGTAGAAGTTGATGGCGCTGCATACTGGATGTCGGAGAACGGTTTTTTTAAATATGCTGGTGCTCTTGAAACACTACCATGTTTAGTAGAGGACTTTGTATATGATGATGTTAATTTAGATTCTGGTAATCAAATGATTTTTGCAGGTCTTAACAATTTGTTTGGTGAAGTTATGTGGTTCTATCCAACATCAAACTCTGCTGTCGTAAATAAAATGGTTTGTTATAATTATCAAGACTCATCACCACAAAGACCCATATGGACAGTAGGCACATTAGCTAGAACAGCGTGGGCTGATTCTGCGGTGTTTGGTAATCCACATGCTTTAGAGTATGACGCTGATGGTGTTGAACCAGCAACGTCATCAACTTATGTGCAAGGTAATACAGACGGTATTTCTACATACTATCAACACGAAACAGGGACCGATCAAGTTAAAGGTGGAACGGTAACCGCTATCACAGCAAATATATTATCAGGAGACTTTGATATTACACAAAGATTACAAAGAGGTGCAACAACAGGCTCTGCAGATATTAGAGGTGACGGTGAGTTTATTATGAAGATAAGAAGGTTTGTACCTGACTTTATATCTCAAACAGGAAATACGAGAGTAACTTTAAATTTAAAAAATTATTCTAATGACACAGCTGCAAGCTCATCACTTGGACCTTTTGATGTTAGTTCGTCTACAACTAAAGTAGACACAAGAGCCAGAGCTAGAGCCATCGCATTAAAAATAGAAAACACTAGCACAGCACAAGATTGGAAACTTGGCACGTTTAAATTAGATATACAACCGGATGGGAGAAGATAATGAGTCTAAAAGGTCAACTTTTAAGCGGTGGTATACAATTTGCAGCTAATAAATTATTGGGTCAAGGTAAATTTCAAAAACCAGGTTTAATTGATATATATACCCAAGGCGGTTATACCGGTCAAGGCACAGGAAAAACTACTAAAGGACCAACAACTTTAGGTAGCATAGCTAAACAAGGAATTTTAAATGTATTAGCTAAAAGTATTCTTGGACCCATACTTGGACCGTTAGCTTTAACTGTAGGTCAAAACTTTTTATCTAAAAGAAAAGATAAAGGATTAGGTATTATGCCTTTTAGTGGTCCTTTTAATTTTGGTAAACCAGATGCACCTACTGTTAAAGAAACAGCAGGTAAATATGGAATTACAAACATAGAAGATATAAAAGATGTTGAACTACCAGAGGACTCAGGATCCCCTGCTGGTGAGGGTTCGTATGATTATGGAATAACACAAGACATAGATTATAGTGATACTGAAGCAGTAGCTGATGCAATTGATAGTTCTACACCAGAGGATTTTGGACAATCAGAAGGTATGGTAGATGGTTGGGAGGATTAAATGGCAAAGATAGTGCAAGTATTAACAAGACCTAGTGAGACGTATAAACAATCTGTAGCTGATGCACAGGTTAGGGATCTTGATGGTATTATACAAAAACTTAACACAACGTATCAACAAGAATTAAAGGATGAAGTAGAGGCACAAAACTTCTTTTTAAATTAATGGCAAATAGTTTTATAAATAAAAAAGCAGACTTAACGACTACAAATCTAACAACACTATACACGGTGCCGTCGTTTAAAACTGCTGTAGTTAAATCAATTTTAGTATCTGAAGATGCAGGATCAGGAGCTAATATAACAGTGACTTTAGTGGACGCATCGTCAAATATATTTAGCTTGTTTAAGACAAAAGCTATATCTTCAAATGCTACAACAGAGCTATTAACACAACCTCTTGTTATGGAGGCTAGCGAGGCTCTAAAAGTCCAAGCCAGTGATGCAAACGAGCTGCATGTGGTGGCTTCTATATTAGAAATAGAACCAAGAGAGGTAACAACATAATGCAAACAATAAAGCCAGAAAAGATAATAACGACGATATCGAACTTGAAAACAGGTGAAAAATACAATACAGATGAGGAATGGAAAGCAAAAGGC
>Ga0209348_1001652_pt1 | contig 10779 bp, 10 predicted proteins | sample ETNvirenome_2_30_FD_184065 | JGI IMG/M metagenome (GOLD analysis project Ga0209348, IMG submission 184065) | Marine viral communities from the Pacific Ocean - ETNP_2_30 (SPAdes) (version 2) | ecosystem: Environmental > Aquatic > Marine > Oceanic | place: Pacific Ocean | collected 2013-06-22 | reverse complement strand
ATTAACAATCACTCACGGATTTGATACAAATACTGATCGTGGTATTTCATTTAATTATAATACTGGAACTGGAGTAGCAAATAACAAAACTGGATTTTTTGGTTATAATGATAGTACAGGTGAGAGTAGTAATGCACCCCAAAGATCTTTCACATATATTCCTGACGCAACCATTACTGGTAACGTTTTAAGTGGTACAAAAGGTTTCCTAGATATAAAAGGAATATACTTCCAAAGTGGAGATTATTCAACAGCTGGTAATGGAATTATCTATTTCGATACTACTGGTAAAATGGTCGGTGCTGCTGGTACAACTGCTGGCATATCTACCTCAAACTTTATACTCACAACGGATGCCAGTGGCATACCGAAGTGGACAACAACAATTGATGGAGGTCAATTCTGATACTATGAACAGTGAAGTTGATGTGAATATTTTGATTAATCATTATCATAAAAAATTATCAACATTAGTTAATCAAAATATATTATTGGAAGCAAAAATTGAATCTATGACAAAAGATTACATGGATTTACAAAAAAATTTGCTTGAATTGGAAGAGGAAGCTAAGAAAAAGGAGAAAAAATGAGTAAACCAGCCAGTAGACAAGGATTAATTGATTACTGCCTAAGAAAATTAGGTTATCCTGTGCTGGAAATCAATGTTGATGATGACCAAATTGATGATTTAATTGATGACGCAATTCAATATTTCCAAGAACGTCATTTTGATGGTGTTGAAAGAATGCTTTTAAAGCATAAAGTTACGAAAGAGAATAAAGAAACATTAAAAACTGGAATTACCACCACCACTGCTAGTTCTACAGTTGGTATAACCACAACTACGTTTGAAGAGTCACAAAATTTTATACAGTTACCTGACCACGTATTAGGTGTAGAAAGAGTTCTTAAAATAGATAACAGCACTATATCAAGTGGTTTGTTTAATATTAAATATCAAATATTTTTAAATGATCTTTATTATTATGGTGCACTTGATTTATTAAACTACACAATGACCAAGACTTATTTGGAAGATTTGAGTCGCATTATCACTCCAGATACTCAGGTTAGATTTAACAAGAAACAAGGTAGATTATATTTAGATATTGATTTTCAACAAATGTCTGATGATACTTTTATAATTATAGATGGGTATCGTCTTTTAGATCCTGCAGATGTGAGCAAAATATACAATGATTTTTGGTTGAAGAAATATGCAACAGCATTAATCAAAAAGCAATGGGGTACAAATTTGATTAAATTTCAAGGTGTAATGTTACCAGGTGGTGTTGCTTTGAATGGTAGAGAAATATATGAAGATGCAGTTCGAGAATTAGAAGAACTAGAAAAAACACTTAAAACAGAATACGAACTACCACCTCTTGACTTCATAGGATGATATTATGCCACTTTCTCCGTATTTTTTACAAGGATCTTCAAGTGAACAGAGATTAGTTCAAGATCTCATAAATGAGCAATTAAGAATTTATGGTCAAGATGTAGTTTATCTTCCTCGTAAAATTGTAAATAAAAAAACAATTATGAAAGAGGTTGTGGCCTCAACGTTTGATGATGCTTTCCGCATGGAAGCGTATCTTTTAAATTATCAAGGATTTGAAGGTAATGGAGATATCTTACAAAAATTTGGAGTTCAAACTACTGATGCAGTAACCTTTGTTATATCAAAGGAAAGATACGAAGATTTTATAAGTCCATTTTTAACTGGAGAAAGTGATGTGGAACTTGCAACAAGACCAGAAGAAGGAGATTTAATTTATTTTCCTCTTGATAACACCATGTTTGAAATCAAATATGTGGAGGGGAAAAAACCATTTTATCAGTTGAATAATCTTTATGTTTACACTTTAAGTTGTGAAGTAATGGATTATGCCCTTGATGAAAATATTGACACTGGAGTTGAAGAGGTAGATAGAGCAGCAGTTGAATTTGGATATACAACAAGATTAACTATGGTTAGTGTTGCTGCATCAACAGCAACAGCAACAGTTCAATTATCAAAAGATGCAGGTAATACTAACATTGGTAAGGGTGTTGCATTCATCGATCTAATTAATGATGGAACAGGATATACACTACCACCATTAATTGGTATCTCATCAGCACCAAGTCAAGGAACTAATGCAACTGCTGTTGCAATTATGACAAGTAGAAGTGGTCAAACTGGTCAATCAATAGATCGTATTGAAATAACAAATCCTGGTTTTGCATATTCAACACCCCCAACAGTTACAATTCGAAGTCAAAATGCATTTGGAACTGGTGCTGCAGCAACTGCAGTCATAGCAGAGGGAACATTATCGACACCAACTATTACCAATCCAGGTGCTAGTTATGCAACCACTCCAAACGTTACTATTAATGCTGTTGGATTAGATACAAATATTGGAATTGGATCAACTGCGAAAGCAGTGGCAATAATTAATACTCTTGGTGAACTTGCTTCTATTAGATACAGTTTTGCTGGTGTTGGGTATACAGCAACACCAACTATAACGATTGATCCACCAGTAAAAGCAGGAATTTCTAGTGGCAATTATCTCTTTAAAGAATTAGTAAGAGGAGTTTCAACAGGAACAACAGCTATCGTTGCTAATTGGGATTCAGATGATAGAATACTCAAAGTTACAAACGTTGGTGGGGTTGGATTTGCACCTGGTGAATCAGTTGTTGGAATCGGAACTACTTTACTAGGATCAGACGCAGAGTACGTTGTTAGAAGTGTTTCTGACCAAGATGAGTATGATTTATACAACGAAAATATTACAGTAGAATCAGAGGCAGACTCAATTATTGACTTTTCTGAAGACAATCCGTTCGGTGATTTCTAAATAGTTTGGATAAGTCCTGTTTAAGATATGTTAGGAACCTATTATTACCATGAAATAATCAGAAGGACTATTATAGCCTTTGGTACTCTTTTTAATGAAATTGACATCAAACACCAGACTGCTGCAGGTGGTTCATTTTCAACTGTGAGAGTTCCGATTGCTTATGGCCCCACAGAAAAGTTCTTAGCAAGATTAGAACAAAAACCAGATTTAAGAAAGAGAGTTGCAATAACATTACCTCGTTTAGCATTTGAGATGGATGGAATATCATATGATCCTGCAAGAAAAGTTTCAACAATGCAAACTTTTAAGGCATTTACAAGGGATGGATCCAAAAGTGCAAGAAAAGTTTTTATGCCAGTTCCATATAATTTAAGTTTTAAGTTATATGCGATGACTCAGTATAATGAAGATTCTTTACAAATTATTGAACAGATATTACCATTTTTCCAACCATCATTTAATTTGACTGTAGACTTGGTAAAAGCAATAGGAGAAAAAAGAGATATACCTATGGTATTAGATAGTGTTACTTTTGACGATAATTATGATAGTGGTTATGAACAAAAAAGAGTGATAACTCATACACTAGGATTTACAGCAAAAACTTACTTGTTTGGCCCAGTATCAGATTCTGGTTCAGGTCTTATTAAGAAAGTTCAAGTTGATTATCACGCAAATACAAATACTAAGACTGCACAAAGATTCAAGAGATACGTTGTTACACCTAGAGCACTCAAGGATTACAATGATGATGGAGTTACAAGACTTGCGGAGGATATTACAAAGACACAAAAGAAATTCTTGGTTCAAAATACTGCGAGTTTAGTTGTAGATACTTACATTGCAATCGGTGATGAACTGATGTTTATTAAAGAAATTGATGGGAATAATATTACTGTAAAGCGTGGTGAAGATGGAACAACTATAGATACTCATATAAACGGTGATGCAATTGATGCAGTAAATGCTCAAGATGATGCACTTGTTGAAGTTGGTGATGACTTTGGATTTAGTGAACAAAGGTTTGATTTACCAGACTTCAGATCTTATAGTCCCTCAAAAGGAGTAGATGTATGAGTAAATTTGATGAGATAGATGAATTTTTGGATATAGAACCAGTTGATGATCCAAAAAACAATAAAGTAGAAAAAATAGAGAAAAAAGACGACCCCACTCTTGACTATGAATATTCAAGGGGTAATTTATATTCTTTAATTGAAAAGGGGCAAGAAGCAATTAATGGTATACTTGAGTTAGCACAGGATGGACAACAACCAAGAGCATACGAAGTGGCTGGACAATTAATTAAAAGTGTTGGAGATACAACTGATAAATTGATAGATCTCCAAACTAAAATGAAAGAATTGAATAAAGAAGAAAAAGACTCACCAAAAACAGTTAATAACGCACTATTTGTAGGGTCAACTTCTGAACTTTCAAAATTATTAAAGAAGGGAGTTCTAAATAATAACGTAGAAAAGGAAGAAGAATGAAATCATTCAAAGAATTTATACAAGAGAGTAGTTTAACTAGACTGAAAAGTAAGTCAGATAAGGGTGGTATGGCAGTTCTTTCTGGAAGTCGTGGTGATAAATCTGCAAAAGAAAATCGTGCAAGAGCAAAACAATTAGATAAGGATATTCGTGGTAAAGGTTTACCAGGTGCAACTAAGGTGACTGGTAGATATGATGAAAAAGATGATAAAACTGGTGAGGTTACTAAAGTCAAAGAGCGTTCCCATGTTGTAACTTCTGGTAAGATGGGTAAGAGAAAGTTTAAGAAAGCGATCAAAGCACTTGGTAAAAAATATGATCAGGATGCAGTCATAACACAAACAAAAGGTGGTGGAGGTGCTACGCTGAAAAGAACTCGTAAAGGTGCATTACCAAAAAGAAATATACCTATTGGTAAGATGAGGCCAGGCAGAACTGGTGAAATGGATACTCGTATCAAAGGTAAGACATTTACTTATGAATCATATCTTCGTGTTCAAGAAAGGGGTAAAACATATACGATAGTTCTTAACTGGAAGGGAAAATTAATCAATACTCAAATGTTTATTGCATCATTTAAAAGACCAACAAAAGCAGAAATGACTGCGGAGGTACAAAAAGTATATCCAACAGCAGTGGTTATGTACTTTAGTCCATCAATGATAGATCCAACAAAACCGATGTTGTTTGCTGGACAAGAAACGTAAATTGTCATGAGTGAAATTTATCTTGGTAATCCTAATCTAAAAAAAGCAAATACAAAGATTCAATTTTCTGCAAAACAGATTGAAGAGTTTTTAAAGTGTAAAAATGATCCTTTGTATTTTACACAGAAGTATGTAAAGATTGTCAGTCTTGATGAAGGTCTTGTGCCATTTAGACCATACAAATTTCAAGAGAAGTTAATTAAAAGATTTCATAAAAACCGTTTTAATATCTGTAAGATGCCTCGTCAGACTGGTAAGTCAACGACTGTGGTATCGTATTTGCTTCATTATGCTGTTTTTAATGATAGTGTAAATATTGGTATACTAGCAAACAAAGCTGCAACTGCAAGAGAATTGTTAGGAAGATTGCAGACTGCATATGAGAATCTTCCAAAGTGGATGCAACAGGGTGTGTTGGTATGGAACCGTGGATCACTGGAGTTAGAAAATGGATCAAAAATACTGGCAGCATCTACCTCTGCATCTGCAGTTAGAGGTATGTCTTTCAACATTCTTTTTCTGGATGAATTTGCCTTTGTTCCTAATCATATTGCTGACTCGTTCTTTGCCTCTGTATATCCTACTATCACTTCTGGTAAAAAAACCAAAGTCATCATAGTTTCTACTCCACATGGTATGAATCATTTCTACCGATTGTGGCATGATGCAGAAAGAGGAAAAAATGAATATACACCGACTGATGTTCACTGGTCTGAAGTACCAGGCAGAAATGCAAAGTGGAAAAAACAAACAATTGCAAACACCTCAGAACAACAATTTAAAATTGAGTTTGAGTGTGAGTTCTTAGGGTCAATTGATACTTTAATTGCACCAAGTAAACTTAAATCTTTAGTCTATGAGAATCCAATACAACAAAATGCAGGATTAGATATTTACATCCCACCAGAAAAAGGTCATGATTATTTGATGACAGTTGACGTTGCAAGAGGAGTTGGGGAAGATTACTCTGCATTTGTTTTAACTGATATTACAGAGTTTCCTCATAAAGTTGTAGCTAAGTATCGAAACAACGAAATAAAACCTATGCTATTTCCAAATATCATATATGAAGTAGCAACAAATTACAATCAATCTTTTATCCTATGTGAAGTAAATGATATTGGAGATCAAATAGCATCGATATTAAATTTTGATTTGGAATATGAGAATCTATTGATGTGTTCAATGAGAGGTCGTGCTGGTCAAATTGTAGGACAAGGGTTTAGTGGAAAGAAAACTCAACTTGGAGTCAAGATGTCCAAGACAGTTAAAAAAGTTGGATCATTAAATCTTAAGACAATGATTGAGGAAGATAAATTATTATTCAAAGATTATAATATAATATCAGAACTAACTACATTCATATCAAAAAGCAATTCATTTGAGGCTGAAGAAGGATGTAATGATGACTTAGCAATGTGTCTTGTAATATATGCATGGTTAGTTGCACAGGATTATTTTAAAGAACTTACTGATCAGGATGTAAGAAAGAGATTATATGAAGAGCAAAAAAATCAGATAGAACAAGACATGGCACCATTTGGTTTTATCTCTGATGGACTCGATGATGGTAGTTTTGTAGATGATGAAGGGGATAGATGGCATGTGGATGAATATGGAGATCGTTCTTATATGTGGGAGTATCGGTGATGAAAAATCTATTTAAGCATGTCAAATTGAAAAGATTATTATCAAAATCATTTCCAAATAGAAAAATAACTATCATAGATAACAAGGACGGATCGCAAACAATTCTTATACTCTGATGGATAAGAACGAAGAATTTGGTTTTAGTTTAGAACATTTACTCTTTGAAGAAAGAAAATGTAGAATATGTGGAGAAACGAAGGATTTAGTGAATGAATTCTATTTAATTCGTAAAAACAAAAGAAACTTTCCATCTGGTTATTCTTATGAGTGTAAGATATGCACAGTCAAAAGAATTTTAAAAAACAGAAAGAAAACAAAGGCACCACCTGAATGGTCATATCCTGATTGGTAATGTTCATGCACTGTTTCCCCAATGTAAAAGTACTATTTAATAAATACTTTTAGTAAAATTGAATCTCAATTATAGAGGGAAAGACATGTCGCTTAACTTAGTATCTCCTGGAGTCAAGGTAAGAGAAGTTGACTTGACTATCGGTAATATAACTGGAGCACAAGAACAGGTCGGAGCGATTGCTGGCCCATTTGAAAAAGGCCCTATAGATGTACCGATATTAGTAGAAAACGAGCAAGATCTCATAGCAACTTACGGAAAACCATTAGACACACACGGACAATTTGAATATTGGATGACTGCATCATCATACCTTTCATATGGTGGTACATTAAGAGTTTTAAGATCTGATAGTCCAAATTTAAATAGTGCAAATGCAGGTGTTAGTGTTGCATCAACAACATTAAAAATTAAATCATATGATGATTATACAGCAAATTACACACTTGCTTCTGATTGGTTTTACGCAGCAAAAAATCCTGGTACTTGGGGTAATGGATTAAAGGTATTCACGATTGATCATTTTGCTGATCAAGTAATTACGTTACCTGGTATCGGAACTGCAGGTATTACAGTTGGCATGGGCGTAACACAAACAATAACTGGAAGAGGTCGTGTTGGGCCAGGTACAAGCACAACATATGGTTCAGCATTTATGAGAGGTATCATAACTGGAGTTGGAACAGCTGCAGGTGCAGGTATTGGTACAGATCAAATAACTGTCAAAGTTGTTGATACAGTAACTGCTGATGGTATTGTTTCGGCAACAAATTATGATGCACTTGAGTTTTTAACATCAACCTCTGAAGTTGAGACAACACAAACTTCCACAGGAATAGGAACTACATCTGGTACAGTTGATGCAGCATTTGATAGTTCAATCACAGGTATTGGAACTACTGCAGGTATTGTAGGACTTGACAGTGATATTCAATTAGGTGATGTAGTTACAGTTGCAGGAAATAATTCAGTGGTTGCAGCTGGAACAACAGTTATTGGTATTGGAGTAAGCACTGTTTTTGTAAGTAATACGATAACGGGAGTTTCAACTTCAGTGTTCACATTTACAAGAGTCACTGGCGTATCCACTACAACCAATACAAATACTACATTCATAAATCAAGCAAATGGTGATGCAGTTTCTAACTTTACAACAACTACTGTTAAAGACTGGTATAATAATCAAAAACTAGGATTGACTAAAGGTGCTGATATTGCTTGGAATGCGATTGCAGAAAAACCAGGCACATCTGAATATGCGAAAGAAAGAGATGCTGCAAATGATGAGATGCATATTGTAGTTGTTGATGAAGATGGAAGTGCAACAGGAATTGCAGGTAACGTAGTTGAAAAACATCTTTATCTTTCAAAAGCAAAAGATGGAAAGAGACAACCAGCAGAAGAAGTTTATTACAAAAACTATCTTGCAAATAGATCAGAATTTATTTACGCAGGTGCTTCACCATCAGGAAAATCTTCGTCATTAACAGCAATTACACCTGGTGCTGGTGATGCTGATATCAAAGATTTCCAAACAACTACAGGTAACTGGGGTGCAAATGCTGCAGGAACAATTTTCAATGTAGAGGGTAATAGATCTTACGATCTAACTGGTGGTAAAGATTACTCTGGAACTAATGGATACAGCATTGATAAAGGAGATGTTATCAACTCATATAACATTCTTAAGAATCCAGCAGAATATACAATTAACTTTATTCTACAAGGCCCAAGTGGTGGTGCTACTATCTTTGATTCACAAGCAAAAGCATCGGCACTAATTGCAATTGCAGATTTAAGAAAAGATTGTATCGCATGTATATCACCACATCGTGCAGGAGTTGTAAATGTACCAAATACAGATACACAAACAGATAACATAGTTGATTACTATAAAGCACTTCAATCATCATCATATGCTGTATTTGACTCAGGTTACAAATACACATTTGATAGATTTAACAATGAGTTCAGATACATCCCATTAAATGGGGATGTTGGAGGATTGATGGCAAGAACATCAATTAATTCATTCTCTTGGTTCTCACCAGCTGGTGCATCAAGGGGAGCAATTAATGGAGCAGTTAAACTCGCATACAATCCAACACAGGCACAAAGAGACATTATCTATCCAAAGAGAATCAATCCAGTGATTGCATCTCCAGGTGCAGGAATCATTCTCTTTGGTGATAGAACTGGACTTGGTGTTGCATCAGCATTTGATCGTATCAATGTTCGTCGCTTGTTCCTCACTGTTGAGGGTACAATTGAAAGAGCAGCAAGAGATCAGTTGTTTGAATTTAATGATGTAATTACAAGAACAAACTTCTTAAATATAGTTGATCCTTTCCTTCGTGATGTTAAAGCAAAGAGAGGTATCACTGATTTTGTTGTTATTTGTGATGAAACAAATAACACACCAGACGTAATTGATGCAAATCAATTTAGAGCTGACATCTTTATAAAACCCGCAAGGTCGATTAACTTTATCGGACTTACATTTGTTGCGACACGCACAGGAGTAAGTTTTGAAGAAGTAGTTGGAAACGTTTAACTCAATCGAGGAAAAAAATTAAATGGCTAACCTAAACATTCCAAGCACTAGAGATAGAACCCTTGATGCATTCAAGGGTAAGATGGTCGGGGGTGGTGCTCGTCCTAATTTATTTGAATGTGAATTATTCTTCCCTGATGATGCAATCCCTGTGGATTCATCTAGTGATGAAATCGCAGACAAAAGTAGATTTCTAGTCAAAGCAGCACAGTTACCTGCTTCAAATATTGCACCAATACTTGTTCCTTTCAGAGGAAGAAATTTAAAGATTGCAGGAGATCGCACATTCGATCCTTGGACAATCACTATCATTAATGATGTTGATTTTAAAATTAGAACAGCATTTGAAAGATGGATGAACTTGATCAATAAGCATGAAGATAATTCTGGACTTACTGATCCAACAGCATATCAAAAAGATTTATTTGTAAGACAGTTAGGTAGATCAAACGTAAGTGGCCCTACTCCTGATAGTCAAGCACAATTACCTGTTTTGAAAATGTATAAATTTCACGGAACTTTCCCAACAAATATTTCAGATATTCCTCTATCTTATGATAGTTCTGATACAATTGAAGAATTTTCTGTAGAACTACAAGTACAATGGGTTGATGCTCTTGATTCACAATCTAGAACACAACTTGGCACAGGATCATAAATAGTGCTATAATAGTAGCAAAACGTTTATACAATGGCAAAACTTTTTGGATTTAAAATCCCTGACGGAGAGGATAAAAAATCGAAGGGGGTGGTATCTCCAGTCCCTCCAAGCGATGAGGATAAATCAGACTTTTATGTCTCTAGTGGATTTTATGGCCAATATGTTGACATTGAGGGTGTTTATAAGAGTGAGCAAGATTTAGTTCGCAGATATCGTGAAATGTGCTTACACCCAGAGTGTGATAGTGCAATTGAAGATGTTGTAAACGAAGCAATCGTTTCTGACTTAGATGATTCACCAGTAGAAATTGAATTATCTAATCTAAATGCATCGGATAGATTGAAAGATTCTATTCGAGAAGAATTCAAATACATTAAGCAACTCATGAACTTTGATAAGAAGTGTCATGAGATTTTTCGTACTTGGTATATTGATGGTCGAGTTTTTTATCATAAAGTTATTGATTTAGATAATCCATCAGAAGGTATTCAAGATATTCGTTATATT
>Ga0209348_1001651_pt1 | contig 10781 bp, 15 predicted proteins | sample ETNvirenome_2_30_FD_184065 | JGI IMG/M metagenome (GOLD analysis project Ga0209348, IMG submission 184065) | Marine viral communities from the Pacific Ocean - ETNP_2_30 (SPAdes) (version 2) | ecosystem: Environmental > Aquatic > Marine > Oceanic | place: Pacific Ocean | collected 2013-06-22 | reverse complement strand
CCTATACCGGCCTCTGCAACTTGTTGTGCTTGTTGTTGTAATCTATCTTGTCCTGCAACTGTAGGTGCAAGTCCTGCTAAACTTTGTTGTCTAACATCAAACTGTTGACCAGCTTTTTGTCTTGCTGCAAAATCTGCAGCTGACTCTCCTGCTAATTGTGTAATACCACCTGCTCCAGGTGCAACTACAGGTACACCAGATTGCGCAACTAATTGTTTACCTAAATCAACTCCTAGATCCTCTATAAATTTTGCTGGTAGTTGCCTTGTTTCTGTAATAGCCATTATAATACTTCCTCTAATCTTTGTGATGTTTGAAACATTTTACGTGCGCCTTCTAAGCCTTGCGATTCTTCAGATACTTCACCTCCGGCTTCGAGGTTTTTCATCATGTTATACATAACTTCTGCGCCTTTGTCTACATCTCCCTCACCTGCATTTCTTACAGCATCAGCTGTAAATACAAACTCATTCTTACTTAATCTTGCAGGTACATCATCTGCTTTTTCCATTCTACCTATTGGTACAAATCCACCCTCAGCTCTTAAATCCATTTCTTTACCACCCATGTCTAATAATGGCATAGTCTTTTTAGCCACTGGTTCTGGTTTACCACCTTCAGCTACAAAAGCTCTACCTAAAAAATCATATGGTTTATTTCTAATTCCTTGTATATCTAGCCCCTGACCAGATGATCCTCTTGATGCTAAAAATTTTTGATACTCGTCTTCTGTATCATCCTCACCAAATATAAAAGGTGCTGCCACTAATCCTGCAGCTGCGGCTAAACCAAATCTATCTTTTGGATCGTCAGGAAGAAAACTACCTATGTTGGCTGCTAAATCTGAATCCATAAATTTTTTAAATAAACTAGTTTTATCACCTTTTGGTCCAAAAGGAATAAAACTAGCAACGGCTGCTGCACCCACTGGTGACTTAACAATTTTTTTCAAACCTCTGGTAACTTTTTTTACAAGTTTACCAAGTTTATATCCTTGTCTAGCTTGTTCAAGATCCATGATCCCACCGTCAGCAACAAAGGCTCTTGCTTCGCCTCTTTTTAGTAATGCTAATTCAATAGGACTTAATTTTTCTTCCTCTGTTTCTTCAATCACATCTTGTTGAAAAGGTGTAAATCTTTGTGCTAACATAATATTTTGATCTCCATCTCCGTTATCATCGTTATCATCTTCTACAATAATTGATGGTTTGTTAAAACCCATGGCTGTTTGATTTACTGCTTTATTAAAAAGAAATTGACCTACACCAAAAGGAGTGGATGCTCCAAGTGCACCCCCTATTATTCGATTAGATAATCTTGTGCTAGGACTTATTTCTCCTATTGCTGTTTTTCTTTGAGCTTCTATTATATCTCTAGCATCTTGTTGTTGTTTAGTTTTAGGTCCAATATTAGGTCCAAAAGCTTGTTGCATACTTCCAATGTTAGTTGCAGCTGACACTCTATTTTCACTAGCTTGTCTATCTCTTCCTCCTGGGCCAGCACCACCTTGATCAGTTCTTCCCCCTTGATATCCCTCAGATCCAAATCGAAGACCTACACGTCCCCCTTTTTCCAATAATTGTTTTGCTATTTGTGATCTAGTTATGGCCATTTTACTATTCTATTTTGTTTTACTTAGAAAATCAAGGCTAGGCATGATTACAGTTACATCTTTTTGTATATCCTCTTCAGCTATTCCTTTTGATTTCCAATCTTCATCAGTCTTATATTCTTCGCCTGTTTTCTTATTTTTTATTGTTTCTATTATCTTTTGTGGTTTAATTTCTATCATTACGTTACTACCTCTCTTGGCTGTATTTCTAATATTGAAGCTATGACGTGCAGCTCGTTCGCGTCAGCAGCTTGTACTTTTAATGCTTCTCCCTCTTCCATTACAAGTGGATTTGTTAAAAGTTCTGTTGTTGCTTTGGATCCTATTGATTTATCTTTAAATAAATTAAATATGGCACTACTAGAATTAACTAATGTTACTGTTATTGTGCTTCCTGATCCAGCGTCCTCTGATACTAACAATGATTTTATAACGGCAGTTTTAAACGAAGGCACTGTGTATAGTGTCGTTAAATCTGTTGTAGTTAAATCTACTTTTTTATTTATAAAACTGTTAGCCATTAATTTATAAAGAAGTTAAATGCTTCTACCTCATCTTTTAATTCTTCTTGAAAAGTTGTATTTAGTTTTTCTACAATTGCATCAAGATCTCTTACTTGTGCTTCTGCTGTACCTAAATCATATTCTTTTGCAGGTCTTGTTAATACTTGAACTATCTTTGCCATTACATATCTCCTATATCAATTGTTTCTATTCCTTCTTTTTTATTATTTGCTAACATAGCAAAATCTTCTAATTGCATATTTGCTTCATCTGCATTTGCAGGTGTTGATTGCAATATCATTGTTAATGTTGCAACAGGAAGACTAGCTATTGTATTTAAACCTTTTATTGCTAAAGGAGTTAAACTTCCAGCTCTTGCTAAAAAAGTTTGAAATAAATTTTTTTTTGCTTTACCAAGTGTTTTATCATCTAAAATTACTTCCAAAGTATTTCCACCAAGTTCTTTATATTTTGATACTGGTATTTTTAAAGATTTAACAGTGCCTTTTAAATCTCTAATAAGATTATCACGAGTTAAAGAACCGCCTCTAGCTATATCTTTTGCAAAACTTTTTTGTGGAGTAAAATACCTACCACTTCTGTCACCAAAACCTTTAGCCATTCCAGATCTTGAAGGGGCTTCTCCCCTAAATATTTCAATCATATCCTCTATGCCTGCCATTATCTACGTCCATCTGGTTGTATGTCTAATCTAAAAGTTCCTAATTTCCAACTTTGACTAGATGATGTATTTTCTACTTTTAAAGCTACAGCTCTAGCTCTTGCACGAGTGTCTACTTTTTGTGTAGATGAGCTTATATCAAAAGGACCAAGTGATGAGCTTGCAGCTGTATCGTTAGGAAAATTTCTTAGATTTAATGTAACTCTTGTGTTACCAGTTTGTGAAACAAAGTCAGGTAAAAATCTTCTTATCTTCATAAGAAATTCACCATCTCCTCTAAGATCAGCTAAACCAGTTGATTGACCTGTAATAGCTCTTCTTTGGCTTATATCAAAATCTCCTGATGTAATATTTGCAGTGATAGCAGTTATTGTACCATTTTTATTTTGATCAGTCCCTGTTTCGTGTTCATAGTAACTTGTTCTACCTTCTGTATTTCCAACAACATCAAAAGAGGTATCTGTATCTGCATCATATTGTGTTGCGTGTGGTAAACCAAATACAGCAGAATCACGCCACATTGTTCTAGCTAAACTACCAACTGTCCACACTGGTCTTTGTGGTGATGAATCAAAATAATTATATGCAACCATTCTATTTACAACAGAAGATGTTGATGTTGGATAAAACCACATAACCTCACCAAATAGATTATTTAATCCTGCTGAGATCATTTGATTACCAGAATCAATATTTATATCATCATAAACAAAATCTTCTACCAAACATGGTAGTGATTCTAATTTACCAGCATATCTAAAGAAACCATTCTCTGACATCCAGTATGCAGCACCATCAACTTCTACACATGCATTCTGTCCAACAAGTCCACAGTTAGTTCCAACTTGTGCGAATGCAAAGGTAAATGGTTGACCAACAAAACGTTGTGTGAACAACGCTGTATCAGTCCAAACATAGATTGCATCTCTACCTCTGATAGCTCCTCTGATCTGTGATCCGTCGGCCAATCTTTGTGTGCCAGCTGTATTGGTTGCTGTAGGTGTGTATGTGTTTATATCCTCTTGGTCAGAGAATCTTATGAACATATTATCCTGTGTTGATGTATCTCCTATTGTTGTTTCTGTTCCAAAAAATACTAAGTGACGATCCGGTGTTGATACAACCATGTGTCTTGATGCGGTTGGTGCACCTGATATAATTGTAGCTCTTGTTGAAGTTGCATTAGATAAACTAGAATCCCATTCAAAGCATGCACCATCATGAATTAAACAAATTGCTTTATCACCAAAATTATCTAGTGACCACATTCCTGGTTCAAGAACTAAGTCTCCTGATGCAGCTTCACCCCATGCAACATAGTCTGATGAATTAGTTACTGTTGCACCATTAGAGTGTGCAGAACGTGTTGAGTTTCTTACTGCTCTTGTAATACCTGTTAAATCGTTTCCAGAAATACCAGTATAAGAAATTTCTTCATTACCTACTTGAATAAAATTTGTACCTGAGTCAGGAAAGTTTGAAGTGCTTGTAAGAGTAATGCTAGTTCCAGATCCACCTGTTCCAGCTGTGTCATCTAATAGTGCACCATTTAAAGTTGTTGTAATAGCAGATGTATCCTCTCCACCCCAAGACCCTAATCCATAACCAAAACCTTTTGCTTGCACTGCCGGACCTACAGTATAATATTTTTGAATTCTTATACCACCAGATGTTGTAGCACCTGATCCAGATTCATTTGATGGCATTGTAATTGTAAGAGTTGTGTTAGTTGGTGTGGTTACAACCATGAATTTTTTATCATCAAAATCAGAAGCACCAAAATTAGAATTAGTAATAGTTGAAAAATTATCCATTAACATAATATCTCCAGGAGTCATGTTATGTGCACTGGAAAAAGTTATAGTTACAGTTGGTGATCCATTAGTCGTGGTAAAAGCGTTTGTAAGAGTTGTTGTTGTTTGAATAGGATGTATGTCATAGAATACACCCCCTGAATATGCATATAAAATTCTGTTTGTACCAATGATAGCATATTTTCTAGACAAACTATTTATAAAATGATGCATACCCCTACCAGCACCTGTTAGTTCATTTTGTCCTGTCCCTCCTAATTGGTTCCAACCACCAATTTTTTCAGGAGTGCCATATCTAAATCTAACATTATCACAATCTATCCACTGACCCTCAGCACCTGTGGGTGTGATCTGTTTGTTAATACCTGGCTGAAATCCTATTTTTTGTAACATAAGCTTTGTATAACAGACTATTTATGCGCTGTAAATATTGTCTATTTCTCTATGTAGTTAATATTAATCAAAATACGCCTGTCTTCGTCAGTTTGACTGACCGCTCTATGTTTCAAAGACGCATCAAATATAACTATTTTGTTTTGAACAGATTCAATTTTTTCACCTCGCTCAAACTCGGTGTAACCATTATTGGTATTGATATAGAATATGGCTGTCTTGTGATTGTACTTATTCTCTCCATCAGCATCATCTGTGTGATAACAAGACATGTAGGGCTCATGTTTTTTTACATATAAATTTGCTCTCGCAAACATTAAAGATTTAACATTATCTAATGAAAATAATAAAGGCTCCATGATGCTATCGTAATATCCAGATCTAGGTTGATTGTCTGAATAAAACAAATGAGAAAAATAAGGATCATCTTTTTTTTCTTTATTTTTAGTTTGAGAAGCTTGATAGAACCATGCAAAATTAGGAGAAGTAATATCTTTAAAAATATTTTCAAAAACGTTTGGTAATAAAAAATTATCTATTTTTTTCATTTAGGTGCCGGCTCTGGTTCTGCTTTTACTGTATAATTAGCTGCTATTGAAATACGTTCAATATCTGATTTAAAAGGATAAACTAAATGTCTAAGTGAACCAGGAAACATAAAAAAATCTCCTTCGTTAGGAAAAAATGTTTTTTGATGTATACTATATTTTGATGGTTCTCCTGATAAAAATTGTATGCAACCTGGTCCTGACGCAGTTCCAACGTATGCTTTATTTTCTTTTTTTAACTCTTCAGGAATATCTAAAAACAACACACTAGAAAAATCACATCCAGTATGTATGTGTGGTGGATTAAACTCTCCTGCTTTCATATAATTAACCCAAGCAGAAGTTACAACAATGTCCGCACCTTTTTTAAAACTATACCACTCTTTAGCTGCTTGATTAAAATCACTTAAATAAGGGACCATTATTTCTAAATAATTTCTTAACTCTATTGTGTATTCATGTTCTATAATACCTGCTAAAGATTTTCTGTGATCTAGTTTTGGATCTTTACGACAAATACTTTTAAGTTTTTTTAAATGACCTGGTAATATTCTTGTATGAAATAATAACGGACCCCAATAAAAAAATTGCCAACTCATATTTTTCTAATCACCCTTGTTTTTATAAGTTCTGCATTTTCTTTTCTAAACCAATCTGGTAAACCTATATGAGATCTACCATCAAATTTATCTTCTGGTTTAAAAGTTCCCTCTTCATTATAATGTAAAAAAACTTGAACACAATCATCTCCTTCAAAAGGTTTTCTCCAATGTTCTAAGTCACAACCACGATAAACCAACATGTCGCCTGGATTTAAATCAACTTTAATTCCTTTATTATTCACCCCACCTGTTGGGTCTAAATAAATAGGATAAGGTTTATCAAAACCTAAAGCCATGGTTGTTGATATAGCACAACTAGGTCTATCTTTATGTCTGTCAAGCTTATCTCCTTTTCTGTAAATACGAGCATATGAATACATAGGCGACAAATCTAAACCAGTATGTTTTTTCATAACTGGATGCATCCAAGCTAATAATGTTTCCATAGCGACATCTGAATAATGAACATATGTACCTGGAACTTGTTCATCACCCCATCGTCCCCATTCGCTGGTTGTATTGTCTGTGATTCCATATCTAAAAAATGTATGTGATACTTCTCTTTTTAATAAAAAATAATCAGTAATAAATCTTGAAAGTATTTGAGGAATAGCCTCTTTTATAATTATATATCTATCTTTTTCAAAGTTCATGTTTTGTATAAGGGTATATAGTTATGCATAAATTTATGAGTGAACTCATGATATCTTCTTAACACACCAACAGGTATAATATCAAATGCTATGGTTACTCTATGATCTTCATTTAACCATGGCGAACTTCTGTGTTCGTCTCCATCTGATTTTCCAAAAACACATAAACCATTTTTACTTGTAATTCTTAATACATTTTCTTTATTAGGAAGTTTGTAATCTGTATATGAATCATGTTTACCTTCTGTATGAACACAATAAAAACCATGGTATGTTTTAAATTCAGGTTCCCAATGACTGTGCCAACCTATATTTTTTTCTTTTGCAAATAGATTAACCCAACATCTTAAATAATATTGTTCTTCTAAATTTATTACTCTGTTAATACTGAATGAAAGAGTGGTATATAATTTTTGTAATTGTGGGCATGGAAAACTAAATAAATTATATTCTGTATGATAATAACTCGAAAAACAACCATATTTATTTTCTTCGATAGCAGGAAATTTTTCTTTTAATTCTTTCTCTACTTCATAACAAGTTAGTAGTAATTTTTTATTATTTATACCTGGGTATTTAAACAACCATAAATAATCTTTTACGGCATTTTCTATTTCATAATTAGAATAATTATATTCCATATTCTAACCATCCAGTAATAATATATTTGTCTTTTGTTAGAGGAGAGTTACCTCTATGTGTGTGAGTGAAACCACTAGGCCAAATTAAACAAGTTCCTTGAGTTGGTTTATATCTTTTCTTAATATATAAAAACTCAGTTTCTCCTCCCTCCTCTATATCGTTTAAATAAACTGTAAAAACTAAAAGTCTATCTCTTGTAACTTTTGATTCATGTTCCGTGTGCCATACATGATATCCTTCTCCAGGACAAGTTTTCTGTAATTTAAAATCATATATAGCGTGTTTAGATACTCTATTTAATATAGAAAATTTAGATGCATATTGATCATAAAGAGGAAAAAATATGTCACTAAATTCTTTCATAAAATAAAAAGGTACATTTATAGATTCTAAATTATCTAACACAGATCCTGGTATGCTAATACTTTCATCAGTTATCTCTGTTTTATTTCTTCTAAATGTTAAACCTGATTTTTTGTAAGTTTCAAATACATTTATGTATTTTTCACAAAACTCTTTTGAAAAAGAGTTTTCAAATATTCCTATAAAATTTTCTTCTTGCATTATACAAAGGGCTTTCCACAAGACCAAATTACTAAACTATATCTTTTACCTTTAGTAATCGGTTTTACTCTATGATATAAATGACTTGGAAAAACAATTAAACTTCCCGCTTTTTTAACTTCTTTACAATCTATTATTCTTTCTGAACCCTCTAAACTAGGGTTTCCATTATAAAATTCTAAACCACCTCCTTCATACTCTGAAGCATCATTTAAAGAAAGGATAGCAGAAAGTTTTCTTATCTTACCATGTTTATGTTTGTTTTCAGGAATATTATAAGGCTCGTCCCAACAATCAATATGCCAATTATAAAATTGATTTAAATTATATTCAGTAAATTGCATAGGCTCTGTATAATCAATGTGAAAATTCCATTGAGTATTAATATTAGCTTTTGCCATTAAAGGTAGTATTACATCGTACACCCAGCTATCACTAAAAAAACTTACATTTGAATTTCTAGTTTCTTTTTGTAATTCTTGTTCTTTTTCAGTTAACTTTTCTTTACCACTAAAATCACCGGTTCTACCTAAAAAAGTTTTTTTGCTTTTTCCATGTTCGATTACTTTTTTACAAAAATCAGAGGTAATTTGTGAATCAAAGAACCAATAAAAAAATTTTAAATTCATAACTTTCTATTAAAAAATTATTGGTACTATAAACAATTTGTAGAAAATAGCAATATATTAGCTAGACCAATTTCCTTCTTTTATGTATGCATAGATATTTTGTAGTCTCCAAACACCTGAAGTGTTTTGCAATACATTAAGTTCTTTAACTAATACTATACCAGATCCACCTAGACCATTTCCATCAGGTGATCCTCCAGGAGTGCCAGGGGCTGCTCCTTTTCCACCACCACCAGTGTTAGCTTGACCATCAAGATAAGATTGATTTCCTGCTGAAGCTCCACCTCTTGGGTCGCCAGCATTTCCTGCTGGTGGTCCGCCTTGTGGTGGGTTTCCACCACCAGATCCTCCTCCAGAGTAAGATCCAGAATCTCCAAAATCACTAGGGAATGCAGGTACAGCTTTTCCTGCTCCTCCAGTTGTACCTGATCCTCCGCCGCCGGCTCCACCACCGCCACCACCATATCCAGTAGTGTCAGGAGTTGTTCCGCCTGCTCCAGGATTACCAAAACCATATGTTCCAGAATCTCCAGGTTGATTTGGTTGAATACCTGGACCTGGAGGTCCACCGTTTCTTCTTCCACCGCCACCTGATCCACCAGGTGCTCCTTCTTGGTGTCCTGTGTTAAAATAAGTTCCACCGCCACCACCACCTTTTGCGACTAATGCAGTTCCAAAAGATGAGTCTATTCCGTTACCACCTTGGTCAGCATCTCCTGGTGGTTGAACAGGGTGAGGAGTAGATGGTCCACCGCCACCACCAACAGTAATTGTAGTAGCCGTTGCAGGTAAAGGATAAGATGAAGGTGTTAAAATAAGGCCTCCACCTCCGCCTCCTCCAGCGATTGAAGATCCACCTTGTGCTCCACCAGCTACAACTAAAACTGTTCCAGTTGTTGCCGATCTATTGAATGTTCCTGATCCTGTAAAATCTGATATTAATGTTCCTGCAAAAGGAGTTCTATCAACTCCTACAAATCCACCGTTAGCCATTATGCTTCCTCCCAAGTGTTAGTTTCTGTATTCCAAATATAATCTACATCGTTACCGCTTCCATTCCATCTCTGATTAGCTTCATCCCAAGCTGGTGCCACATAAATATTTCCATGTATGGGACTAGGTTTTGGAATAGGTGCCTCATATTGACATGTTTCAGTATTTAAAGTCCATGAATCAAAATACTTTGGCCCTTCAAATCTATTTTCAGCAGCATTAAAAGTGCATCCTACACCTGGATAACATCCTCTTTGATTTTTATTATAAGAACATTGTTTCCAGTATGTTGTTGAAGGATAACTTCCTCCATAAATTTCTTTTATGCTTTCGCTTTGAGCATCAGGTGCAGACATTAAATTTGTAACCCAATCTTCAGCGCCTTGAGAATAATCACCACCATTAGCATCAACGTCTTTATTTTTAATAACGATTACTCTTAAGACTTCGTGTGTGTCTGTTCTAATTTCAGCAAAGTGAGCCATACTCTACGACCCTCCTTAACTTAATTCCTCGTAGTTGATAGTGATAGTTGCATCTGAAGCTGCTCCCGCACCGGCTTCAATATTGTCGCCTTCTTCAAGATACAATGCAGTGTTTTTATCAATAACAACTAGGGTTGCGTCTGCTGGTACAGAAACAGTGCTTGCGATCATTATAGGTGATCCACCAGATTTTGTAATTGCAACAGAAATATCTACTGCAGAAGTACCATCTATGTTTGCAATTATTATATTATTAACTTTAAAAACTTTTCCAGAAGAAGATGCATTTGCAAGAATTTCAGTTGTAAGCGTTGTGCTTAAATTTGCTTGAACAGACTTAGCTGTTATCGTTGCTACGTTTACTAGATTTGGTGCTGCCATAATTTATTCTCCTTGTAATCCTTTTATCCGAAAACTAAAGCCATTGCAATAGCTTTTCCTGTTGTTGCTAAACCTGACCCATTTGCTTGAACTTCACCAGTCCCTTTTGGCACTAGATTAATACTAATATTTGAATCACCACCAACCGCACTAATAGAGGGGTTATTTCCTGTTGCTGCGTTTGTTATATCGAAGTGATTAACTGCTGAAGCTGTTGTTTGAAACTGTAATTGTTCATTACCATTTTCATCTCTAATTCCATGATCATCATCAAAGTCTA
>Ga0209348_1001650_pt1 | contig 10789 bp, 10 predicted proteins | sample ETNvirenome_2_30_FD_184065 | JGI IMG/M metagenome (GOLD analysis project Ga0209348, IMG submission 184065) | Marine viral communities from the Pacific Ocean - ETNP_2_30 (SPAdes) (version 2) | ecosystem: Environmental > Aquatic > Marine > Oceanic | place: Pacific Ocean | collected 2013-06-22 | reverse complement strand
TTCACGCAGGAATTCATAATCAAAGAATCCATTTTGTTCGTCTTCTGGCAACTCACCTTTTGCAGTTAGCTCACACACAGCGTGAATGGCTTTGCCAAAGGCAGTAAATTCATTACCAATGAATTTTTTTATCTTGTCTACATAGACAAGTTTGTGCTTAAACGCACACTCGGACCAAATTTTTAGTTCCGAATACGATATATATTTTTTCATTATCCCCCCAAGGATGTTAGTGAGTCCAGCTTAATATACAACACTGGACATATTTCTTTTAAATGTTGTCGGTCTCCAATAAAGAACTCTTCAAATCCAACAGCAAAGTATTCCCTCAATGATGTTGTTGAGTAGGGCCCCGGAAATAAACCGATAACTAAATTACCCAGAAGGTCGTAACCAACATCCTTATAAAGGAAGTCATCAATCTTTTGATTGAATTCTGGTCTAGAGCGAAAGATAGGATCAACATCGAACCCGTGTGCTTCGAGCATAGATGTCAGTCTTCTTCTCTTTCCAATAAATTCTTTAAAGAGTGTTCCGTCCTCAAAAATAAGATCAGGATACTCTTTTTCAACAGCATGAGCTAGTTCGTGAACTAAGTCATCAATCATGTCTTCAACGTCATCTTGTTCATTTGTGATGTATATTGCACCGTCTTCAAACATTGCATTAACTTCTCGGTCAATCATATTTTGAAACTGTCCAATGTATATTACATCCACACCATTTTTAAGATGCGATGGTATTCGCTTTGATACCGTTTCTAAGACCTGCTCAAGAGGTACGTGCTCAGGCAAAGGATTCATGACATAAACATCTGTTCCATCAAAAGAATAGAAGTTATTTATCTTTTTACCTTGCTTTGCGCTTTCTTGAATCCAACTCATTTGTTTTCCTTATGTATATAATATAACACGTCTACAAGATTTGTCAAGTATTTTTTTTATTTTCTGCAACTTTTTATTTTACATGCATTTCGCTTGAGACTTCCGTAGAACCCAAACTTGGATTGGCCAACGACATAAGGCGTAATTAAAGGAGGCAGTTCCTCCATTTTTGGGGGCCACATCTCAAAGACCTCGGTTTGTTTGTCTCCGCCAAAACCACCAGATTCTTTTATCTTGGTTAGTTTCCATTGAGGTTTCCAGCGGATGGTTCCCCATGCGGTTTGGTTTGAGGACCCAATCACTCTACCTGTCTCATCGTATAATAAGGTTTGAAACACAGAGAATTTGTCTCCGACAGACACTATGGTTCGCAAAGTCCAGTGTCCATTCTTAACTCCACACTTCACGGCGTTGATGTAGTCACACTTTTGGTAGCTGGGCATATACTGAACATTGCGCCAATCCCATACATCGATCTCACCATTCCAAGGTGGGTACCCCGACAAATAATGCAATCTATGCTCTAACACGCTGGTAATTTGAGCTTGTTTGCTCACCATAAGGTTGAGGGGTATACTTGTACCCTTTGTACCATCAGGTGCATGAACTTCCGTAATATCAACATATATATCGATTTTTTGAAAGTCTTCGTTTGCCTGTGCAGTGAGCATCAGCCAAAACATCATTAGAATGATCATAACATCTCCATATTATAGTATCTTCGAGGCCAATGTGGCAATCTTGGAACGTTCACCCTTCTTAAAGGTTATGTGTCCAGAAAGTGGGCTATTCTTGAATCTTTCAACCGCATAAGCTAATCCATTGGAGGTCTCATTGGTATAGATATTGTCTATCTGTTCAATGTCTCCTGTAAGAACTATCTTGGTGTTCTCTCCAATTCTTGTAATGATGGTCTTGACCTCATGTGCGGTTAAGTTTTGAGCTTCGTCAATAATAACAAAAGCATTGGATATTGATCGACCTCGAATATAAGTGAGAGCTTCAATCTCAATCTCTCCAGTTTCAAGATAAGATCGAAGCATTGTTCGGTCATTTCCAAGAATGAACTGCATATTGTCTTGAATTGGCATCAACCAAGGCAGCATTTTTTCGTTCATGGTTCCGGGCAGGAAGCCAATATCTTTTCCGAGGGGCTGAACAGGTCGAGACACAACAATCTTTTTATATTTTGGTGTTGATAAATCCATAATTCGATTGGTGCCCAAGGTTTGTTCCATGCCGGCAGCGATGGCCATAAGCGTCTTCCCAGATCCTGCTTTGCCAATAAGAGAAACAAGAGGAATGTTGTCGTCAAATAATAAGTCATAAGCGAATCCCTGCTCTTTGTTGCGGGGCACAACTCCCCAACATAAACCATCTGTCCATTTTTTAGTTGGCGTCAGAGGCATAACATGATTGGTGTATCTCGCCAGTGCTGTTTTCTTTGGATTTGCTGAGGATATCAACATGACAAACTGATTAGGGTAAAGCTTGGTTTTTTGAGAATAAGGAAGCTCGGATGGGATCGTGATTTCTTCTCCAGCATAGAACTGATCGATCATTTCATCATCTACAACCAATTCTTCAAAACCGGAATAAAGTTTGTCGGCGTCCTCTACAACCTTTTCGGTCTCGTAGTCTTCGGACTCAAGACCAAGAGAGTTGGCGATAACTCGCATATTGATATCTCTTGACACAACAATAGTTTTGCGCTTTTCCCACTCTTTTTGAACGCCGATTGCGGAGGCCAATATTACATGGTCTGCTACTCGATGATCAAGCGAACTGGGCAGGGCGCCGGGAACTTTGTCGCACACCTTGATCACACCTTGACCCTTCTCAATTCTAATGCCTTTTGGCAAAGACCCTCGAGCACGGAATGTGTCAAAGTATTTAATAATTTTACGAGCATTAAATCCAACAGAGTCTTGACGTTTTTTGTGTTTATCAATTTCTTCAAGTACTTTGAGTGGAATAAAGATGTCGTTATTTCCGAATCGGAGAATACAGTCTGCATCTGTTAAGCATACAGAAGTATCAATAACATAATTTTTCTTAGCCATAATTGCCTCTCATCATCTCTTTGATGACTGGTTTAAGTTTGTTTACAAGCTGTTCTTCAAGCGGCTCCTTTTCGGCGCTGGGGTCTATATTTAAGGGATCAAAGCTCGATTCTATCTTTATATCTAATCTTGTATTTGAGTCTTTGGCCAAAACTTCTGTGGGGTTTTTAAAATAATTCTCCAGCCAATCAAATGGTCCTGTTATCGATTCATTAGTTGACTCATTTTCAAGTTCAATTTCTTGGGTCATGTCTTCTGGAACCTCAAGTAGTCGAAATCTTCTTGTTGATTTATCACCTACGTAATCAAAATAAACTTCATCACCAGCTTCAAGCGTTTTCCGAAGATAATCGCGAAATTGCTTTATGGTAAAACCCTGCTCTTTTAATGATCGCACATTTGACATGATGTCTTCGTCGGTCATTCTTTTTTCCTTCTGCTTTTTGTCTGAACCTTTGGAGGTTTCTTTTTCTCCTTTTGGGCTTGGAAAATCATCAACTGGTTCAAAAGTTATCTTTTGCCCATCTAGTTCAAAAGAGTTTCCCTTCTCATACCAATTTTTAAGATATTCTTCTGGTAGTTTATAGTTCTCGCCCGGTTCTTTGTTGGGAATATCTATACCTATGCGGCTAAAGCCCTTTATAGATGGTTTGCCGGCTCTTGCGTTAAGTTCAAACGTTTGATAGTCATCAGTCCCTTGTAAATCACCAGATAGTGATTGACGAAGCATGTATTTATCTACGCGAGTCAACACTCTATAGTGAAGGTACTCAATCCACTCTTCAATATCCTTAAAGCCTTGTGGTTCAGCCGGTTTTGTCGGGTTATACTTCTTGTCTGAGGTTTTGCCAAACTGAAATTTACCCCCTTTTATGGCCAAAATAAGTCTTCCAATTTGAAGATCCTTGTCAGCAAATAAGTTTGTCAAAATATTATAAACATCTGGTCCGTTTTTATCATGGATATCCATAAATTTATAAAATTCTTTCTCGTCTTTACCAAATTCTGCAAACATGCGCGCCAAGCCGAATCCAAGTCTATCCATCTTAGCTTTTTTTCTATTTTTTTCATCTTGATCGGCTTGTCTCATGGACGATGGGCTCGCATCTTTTCGATCAAAATTTTTGTCAGCGTCGACATTTTTCTTTGGGTCAAACATATCGGCTGCACCTTCGAAATCATATGCGCCACCAAGTTCGTCTTCTGTCAAAAGCTTTAATTGTCTTCTGACTTCCTTTATGACCAAGATCTTATTGTTACCACTAGGTGCGAGATCATAGTCCCACATTTCCGAGGATATTATTTTTTTAATTATCTCTTCTAGTCCGGCTGCTTCTCCGGTCAAAAACATTAGCAAGCTCTGCAAGGCTTCTTTTTGCTCTTGATCTGTTACTTTATCTATTACAGATTTGTATTTGTCCGTTGACCTTTCAGGTTTAGAAGACTCGACATTAGAACCAAGCTTGGCTAAGTTGTCAATAACTTCAAGCTTATTTGCTTGCACAAAATTATAAAGTTCTTCTGCTTTTGCTTTTATATCATTAGCGTGTTGGGTTATCAAACTACCGGCTTTTGGTATATCTTTCATAAACTGAGCCATTTCTTTTGGACTAGATATAGTTCGAGCGGTAATATATATACCAAGAAACTCTGACATCAAATTTTTCATTTGATCCAAGATAGGTTCAATTTGTTTTATTTTTTCTTCCACACCTTTGGCTGTTTTAAACCAATCAGCTTTCGTATCTTCAGCCTCTTCTAGGCCTCCTTGAACATCTTTCGACTTTGGAGTAAACTCAATATCAATTTTAGCTTTATCTCCACCTATAATAAATTGACCGATCTGTTTGGCGTAATCAAACCAGCGCTTTATTGCTCCACCAGATTGGTTTTTTAATTTATCAGTCTGCTTTTTGTTTAATTTTGTTATGGACTTGTTTGAAAGAGCAGCAGACTTAACCTTTGTGTCAACCTTTGTTGGTCTCTTTCCAGCATTTAAAAATTCATCCATCATTCTTGATATTTTAAGCCACTCAATCTCCCCATTCTTAGGGTTCATTGCTATTGATATCTGTTCAACAGCTTGATAAAATGGCGTATACATTCCTACCATCTTTTCAAGATATTGAACCTTGTCGGATCTCAAAACAGCGGCAACCTCTGGAACATTTGCGGCTTTAATTTTTTCCATATCATAGTCACGAGCCTTAAATTGTTCGTATGCCATTTTGTACATCTCTAACAATTGTTTATACACTTGCATTGTGTTACGAAGCTCAAAAGTAATAGAGGATTTTTGAGGGGGGGCTTGGTCTCCGGTGGCTCCAAGTTCTGCCCTGTCGTTGTTGTATTTTTCTTCAAACTGTAGGACTTTCTCTTTCACAACTTTTAGGTATTCTATGTGCTTTCCTTGATAACGCTCTGCTGTTTTGACGCCCCAATCATATATCTTTTTAAACATATTTTCTTGAAGATTTTGTCCAAAGAAATCACTACTTTCATCCTCAAAGCTTTTTAATGTTGTGATTACTTTTTGATAAAAACTATCTTCTTGTTTAAGATAATCATCAACCTCTTTATAACCTTCCGGAGAATCTTCTGGTTTGTCCCCCTCTTCATCTTTAACTGCGTTGTTGAATTCATCCTCAGTGGTTTCATCATTGATAGATGGCTTGGGGTCGTATTGGCCTGCGAATGTATCAATAACAAGCTGCTTTAGTTCTTCCATTTTGCTATGAAGTCGAACTTTAGCTGGTTGTTCAAGACTAGCTATTTTTTCATTATTTTGAAACTGGCTTGCTAAGGTGTTCACCATCTGGAACATGTCATTTAATTTTTTAGAGGCTATGGCAAAGCCTTCGACTCCATGGGCATCGGTCTCAAAAGGCTTTGATAAAGGATAATATTCTAAAATTGTTGTAAGATCCTTGTAGATCTCATCAGCAACAGATCTAATTTCGGTTGGGGCGTCAGACTCTGGTTTATGATCAACCATCAATTGAATCAATTTTTGACCTCTTGAGACTGTTTGTTGAAACACTGCTTTGACCTTGGCAACAACATTGTCCCAAGGTTCTTCTAGCATAGCCTCAGCGATGGGGTTTGGTCCACGATACTTCTTAACTGCGGAGTCTAAGGTCGCTATGAATGCGTTGGCAATCTTAACTATATCCTTGAGAACGATGCTATATAGCACTTTCTTAGGATTGTAAGCATCCTTTCCTAACTGTGAAGAGTATTTTGAATATAATTGCTTAGAGCCTCGAATCCCTGTTGTCACCACTCTTTCGTACTCAGAGACAACCAACTCAGCATCTCGGATTAAGTCCCTTAGTGTCGTCAAGCTTCTCAACTCAACAATCTTTTGCTCATAAAGGTCACGCTTTGCGGGACTACCAGCAGGTTTATCTCCTTCAACTTCACCTTCGGCGCCAGCTTTGGTTTCTTTTGGTTTATTTGCTGGTGCATCAACGGTTACGTCTGCTGATAAAGAATCATCATTGATTGCTGCTGCGATTTGGTCTAAATCCTCAATGTCAAGTTTTAATAAAATTCTTATTTGAGAATACAAAGCTTGAAGCTTTACCCCTTGAGTTCTTCTAGTATTATCGTTGGGATAAAAGAAAGAATCATTTCGGGCTTTGCCTTCTCGACCGGCGAAACCATCATAAGCTTCTTTTAATTTTGTGAAATCAACCTTTCCAATGCCTTGAGGTTTTTGCTCTGGTTTCTCTTCTTTGTCGGCTTGCTGTTGATCTTGTTGATCTGGAGATGCTGTTTGTTGAATCGCAGCTACAAATTGTTTTGATCTTTCGGGATCTTTCAAAACAGAAATTAATGTTTTTCTCTCTTCTTTTGTAAAAATACCCTCTTTTTCTGCCTGTTTTAATACTTGAGACCACCCCTTTTCAATATTAAGAACTTTCCACGCATCTTGTAAAGGTCCCTCTTGTATCAAATCCCCTTTCATAAGAATAGCTAAAAATTTGACTACAACAAGATACTCGTTATCATTAAGAAATTGTTTAAGAGCTTCGCCATATTTTTGCTCTGCTGCTTTGGTATCGAGTTGATCCGCTTGTTGTGCTTCGGGTTCATCACCTTTTATTAAAGCTTGGATTTGTTGTAAAAGTTTAACTTCTTTTTCTGTGGCGTTAGGGAGGGCTTTTTCTTGTTCTTGTTCTGATGAATTTAAAAACTTGGTGAGCAACTCTAAAACTTTTTTAGCTGTAGGGTCGGTGTCTTGTGCATCTTTAAAATCTTTAAGTGCTGCTTCAAGATTGTCTTCCTTTGCTAAGGAATCCAATACATCTCTTATGGAAGTTTCTTTCCCAGATTCGGACGACTCAGGGGATGCGGCTGACAGTTTGGTTTTTAATTCTTCAGCTTGGGTTTTTTCTTGCCCTTCTAACCCTGCCATAACCTTATTGTTCTCAAGAGCCTGCTTGAGCATTTTCAGTTGGTTCCCATCACCCAATGCTTCTTTTCTTTTTTCGGAGTCGAAGGATAGGAAGGTCTTCAAAGCGGTAGCCAGTGTTTTTTCTTCGTCAACATCTTCCGCCAACAAATCCATCACTGCTTCGGCGATTTGATCTTCTAGTGGCTTTTTTTGCTCAGCGAGATCAGCGCTTAAATCAGAGGCGCCCTCAATAAAACCCATTGAGTCATTTTTCATAATAGATTGGCCTAATTTCATCACTGTTTCCCCAGCCTTCGGGTCGCCGGCTTGGGCCATCTTCATGGCCAACAGGGCAGTACCTAGAGCAGCAAGTTGGGGACTTATTCCGGCAACTTTTTGAAGCCCACTAGCTACAGTTTCTGTTTTTTGTTTAATTGCTATTGATAATCTCAACCATGTATCTGCTAGTCCCTCATCCAAAGCGTCTTCAACATCACTTGGAATGCCAGCTTCTTCTTCGGCTTCAGCAGCGGCTTGGAGAAGGGCTTCGATTTGTTCTGCTGCTTTTACAACTTCAGGTTTGTTTTGCAAAGCTTGGAATAACTGTTGTGTTTTTTCTGGATTATCAAACACTTCATCGGCATATTTAAAAACTTTTTCTGCTTTGGACATTATAATTCCTCTTATTCTATACTCTAAATAGCAAAAAAGGAGAGATTTCTCCCTCCTTTGTATTAATTATAAATTTTTTCGTCTGGTGCTTCGAGACCCTTGAAGGCATCCACCAAAGCTTCCATCTCTGGATTTTGTCCCACATACCAGAACATTGTAACCGTTGCTGCTAATTCATCTAATGGGACACCGGCTTTTGAGAGTTTTTTTGAAGCTTCCATTAAACTTCCAACTAGCCTTTTTAAGTCTCCGGTTTCATCTTTCTCTATTCTATCAAGCAGCCTATCAGCCGCACCATCTTGAAATTTTTCAGACATTCTTTTCTCCTTTGTGTTGTTTGCTTTTTGCTACCAACTCAGAAGAAGATTGGATCTTTTCTCCTCCGAGATTCCAAATAAGTTCGATTCCAAGATCTTCACAAACTTGCATCTCAGGAGTATTATCTGTTTTTCGATCCCCTCCGTTGCCAAATGCATCTGGTTTATGTCTTCGTAAAGCTTCACAAACTGTTCCATCTCTGTCATCTACAGCCGTGACAGCTACAACTCCTTTTATGTTTCCCATTATCTGCACTCTTTCATCCCAAGGCATAAAAACATATCCCTTTTTTCGACGGAGCCATGCATCTGAATTTAAAATAATCAACACCTGCCCTTGACGTGCAGCCGCTTCAATCATTTTTACATGCCCCACATGGACAGGGTCAAACCCTCCAGACAAAGCTATTGTTTTTTTTCTCATTCTTTCTCCTTTAAAAGTTTTGCAGCAGAACCTTCAACAGGTAATTGGGTCTTCAAGACATCTTCAAGTTTAAAATTGTCTACGAAACTCTTCATTTCTCCAAACGCTCGTTTATAGTCTGGCTCCATAATCACCTCTGTTTTTCCACCGTGGCCATGAATAGCATGAACTTCGCCAATGCTATCGTATACTGTCACAGATGGATGCTCAGATAACCATGTTAAAGCAACCTTACCATTGTCAAAAATAAAACCTTGAGCAATTCTTCCAGTGCCGCTTACACCGCTTTCGTCTTCGGTTCTTTTTAAATAAAATATTTTCATTCTTCCTCTCCCAAGTAACTTATCATCAAATCCACTCGAAGGTTTCTTCGTCGATTTCTTTCTTTTTGTTTTTCTTTTTTCTGTGGACATCTGATACATACTTAATTACCTTTAAAAAGCAGGAAAAGAAATTATCTTCTCCGGCGGGAACAACAAACAAAGTGTCTTTGTTCACTGCCAAATTCATGATTGGGTTACACATGGAATCCTCTACAATGACAACTTTATTTTCATATCTGCAAAACAAATGAGTCTCAGTCGCAAATGTGTCCACAAGGTTTTCTAAATATTTTTCAGTATCGTCGATGTCACCCAAATGAATTCCATGCTCGACCACCCTTGCTAGCATTTTTATAAAATAATTTTCATCACCCATTACCTTTCCCTTTTTCAGAGGACATTATGTTTATTAAATTTTTAATAATCTCTTCTGTTTGTTCAATACCAGTAGTCTCAAAGGACTTCCCTTTAGGTTTTAATTTTTCATATATCTGCTGATCATTACCGTTCTCCCTACAGCGATCTCCAACAAACCATATATCATAATCTTCAAAATGTCTTAGAGCATATGTCTTATCCCAACCAGTTGGATAAACATCAAAGCTTGTATCTCCTCCCAAAGTACAAGCGACCTCTTTTTTAAGACCGTGGAGGCTTAGTTTTCTCTCCAACCTTTTAAGATAATTTTTCCTAATATTTGACTCTTCATCTTTAAGAATAAATTTTTTTCTATCTTTAACCATTGCAGATCGACCGATAGGGCACCAATTTATCATAGATCCTCTATATTGTATAAACTCACCAGTCAAAGGAATATCTAAGCTTGATATGTGACTTTGGAGATCTAAGAGGATCGAGACTAAGTGTCGATACTTCTCCTCTCCTAAAGCTTCTCTCATGTCAGCATTATGCTTGATTTCATACCAATCATCCAATTGTCTTGGTGGTGGATACCATTTGGTGCCGTTACATGGCAACAGATGCATGCAGTAAACCAATTCACTTTTTTTAAGAACGTATTTCATTTGCTGGTTTACATAATTTACATCTGAGCCTGTAACTATACCTATTTGAGCATGCTGAGAAAGTTGTCTCAATGCCGGCAATAGGTTTGTTTCAAATCTTTGACGAGGCGGGGTTAAGGTACCATCCATATCAAAAAGAACTATTCGATTGCCCTTGTGAGAGCAGCTTTTTTCTTTTTTTTCGGCTTCAGCAAGCCATGTTATTCGTTTGCCATAGCTCATTTACACACCTTGAATGCATAAACAACACCTCGGAAAGCTGCTCGATCAATCTCTAAGGCACAACCATTATCATCATCTCGGATGCTGACTATATGCTTTTTGCATCGCTGAGCTATTTTTGAAATGTCAGAAGAGCATCCCCATATTGAGACAGTGTTTGTATTTTTTCTATCGTGATTGTTGTCCACCAATATGGTTTCGGCTTCATCGTCGCCTTTCTTATTTTTATATTTTTTGATTATATCATCTACTGTTACTTTCATTTTTCCTCCCATAGAAATATCCAGTATATACAATATAACCTACTGGGAAGATCTTGTCAAGTATTTTCTTCAACTTTTTTTTGACGAATGTTGAATTTCTTTAGCTCAGTTTGAAAATTAGACTCTGAGAGTCCAAGCATACGGGCAGCTTCACCTTTTGTTCTACATGCTGAGAGGGCATATTTCAAACAAGCTTC
>Ga0209348_1001649_pt1 | contig 10790 bp, 11 predicted proteins | sample ETNvirenome_2_30_FD_184065 | JGI IMG/M metagenome (GOLD analysis project Ga0209348, IMG submission 184065) | Marine viral communities from the Pacific Ocean - ETNP_2_30 (SPAdes) (version 2) | ecosystem: Environmental > Aquatic > Marine > Oceanic | place: Pacific Ocean | collected 2013-06-22 | reverse complement strand
TCAGTTGAAATTCCTACACCAGTTTCAAGAGATTTTGTTACCACCCAATCACTATCTTTCAATAGTAACCTCCTAACTCTTCTCATACCTTCCCAAGCTTCTTTTGTGAAATCATCTGCTGTACGAGTATCTCTATCTTTAAAAGTTGATCCATCGTATGACCAAGTATTTACAACTGAATCTGGACAATCTACCCATGTTAGATTTGTATGAACATCAAATGTTGCACCGATGGCAACAACATCCAAAACTTTACCGTTCATAATTGTGGTATTAATACCAACTAATGCTTTTTTAGTCATTACGCGAACTCCTCTACATAAACAACACCTGCTTTTCCAGCTCCACCAACATAATTAGTACCAGAATGATCATCGGCACCACCTCCACCAGAGCCATAAGCTTGGCCTGGTTTACCTTTGTAGTTTGCTTCGTTAACAGTAGATACAGAACCACCATTCTGTCCTCCACCTCCCCAATAAGATGCACCACCAACAGCACCTGATGAAGATTCATCTTGGATGTCACCACCACCATTTGAACCAGCATCACCACCATTTAAGTTTATATCACCACCAGTTCCAGTGCCTCCATTACCATAAATTGAATTATCATTCCAACCATAACCACCACCTTCACCACCAGTTCCAGTACAGTGTGATCCGAATGATGAGGTTCCTCCACCACCACCTCTATTCTGTCCTCCAGCAGCTCCACCAGCACCAGCAGCACCAACAGTGACAGTTACGGATGAAATTGATGTAACATCTAATAATTTAATAGATGTGCCACCAGCACCACCGCCACCACCATTGTTCCAAGCGTTCGTAGCAGCACCTCCACCAGCTCCACCACCAGTGCATGTAATTCTTACTTTAGTAATTCCAGAGGGTCTGTTCCAAGTACCGTTTGATGTAAACACTTGAACTGATTGTAAACCACCACCCACATTAGTAAGGTTTGAACCATCTATCGCTGGAAGTGTGCCAGTTAAGTTTGCTGCTGGTATATTGGTTAAGTTTGCACCACTACCAGTAAATGTTGTTGCAGTTACAACACCTGCATTTCCTAATTTAATATTACTTCCTACATCTATCTGACCACCAGATAATGTTAAACCTACATCGTGTAGATTGGATACACCAGTTTTAAAATTAGATGCTGTGGCAACACCTGAAGCATTAATTCCTTTAGAGAAATTGACAGCAGCACTCCCATCTTCTCCTTTTATATCCGTGACTCTAATTTCAGACATGTTTATCGAATACTTTTATCTATTTAGTTAGAATATACCTAAGACATTCATGATAAATGTTGTTCCGGTGGAAACATGAAAAGTTGCACCTGTTGCTACATTAATCTGATTTAATTTTGTAAAAGCAACTTTACCAAATAAATCTTGTGATGTAATATTTACAGATGTCCCTGCACCTATTGTAAATGCCTCTTGTGTTTTTAAAACATGATTTAATAATCCTGATGTTCCTGCTGCAGATCCTATTCCCGGATTAAATTCAGTTGCAGTAATAACACCAACGACATTTAAACCTTGATCCAATCCACCTATTGTACCTGCACCTTTAATTTGTACTGACATAATACCTCCTTATACCACTGTCCAAACAGATCCGTTTGGTATTGTGACAACAACATTAGATCCTAATGTGATTGGCCCAGCACTCATCGCATTTTTTCCATTTGAAATTGAATAACTTGCAGCGACTGTGATGTCATTCTCATAGAAAACTTTATCAGTTCCAGCTCCGACTGCTCCACCAGCACCACCAGCAATACTAATATCAACTTTACCACCAGCAACTGCAAATGTATTACCAGCACCTATGAAGTTAAGTGATGTAATAATACCACTATGAATCGCAGTCCCACCAGAAAATATACCAACACCCTTGACACCATGAGTCGAAGTGATTAGACCGACATGAAGATCAGTTGTCTCACTTATACCGTAACCAGTTATCTTGGTGAATGCCATATTAATTTAGGTATCTCCTATTCTTGTAAATACAACACCAGTTCTCATTTCATTATTATCACCAAAAATAGTTTTTGATGCTGCAAGGTTTGTATGAAACTTAACTCTACATGTGCTTGCATTCGTAACATCAACATAGGATTTTATAAAGACTAATCCGTGATCTTGAGAACCCATCATATTTGTATAACCAGTAGCTATACGATCATAACTATTACCACTATCATCTGAGAAAAATATTTGCCCACCAAAATAAGTACCACTGTTATCACTTACATTATATCCACCTAACATAAAATCTAAAACCCAAAATCCTGTACTTGGGAATGTAAATACACCACTTGATTGAGTCATTGCACCACCTAGTTGTGGAAAATGTGTGTCAGATGCTGTAGCAAACCGATACCAATTAGAACTTATAATGTTTGAACCAGTTGCTGCTGATGTGCCTGTCGAAAGAGCCCAAGCATCTAAAGCTGATACACCAGCAGATATTCCAGTTAAGTTTGCACCATTACCAGCAAAAGATGTTGCAGTGCAAACTCCAGTAACAACAGCACCATTAGAGAAGGTAGGTGCACCCGTCGCTGCTTTGTTTGTTATCGTGTTCGCCCTTATTCTTGACATGATTTATATTTTTAGTTATTTATGATTATTGTGCTCGATATGTGAAACTTACAGAGATTCTAGCATTACTATCCACATCCTGACAAACATTTGCAGGGTTGTCTGTATTTTCATCAATTCTATGTATCTGGACAAAATCATTATTACCAGCAGTTGCTGAAATACCATAATAATATTGATGTTGTGCAGCGTTTTCTAATCTTCCATAACCAAATACTCTTCCAGCATCACCATATCCAGTTAAAACATCACTTGTAAAAGGTAAACCAACTCTAAGTTGTTGTCCACTTGGACTACTTACTGCACTTACTCTAACTCTTCCATGAACAGTTACAGTCTTATTAATTCTAGTATATGATAATTTATTATAAGATGTATTTAATGTGATAGAACCACTAGAAGAGCAGACAATAGTAGGCACATAAATTCCCTCTTCAAAGTGAGTTATCTTTTCAGATTGAACAACAACACCACTTGCTGATGATGTGGTTTGTGCAGAGAAGTCAATGCCTTTTCCAGCAGTTCCAATTACAACATCTGAACTTGTTGCAGTAATAACACCCGTGACAACTGCACCATTTGGAAAAGTAGGTGCTCCGGTTCCAGATCTGTTTACAATATTATCTACAAGTAATCTTCCTGCACCACCAGCTCCAGTTGTTCCATTACCACCTAATCCAAGTATGTCTGGAATCAAATCGTCACCATCCGCAACAATTAAATCAGCATTATCTTCAACCAGTATATCTGCATACTGAGTATACGCACCAGTTGCTGATGCTGGATGATCTACTGTGACAGTTGAACCGATACTTAATATTCGATCTGTGTAATATAATTTGTTTAATGGACTTGTTTGAACTGTGCTTAGTGCAGTTCCTAAACCTGCAGGTAATCCGGTAAGTTGTGATCCATCTCCAGAGAATCCATTCGCATTAATACGAGCTGCCTCAGAACCATTAATATTAAATCCAATGACTCCTGCTGATGGTCGATTTATATTTGTATCTGCACCAATATTAATTCCTGCGTTACTAATATGAAATATAGAAGTTGAACTTAAACTTATACTACTGGCAAATGATACTGATGATATACCAGTGTCTGCTTCGATTGTATTTACGACTAACTTACTTGTCATATAATCCTCCACTCACCTTTCACGGTGACAGTATATCCCGGTGAAATTTTTGTTGTGCCAGCACTCACACCGTTTGTTCCTGAAGGGATTGTCACATTCTCATCAACTGTATTTTTAAATGCTTTGATTACACCATAACTATCTAAGAACTGCACCGCACCATTTGCAGTAATTACATCTTTAAACTCAGTGTTAGTTGATCTTGAGTCGATCGAGTTTACAATTAGTTTACTCATACTATTGTCCACTCCCCGTTCACAGTCACAGTCTGACCTGAACTTATTGAAACAACCCCAGTCGATAATCCGTTTGTTCCGGCTGGTATCGTTACATCTTCGTCAATAGTAGAGCGATTTGTTTTTATAACACCATAAGAATCTACCCACTGCTTATCACCATTCGCAGTGATCGTGTCTTTAAACTCAGTTGTGACTGCTGAGTCGATAACATTTGCTCTTAATGTTGACATATTTTTTTTAGTTATTTATTATTCAGGTTTATCAGCAATTAATTTTGCTTTCCATGCATTCTTAACTGATGTTGTCCAAACTGCGTTGCATACGGCTTTGACTTCATCTGCAATATCTGTCGTACCATCTGGTTCTTTAGATAATGGATTATCAACAAGATTATCAGAACCATCTAAGGTACCGGGATCAAGAACAAATCTTTCAAAAGATCTTGTTAATTCTTTACCATCTTTCTTGATGACTGTAGCTTTTCTGACCTGTACACTCTTGTACTGACCAACTACTTCTATTTTATCGTATTCGATTGATTCTGTAAGTGCCATTAGGGAAGTCCTCCGAACTAAACTGGTTTAGGCATTACTATTTATCATGTTGTTTTATAAGTTAAACACATTTGAATAACAACATTAGAAGTATTCTGCAACCCACTATATTTTAACATAGTCCAAGCGACATTCTCATCTAACTGACCCCACATTATATTATTTCCAGAGTCAACCATTGTTACCCAAGAGTGAGTGCTATTTCTATAAACTCCGTAACCTCTTGGTGCTCCTGTTGCTACAAAACCACTTGCACAATTAAATGGTATGCCACCTACTCGGATGGTATCATTACTGCTATTATTACCTGAAAGAGTGACACTTTGCAACCAAATTGTACACATGTTACCAACTTTTGTGTAATAACCAGTAGCAGAACCGATGCTTGCTCCACCGGGTGCACTAACTAAAGTTGGAGTCCAAGTGCCCTCTTCATAATCGTCGAGTGCGTGATTTGCTCCATTAGAACCACTAAACTGAAGTCCATTACTATTAAGTCTCATTCTTTCAGACGCACCAACTATAAACTTCATGTGATCGCCATTATGATCGTAGGCTATTTGACCTACATCATCGTCAGCTGCATCACCAAAATATATGTAATTGTTCTTACCAGTACCAGTTACATTATAGAATTTAGTATCGTTATTAGAACCATCTGAATCTATCCTCATTGAAACATAACTATTTCTCATATGAAAGTTTGCTGCAGGAGAAGTTGTACCTAGAGCTAACGAAGAACCAGAAACATACCAATTTGTCTCACCATTTAAAGTATTAGCAGTATTAGATCCACTTATAAGTCTATTGTCAGCATTATTGTTTATTGTTGTTCCTGATACTGTGCTCCAAGCTACTGCACTTCCTGAACCTTGACTTGTTAATACCTGACCAGATGACCCATAATTTGCACCAGATAGTCCAATCGCACCAGCGTTATTAACACGAATCCTTTCCGTTCCACCAGTTGTTGTAGTGTTTGTACCAGTGTAAACTCTAACTTGAGTGAGAGAATTTGCTGATCCTGTGCCTCCTCCAATATAAAGATTATTATCTGAACTATCACAATACCCCTGTAATATATTAATTGGTTCTTCAGCAAGAGTATTATGAACCATTGACATTCTAAAGGTCTTAGCAGTATTGTCTGATCTTCCACCACTAGGATGATTTCCACCAACTACAATTGTAAACGCATGATTATCAAGATCGATACTTCCTGCTCCAGAACTTTTTGGATTTGCTGCTGCATAAGAACCTACAAGTAATCTGCCACTTGAGTCAACGCGAACTCTTTCTGACCCACCTGTAAAAAATGTTATGCGTCCTTGGGTATTTCCACTATTACCTGCAAGTATTTCTACTGTTCCATTATAACTAGTAAATTCATTACCATGTAATAGAATTTGACCACCTCTAGTTTGAGAAGATGCACCGCCACCACCAATATAAAGTGCTTGATTATCAGATCCATCAGAAGTATTACATGTTATTTGTGTGGTTTGTCCCAAGCGTAAATTACCACTTGAGTCGATGCGAAGTCTTTCATTGTTATTTGTTCCGAGTGTTAAAACATTTGATGACGGAACATGAATCGTAGCACCAGTTCCTACATTAATACCAGTGGTATGTAAAAAATTATTTCCGACTGTGAGTCCTGTGCTATGTAAATTACTACTTCCTGTTTTAAAATTTGCTGCTGTAAGTATACCAGCAGTGTTTATATTTACACCATCAAGATTTGCACCTGAAAGATTTCCATCAGATTTATAAAACTCGATGGACTGAGAGTGAGCTGTTATGCTCGTAACACCGGATATGCTATTTGGGCGAATGACTGTCATATCGTTATTTATTATACCACTACTAGAGTTGATCCTTGTGCAACATCAATCGTTGCTCCGACTGCAACTGTAGTCGGGCCAATCAACATCGCATTTTTACCAGTTGGCACAGATACAGATGTATGAAGGTTAGAATCTAATGTGAGTAAACCCTCAGTGATTGCAATATTACCTCTTACCTGAACAGCACCCTCTGATGTCGCTGTACCTGCGATTGTTGTTGTATTTACACCAACAAGTTTTGTGGTATGAACACCGACTGCGTTTGCTGCAAATGTTCCACCAGCACCAGCAATAACTGTGATTGTTTTTTCTGCTCCACCACCGGTTGCAGTTATATTTGCACCGACAAAGTTAAGTGTTGTTGCCTGTGTTGATAATGCACTTCCCTCTTCTTTAATTGTAATACCAGATATGATACCTGTTAGTTGTGAACCATCCCCCTTGAACTGAGTCGCTGTTACAACACCGGTTATGACTGCACCTTGAGTTGCAGTGACAACACCAACTACATTTATACCACCACCTAAAACTTTTATTCCTGATCTTGCTGTAACTATACCAACTGAATCTATGTTTGTGACATCTTGATATGTTAATGTTCCACCAATTGAAACATTACCTGAAAATGTTGCTCCAGTTCCAACAATATTTCGGATTGTTATATCATCAGAATTTGTTAAAACTACATCACCAGTTTTACCGAAGACGGAAGTAACACTACCACTTCCACCTCCTGCAGCTGCACCACCAGCAAAACCGATATGTCTTACCTGAATTTTTACACCATTTCCGGGTGCACTAGTAAATGATATTACATTAGACCCTGTTGCTACATTATAATCTCTTGTTACTGCTGCGTCTGATGGATATTGAACAACACCGTTATTTGTGACCAGAATATTTTTTGCATCTGGTGGTGACTTCTGCATTGTGAAGTTTTGAGTGCTACCATCACCTGTAAAATTATCGATTACATTATCTGATATCTCAAATGAAGATATGTTTGAAGATAAGATACTTCCAAATACTACATCAGTGATCGCTGGTGCTGCTGAAAATACTAATACAGAATCAGGTGCAATGCCTATTCCTGAAGACGGAGATGCACTATCATGTGGTTGTTGTAAAACACCATTGATTGATATCATCAACTGTGATGCACGAGTCACAGATGCATGAGTTCCACTATCGTGTGTGATTTTGAATTTTGTATTGACACCATCAAAAGCAACATTCAATGTATGTGATGATCCTACACCAAGACCAGTCAGATTTATTTGTGTTCCGTTATTTGCGTTTGATAAACTTGAAGCGAGTTTTATTAGATTGCGATCATGTTTTATAATATAATAAACACCGTCTGAAAGACCTGTGATTGCTGTTCCACCACCATCATTATAAGTGACTCTTTGGCCTGTTATAAAACGATGTTCAGGTATACTAATCGTGTCATTAGCAACACTAACTATTGATGCTGAAGATCCATTAAAAGTTGCAGTAAAAGATGATAGCGTATCAAGGATACGAAAGGAGTTATTTTCTCCTGCTGTCGGTTTTAATCCAATATATGCCATAGTAGTTATTTATTATTTCCATCCATGAGATACTGCATGGATTCTAGTATCTTTTGATGCACTTTGATTATGAGTTGTTATTTTATAACAAACAGATGTTCCACTTGGTTGCCCAGATATATCAAGATCATGAAATGCTAGAATTCTCTTTGTGCTCGTTGCATAACTTCCCTCATCAACTAATGTTCCTTGAGTAAAAGTAGTGCCACTATCTCTTGAGATGAATGCTTTGATGTCTGTGTTCAAAGTTGCAGTTCCAGCACCATTTTCCATTAATATAATAATATCAGCTTTTGTTGGTGCACCATCGACTGCAGTTGTATCATTTGATTGTAATATCAGATCGCCCGGTGATGTGAATTGATTGGTAGCATATCTAACAATAACGATACCAGTTCCACCATCTCCACCATCATAATCTCCATGTGAACCTCCACCACCGCCACCACCAGTGTTTGCACCTGCATCTCCACCAGCAGTGTGTCCACCAGCAGCAGCACCAGCGTTAATAGCAGATCCACCACCAGATCCACCACCATTATTTTGATGGCCTCCGCCACCACCGCCACCGATACCTCCATTACCACCAGAACTTGGTCGTGAGATGGAACCTCCACCTCCACCACCACCCCAGTAGTAGTTATTACCATCTATATTAATTTGTATTCCTTGCCCACCATTTCCCCATGCACCAGCATTGGCAATTCCGTTTGCACCACCACCTCCACCAGATGCATGTGTTCCACCTTGAGTTCCATTACCACCAGCCTGATTAGAGTATAATGTCCAAGTTTCTCCAGATGGTGCAGTCACAGTTCTAGTGGTTGGAGTAGCACCTTGTCCAGCAGATGCACCAGCAGATGCACCACCACCTCCATTACCAGTTCCAGTTATTGCTGTTGACGCTACTACTGTTGCGTATGTACCTGATGTGGATGCACCTCCATTACCATGTCCAGATGCAGCACCACCCGGTCTTGCATACAAATTTGTTGAAGCATAATTAGAACCGAAATAACTTCCAGATCCGATTTGACCATCATCAGTATTATTTTGACCACCTAGTCCACCATTACCTCTAACAACTGCGTAAGTTCCTGCAGAAAGAGTTCGATTTTGAACATAAAGGACTTCACCTCCACCTCCTCCACCACCAAGGTAGTTACCACCACCACCGCCACCACCGACGATTAACATATCAGCAGTGCCAGAGACAGATGCTACAAAGTTAGCATTTGAAAGAAATGAGTGAACTCGATAATTTACACCACCAGAACTATAAGTTGTTACAGTTCCACCAGTTGGATATGAGGCAGAAGCACCATGATAATATCCATTTACTAAATTTTCATTTGTACTTGCAGATGCATCGATTCCACTTGAATCAACAAATTCATCTATGACTTGATTGACTAAATTATATTTCGCTAAACTTCCATTCGTTGCTACTTTAAATCCAAGAATAGCAACATTATTAATTAAATTGTTTATATCTTCAGTTGATGCAAGACCAGTTAAGTTTGTACCTGAACCACTAAATGAAGATGCAGTAATAATTCCAGAGGCATTTACTTGATTTACCTCAAATCCTTCAGAGTGTAAATTCTGTGTATGAAACTGAACACCTTGTGTATGTCCTAAAGTTAATGCTGTTCCAACTTGAACTTTACAACCACCATCAACATTCAATGTGCCACTAGCAGTTCCAAGACCTATGTTGGTACCTGTAGAAGGTAATATATTATTGACTTTGAGGTTACTTGACATTATATTTTTTAATTATTTATGTGTCTCCTAAACGAAGGAAGGTTGCATAAGTTCTATTTTGTGTTGATGAACCATCTAGTGCTGTTGCAGTGGCAGAATATGATTGCCAATAGACTTTTACATTAGAAACATTTGTAACATCTATCAGAGATTCCATTTGAATATTGCTGTATGTGTAAGTTGATAGATTTGGTATAGAACATACACTATAAGCAACAGTACTATATGAACTACCACCATCGGTGCTCGCTCTCATCTCAACCTGTGCTTGGTTAGTTGAAGTATTCTCTTCAAAATATCCTTGAAATCTAACAAGATATATTCCTGTGTATGGGAAAGTAAATACTCCACTTGATTGTGACATTCCAGTGCCCAAAGTTCCTTGTGCAGTCCCATCAACTCTTTCCCAGTTGGAACTTATTATTTCATTTTGAGTTGGTACTGCATGGACAGCCGTAATTCTCCACTGGTCTGCCATTTTAATATCCGTTGATCCACCTAGAATATAGATGTTTCCAACCATACCAGAATGACCAGATGTGCAAGCATAATATAATCTATCCGGTGCACTATAAGGAACTTGAAATGTTATAACTCCAGTTGCTGCTGCTGCGTTAGTAATTCCTGTAGTATATGCATTACTACTATTCCATGTACCAGAAGATGTTTGAATACCAAATCCATGACCAGCTGCATTCATAATAAACTGATAAGTTTGTCCCCTTTCAAGATATAAATCTGGATTATTAGCACTCGATAATCCACCGGGCCCTGAAATAACATAATTACTAGAACTATTATTTGAAATTGTCCATGCTGATGTTGCAGATCCATTTACAGTAATCGCACCTATTACATCAATACCATTAGTAGTGGTTTTTATTTTTTCATTTCCATAATTATAAAGTATGGATTCACCAGTTGAACCATCTGCTCTAAAGTAGAGTGCTGTGCCACCACTTCCATCGTCTGACCTAATATCAACATCTTTATCATTAGCATAGTTTGTAAGTTGTATACCACCAGTAGTTTCAAAAATTTGAAGATT
>Ga0209348_1001648_pt1 | contig 10791 bp, 10 predicted proteins | sample ETNvirenome_2_30_FD_184065 | JGI IMG/M metagenome (GOLD analysis project Ga0209348, IMG submission 184065) | Marine viral communities from the Pacific Ocean - ETNP_2_30 (SPAdes) (version 2) | ecosystem: Environmental > Aquatic > Marine > Oceanic | place: Pacific Ocean | collected 2013-06-22 | reverse complement strand
ACCTTGTGTTATGGTTTGACTTGACCCACTATTATTAATAATTGTTATTGCATCACCAGCAGAAAAAACCGCATTTGGAACAGTAACACCACCAGTTGAAATATATATAGCTTTACCAGCATCAGCAGCTACTAAAGTGTAAGCACCACTTTGAGAGTTTATAATTATTTTTCTTACGTTACCTTTACCATCTGTAATTGTACCGCCTGTAGAAAAATTACCAGAATTATCTAAAGTAATTGCATCAACAGTCGCTCCTGAGTGTCTAATACTGTTTACAATTAATCTACTACTCATAATTTATCTCCTATGAAGGTTTCGGGTTAGAGTCTTTAACCAATTTAATAGCATCGTACCAAACTTTAAACTTAACTTTTAAATCATCGTCAGCATCAATACAATGCCAAAGAGCATCTAAAGAATCTCCTATTGTTGGATATGTAACTTTACCATTTGTTGTTCTGTCAGTTTGGTATTTAACAGCAGCAGCTAATTCATCAATTTTAGCTCTTGCTTGTGCTACAAGGTTGTCATCTATCTCTACTTTATTACCATCTTTGTCAAAAGCTCCTACACCATCTTTTATGCTGGTCACTATGCCAAGATAAGCTTTATAAACCGCATCGTGATCGTAATTCATTATGGTTCAAACTCCAAAATTGTAATTGAAGAAGCTGCTCTTCCTTCATAATTTTGATTTACATCACTATGCGTTCTATTTAGATACATAGTTTTAGTTGAGTCGTTTGCATGACTTCCTCTTACGTCATAAGTAGTTGAACTTGTAGATGGTGAACTAATTAAATGAACAAGTACCATATTTTCTAATCCCCCTGAAGTTCCTGATCTAGCTGATGTCGTTATTCGATTTCTGTTACCATCTGCGGCTCCTCTATAAGAAGGACTTCCTGCAACGTGTAAGGTGGCATAAGTGGAAGAAGTACCATCAACTGCAATATTGTATTGTGCAATAACTAATAATTTATTACTAGAACTTGCTGCTGCATAAGATATAGAAATTAAAGCTGATGAATATGCTCCTTGTGCTACACTTGCAGAAACTACACCAGTTTCATTTGCTGAATCATAATTTATAAGCTTACCTACAGTCGAATTGGTAGTTAAAAGTGTAGCATCTGCTGAATCTGGTAGTGTAAAAACTCTGTCATTACTTGTATTTGAAGGTGCTTGGATGCTTACTGACCCACCACCTGTTGTTGCGTTTAGTTTAATCTTTGCTGTCATTTAACTAGGTTTCGGATACTTGTCTTTGATAGCTTTAATTTTAGTTTTCCAACCAGCTACACCACTATGATAAATCGTATCTAGCTGATCTTCAATACTTGGATACTCTGCTGCTCTGTTTCTTGAATACTCAAGGGCTGCATATTCAGCATTTAACGTGGTTCGTGCAGCATCTATATCAGATTGGACAAGTGTTATTTGTGTGCCATCTGCTTTAAATGCTCCTGTAGAATCATCAATTTTTGTACAGTCTGGATAAGCTTTATAAATAGCTTCATGGTCTAAAATCATGGTTCTATCTCCATTAATGTGAGACTTGAATAACCTCTTACATAATCAGTAGTTGCATTATTTGTATGATCTCTATTTAGGTAGATAGTTCTATTTACACTAGAATCATGGCTAAATCTATAACTGTAAGTTATTGAACTTGTGCCTCCTGCTGTATCTAGATATTCATGTGTAATCGTAGAAAGTCGGTAATCACTAGATACATAAGTAGCAGCAGAAACTTGTTGCCTTACACTTGAATCCCCTCTTGCTGCATCAAGAACTGAACCAGCTTTAAATAATTGTGCAAAAACTTGTAAACCATGACTTATACCTACCATCAAACTAGCTCTGACTAATATTAAATTACTAGCATTAGATGGTGTTATAGCTTTAGAAATAAGATCGCCTGTTAAACCCGAAGAGTTATCATTCGTACCTGAACCTACAGTTTCACTAGCAGTATTTTTTTTAGGTTCTTGAACAACTTGTAAAACTTTTCCACCAGAAGCAATACCAGTAATACCGCTATTTGTAATAGACATTCTTTCAACACCACCAGTTGAAAATTTTATCGTGTCTGCTGCATACGATATTCCAGTATTATTGTCCTGCCCACGTTGACTTGGTGCAGAAACACTTCCGTCAACTGTTGCTATTCCTGTTGTTCCGTCAATAATAAAAGCCATAATTAAACGATAGAGACTACTGAACCAGCAGGGATTGTAAGAGTTGCATTTATAGTCAATGGACCAAAAACTCCTGCATTTATATTAGACGTTCCATCACCGATTGTATAGTCATTGTCCATTTGATTTTCATTTTCGTGAAAAATAGCTTCAGTTCCTCCGCCAGTAGCTCCGCCACCTCCACCAATAGCACCCCAAGCATTTGTATAGCCTTCAAATTGTCCTGTAGTTGAGTTATATCTAAACTGTCCTGCTGCTGCTGATCCTGGTCTTTGTGCTGTTGTACCAACAGGAACTTTCAAAAATCCAGTAGATGACATCGTAACATCACCTGTCATTGTTGGACTTGCTGCTACAACATGACCTAAATTATCTAAACTAATATTTCCTATCGTTACATATGCGTTATTTGCTGCGTTTCTTATTTTAAGTAATGAACTTCCTGTATCAATATGTGGTTGAAAAGCTGAATTTATTGATGGATCGCCAGAACCACTATTTAAAGAGTTAATAGCAGCACTAATTTGATTTAATTTTGTTCTTACGGCGGCTCCCGTTCCATTGTCAATTACATAGCCCGCCCCGCCTGTGTTATCGACTCTAGCCATTTAGAAAAGCAACATTGTTTCTATTATACTATCCTTTTCCAAAACCAACAGCCGTAAATGTAAATTGCTTACTTATAGAAGCATTTGATGAATTTTTAAAATGTATTTGGAAATTACTTGCAGTAATATTAGATATTTCAAAGAAATCACCAGAAGCTAAGTTCTGAGCAGTCACATTAACTGTTGGTAAATGTTGATTAAGATTTCCAAGTGCTGACGTTCCAACAAAGAACGGAGAAGTAAACGGAACTGTGGTTACTCCTGCTGATGAAGTTATGGTCTGACCAGTTCCTTGATCTATTCTTTTTTCTAACTTTGCTGAATAACCTAGCTGAAATACTCTAATATCCTGTGCTGGATCATCACTGGTAAGAACTGTTCTGAACTGAAACCCTCTTGCTTTAAAGGTTCCACTTGTAAAGTTTTGAAACGCTGTATATGTAGGAGAACCAGAAGGATCATCTTGTGTGGTGCGTACAAATAGTTGAGCATCAACATCATTGGCATCATCACCATCAAAGTCTCCCCATGTGTCTAAATTTGCAATTCTTGAGTCAAACAAATCTGATGGATAAAAACCCTCTGTTTTAAAATGTCTAATTAAATCAAGGCTAAATACTGCACCCAAATCTAAAGTAGATGCAAAATCATAAGTACCTGATGGAGATATTCCACCAACATCATCAAGTGATCCAACAGCATCTAAATCAGCAATATTATCAAATTGTCCTGCTCCAGTTAAGTTAAGGGAATTTGTTGTTGCATCAAAAGATGTATTAACTTTAGCACCTTGAAACTTAGGATTATCTAAATCTTCTCTTCTAGTCTGAACAAGTAATTCATCTGTAACTTCTGGAATATTTACGACAACACTGGCTTCTCCTGCACTAAATCTACCACCATCATCTTGAAACTTAAGAATATATTCTCCAGTGATAGCAGGAACTATCGCTTCAGTTGAGTTTCCTGGTGCTGCTTCTATTAAATCGACAGCATTTTCAAAAGTACCAGAACCATCAGTTCCAGAACTATCGTGTCTGATATAAACAAGACCACCATGAGTAACATCGATATCTGTTGATCTATTCCATTTCAAACGAATTAGTTTATTATTTATTGGTTCAGCAGTAAGCCCTGTTATATCTGCTGGAATTGCAGTTTTTCCTGCAAAATCTTTTATTAGAGTAGATGGTTCTGCTGATGCCTCTAATGACGCATTTAAACTAAAAACTCTAAATTCATAATTTCCTTCACTTGCATCAAATATTGTAAAGTCGGTTCCAGTAACAGTAGTGCTAACAAAGTTTCCATTATCTTTTCTGTACTGGACTCTATATTGACTGACACCTGGAACAGCTTGATAATCAAGAATAATCTTTACTTTCGCTTTTTGATTCTCTACATAGAAGAATTGTTCCGCACTATCAATAGTAGGAGCCTCTCTTATTACATTTAATACAGTTACATTTCTAACAGGCAAAGAAGATCCATCTTCAATAAATGCAAATTTTCCTGAGTTATAGGCCGTTCCAATAATTGCATAGTTATCCTTATCCTCAGTTACGCTGACAACTCTCCATTGAGTAGTTTGGAGGGTGGTATTGCTTAAAATCCAAACACTATTTGTATTTGGAGCAGATGAAAAAGCAGAAGATACTGTAATAACAGCACCAGAAATGCCACTTACAGGTTTAGTTTCTACCGATCCATCGGATAAGATAACGCTGAGTGTTGGATTATTTGTAGTATCTAAATCTGTATCTTCTGTGTTGTCTACTGTTACAGTTGTTGTTGTTGCAGATTTTATTCTTCCTCCTCTCCTGAGTCCTGCTCTTACTGGATCGCTTACTTCTATGACTTGCCCAGGTCTTACAACAACTCCTTCTGATAAACCAGTAGTAAAATTAATTGTTTCAGTAGAATTTTGCTCTTCAAACAGTAAAAATCTACCCAATCTTGCAGCCTGACCTCTAGAACTACAACCAAATCCTGTAATTTTCTTATGTAAGACACCATATTTAGCTTTTGCAGAGGCATCTTCTACAGTTTCAAAGTCTAGTTCTTGATTATCCATATCAAAATATGACACAGAAACTACAGTTGCTCTTGTTTTAAGGCTTGTTCCAGAATATCCGAATCCTTCTGATGTTACATTTGACAGATTAAATAAATAACTTGGATCTGTAGGTCTGTCTTGTGAAATTGTAAGAGAACCAGCAGTCCAAAAACTTATGGATCTCATTACAGAAGTAAGAGAGTTCACAACTTCGTAAGCATCTTGTCTTGCTTGAAGAATTGTGTTGCAACTGAATCTAGGTTCTTGTCCTCCATTTCCATCATCTACCAGAGCAGAGCAATAAACCGAAGCACTATAAAAAGCATATTTATCAAGTTGAGCTTCAGTAATATGATCTCCTAATCCATATCTAACATTTGTTAAAAGATCAAATAAAATCCAAGCTGGATCAGAACACCAAACTTTAGCAGTAGTAAGCGTTCCATTAAATGTTCCTGTATAGACTATTCTTCCAGTTGTTGCATCTACTTGTCCGTTATGGGGTATTTTTATTTTTACACCACGGACTTTATACATTCTTCTTGGAACAGACGAGAACTGTTCGGAGTCAAATCTTAACGCTGCATGAGCAATATCAGGATAAGGTCTTTGCTCGTCAATAATTTCAGTAAAAGACTGAAAGAAAAATTCATCTCTTACTCTGTTTGAATCAGTAGCATCAGCAGTTACTCTTGTTACTTGAACTGTTATTGGAAAGTTAAGTCCAGCAGGAATATCAATTCGATAATCTCTGTTATATGCAGAAGAAGTTCTTCCTGTAACTGTATCATCTATAGGTGTTGTGGTTGTGCCGTTATTTTGAATAATTTTTATTGTTAAGTCTACTGATGTACCGTTAACATCTCCGTTAGTCTCAAATCTTTGTAAACCATTAAAACGAAGAGTAACTCTAATGGCATTAATATTAGAATTTGTTATCTGTCTTGATATTGGAGTTCCGTTTTCTACTTTTGAACCGACATTAGTTTCAGATTCAATATTTGCAATACCAGGAATAAATGTTTGATTTGACGTTCCAAATCTTGGTTCAAACTCTACATCTTGGAAGTTAAAATCTGTGGGTTGGGTATTTGTCGGATCAGCACTAGCTCTTAAAACTGGAGTTTTTCCCAAAAATACATCTTTTAATGCTGCTGTATTGTAATTGGCTGTACCTTTTGTAAATGCTGCTGCCGATGGAAAGCCTTCTATTTCACCTTCACTAAGAACATCAACAACAGTTGCAAACTGTTTACTCGATAAGACATTAGAAGGTAGCGAAGAATCTACTACTACATCATCTTCAGAGCGATTTACAATTCCCATTTACGCTGTACCTTTTATCTGTACTGTATCAATTCCTGCTGATACTACTAGAGAACCAGCAAAAATTTCTCCATAAATTATAGGTATTGCTGTTCCTGCTCTTGATGTATTCTGCACTCCACTAAATGAAAAGTTTTGAGATTGTGGATCTTCTGAGACTCCTGGAGGTTGTGGAACAGGAGTAAGCATCTGTGCTGCTCCTGATAATGCTAAGTAAATACCTAAGTTTCCTGCTGCTGCCGTTAAAGCAGAACCAAGAGTAGCTGCTGTTTTACCAAAACCCAACGCTCCACCAACTCCGAAACCAGCACCTCCTGATACTGCTGCAAAAGTAATTAAAGCTGCTCCAGCTAACACTCTTGTGACACCTCTAGAACCTGTTGCTACTGGTACTATTTTTATTTCTTGTTGACCTATTGGATTAAAAAGTTCTGTCTCATCAATCTTATCTTTACCAACTTTTATACAGTAGTTTTGTTCCATCATGTGTTTTTCTACTTGAGGAAAGTTTGCTAACAGAAACTTAAAAGCATGAAGTGGAGTTGATATTTCAGCTTCAAAACTACGCTCTCCAAGAAATCGAGCTAATTTTCCGTAAACTTTAATTTTACTGAGCATAGCGATACCTCTTCTTTGTCCATTCTATATACTTTTGGTCATAAGTTTCTCTGCAACTAAGTCTTTTCACACAATGATGAAGAATAGTTTGATCTCCTACATACAAAGCAACATGATCTAAATTACCTGTGCCTGTATCCATCAACAATACATCACCTTTCTCTAGATCTAATGTATCATCTAATTCTTTAAAACCAGTAAGAGGTAATCCATATTCAAATAAAGGCGATTTACTGAACTCTTCAGGACTTTTGGGTCTTTCCCAGTGTTTCAGTACTATACTTCTTTTTTCTTCATACCAATCGTGTATTAGATTCCAACAATCTTGAACACCCCATACCCATTGTCTACCTATTAATCCTTTTTTATAGCCAGAAGGTTCAAAATAATGCCATTCTTTTGTTTCTGGAGTAACAATATAAAAAGGTAAATCTAAATATTCACAACTTGCAAGATCAGCTTGGCTAGGAAATGGTGGTATTTGTGGATGACTATGAAAGACAGCGATCACTTCTCCAGCATCTTCAGCTTTTACCCAATCATCAGGATCAATAATAAATTGTTCACCTAAATCTTCTGCAAGATTTTTACAGGGAAAATATTTTTCTTTACCTTTATAAACAGCTAATAAACCACACGCTTCATGTGGTGCATCTTTTTCTGCGTGTTTAAGTGCAATATCCTGCCAAGTCATCCAACAAACGTACCAATACCAGGAAAAATATCTCTAGTGGCTATTCTTTTTGGTAATTTTACATTTACCAAGTCTAGGGCTGATATTGCTTCCCATTGAACAATATCTCTATTTTCACTAATTTTTCTATCTAAGAAGTAAATTTCCTGAGGAAATTCTGCTGTTGGATCAGGAGTACCAAATGGATTACTTTGTGTGGTGGTAGACGAAGTTGTAGTTTGTTGAACGGTATTTGGATTGTTCATTGTGATTGTATTTCCCATTCCGTTTCCGTGAACTGTGCAGTAATATCTAAGGTCATTAGGAGCACCTGGGTAGGCTGGTGTATAAGTTACTGTTGCATCTGTTCCAAGCGTTCCAGTATTAATTGTTGTTTGTTGTCCTCCAGCATCAGATTTGATTCTTAAAGGATGATTTACATTAGAATTGTGAGATTGGTTAAATATGTAAGTTGAACCACGCTTCATTGTAAGAACAGGATTAGTAACACCGTTAATAGCAAAGTAATTAGAACCACTAACATTTACTACTGTGACAGTGTATGTGACAGTTTCAACATCAGAAGAGTCTACTACCGTTTGGGTTGATGTACTTGTGACAGTTTGAGGAGCAAAGTTAACAGCATCCAAAAAACGTGCCAAAGTTCTAATTCTTGTTAATTTTGCACCATTTAAGTCATTGCCAACTGTTGTTTGGTTAACATCTTGCATAATCGTAGTAAGTGTTCCAAGGATATTACTGACAGATATAGTTGGTCTAGGCAATGTACCTGTTCCTGTAAATTCAAATCCTTCACATTGAATTGGAAATCTTTGGTAACTATTACCAGCCCATACAACTTCTCCATTTGCATTGAGGTTTGCACCATTATGAAACCTGTAAATAGTGTTAGAACCGTGTAGTGTTTGGTTAAGTTCTAGGGTAAACAGTTCTATTACTGCTCCAGGGTTTATTTCTTGTAAAGCTGAAACTGGTACTGCCATTAGGGTTCAAATACTTCTTCAAAACTAGCTGTAATTCTGTTCCTATCAAACTCAAATATTTCTCTAGAAAAACTTCTGCATATCCATTTAAACGTTGTCGTTGTATCAGGAGGTGACCAATCAAATGATGCTCCATCTTTTCCTCTGGCTTCTAAAAATGTTTCGATCTCGTCTGCATCTTCATCGTCAACATTAAAAGTAAGATTCCAAACTTTAGGATCTTGATTTAATCCAAAGGTTGTACGTTGTTGGTAGCCATCTCCAAATTGAGTAATTCTAAGATTTGATTGACTACGCTTTGTAGCAGAATATTGTGGGTTGTAACTAGGAAAAGTAGCCATTAACGTAAACTAGCAAGTAGTCCTCCAGGTCTTTGTTGTTTCAATAATTCTCCTTGTACTGCAACAGAAATAAGAGTTCCAAGTTCTTTCGCTTGGGCATCATCTCCTTGAACATCTGTTCCAGATGCGTCTACATTAACAACAACATTCGTACTACCGCCACCTCCAAGTTTATTATTTGGCACAATCGTTCCAGAAGATCTTGGTACGAATAACTCTGGCCCTTTCTCACCCACTATTGAAGGTCTGCCTACTGGTGGCCTACCTCCGTTAGCAAACATTCCAGCGATAGCACCAAATATTCCACCACCCTTACCTTTTGTAAATTCTCCAGCAGCATTACCAAACAATGCTTGATTCAATGCTAAATCTAAGAATCTATCAGCAACATTATTTAACATATCACCAAGAGTAGAAGTTCCTTTAATAAGTCCTTTTATTCCTTCTTTAACATCATTTCTTATAGTTTGATTTATACTCTCAAAAGCATCGTTTACTTTTGTTGCAAGTTGAGCTTGTTCTTTTAGATTTTTATTGGTAGTTATATCATTTTTAATTCTCTCTAACTGTAAAGGAGTTAATTTTTCCATTGCTAATCCCATTTCATCTACTTTATCTTTTACTGCTTGTTTAATTAAAAATTCTTCTTCATTACCAGCAATAATAGCTTTATTTAATTCATTTTCTTTTTGTAAATCTCCTAATCCAGCCGTAATTAATTTATTTGTTTTAACCCGTAATTTATCTTTATCTTTTTCTAAAATAATAGTTTCTGCTATTTCTAATCTTTCCTGTTTTAAACTATTTATTCGATCTTGTTTATTTTTAGCACCTGATCTTCCTCCGCTACTTGGTTGTGCCTCAAGATCGGCTATTTGTTTGTTTATATTTCTAAATGCTGGATTGTTTATATTTTTAGATACAAGTGATCTGGCTCTGCCTCGTACATTAGCATCTGCTCCTGCATCTAGGGCTTGATTTAGTAGTTTAGCTATTGCTGCCTGTACTTTTGTAAAGAATAGTGTGACTTCGTTACCTAATCTTTGGAAAGTTTCACCAAATTTTCTTAGTTCCTCTGCCTGATCTGCACCTATTTTTTCGCCTAACATTTCTAAAGCTGCGTTAAATGCAGCTTGTTTACCTAAGTTTTTCTCGATTAGCTGGAGTCGTTTTTCTTCTACTGTCCCTGCTATACCCATTGCCTGTGACATAGCAGAGATATTTGGATTTAGGCGGTTCATGGCCGTTCCAAGTTCGCCTATGCCGTTGATTACGTTTTGGATTGATTGGACTGCTGCTGTGGCTGCGATACCTCCTGCAAAACCACCCATCTGTCCGAACATTCCACCAATACCACCACCTAAAGCTCCTGCTGCTGCTACCCCTGGACCTTGACCAAATAACAGAGGAAAACCACCACTTATCGCTGCACTTCCGAAGTCAAAACCTCTTTTCGCACCTAAACGAGTAGCTAACCCTCCGAGTGGGTTATTTAGGCCAGTTCTTTTTCCTGTTACATCTCTTGATTGCCTGTCTGATAATCTACTGAACGGACCTTGAGGTGGTTGGAATATTCCAGGTTCTTGTGGACCATATTGTGAGGCTAAAAATTGGATATTTTTTCCTGTTATTTTAGATACTTTTCCTAAATCTTCAACTCTAGTATCCAGTGTTTTTATTCCTTTAATAGCTGGTCTTAACATCTCAGTGCTAGGAAGAGCTTTAGGCAGTTGATTTTGTATGTCCTGATTTACAACGGCTTCTGCCTTACCAGATAATTTATTAGCTTTGCTGCTTAAACCTAATAATCCTATACGATCTCCAGCAGTAAGTTCTGTAGATTTTATTTGCTGACCTTTTGATACTTCAGCGTTTATTGCTTGTTCAGCTTTTAAAAGTAAACCTTTCTTTTTAACTTCTTGATCCGCTAAAAGTATCTTATTTTTAGCTAAATCAAGTTG
>Ga0209348_1001646_pt1 | contig 10793 bp, 13 predicted proteins | sample ETNvirenome_2_30_FD_184065 | JGI IMG/M metagenome (GOLD analysis project Ga0209348, IMG submission 184065) | Marine viral communities from the Pacific Ocean - ETNP_2_30 (SPAdes) (version 2) | ecosystem: Environmental > Aquatic > Marine > Oceanic | place: Pacific Ocean | collected 2013-06-22 | reverse complement strand
GTTAATGATAGTGGAGTAAATATAACATCAAACCCTACAGTTACTCTAACGGGAGTATCAGCAACTGTTTCTGTTGGATCATTAACTGCTATAGATGCAATAGGACTAACAGGAGTTTCAGCGACTGCTTCTGTTGGATCATTGACTCCTGCAGATGTAATGGGATTAACAGGAGTTTCAGCAACCGCCTCTGTTGCAGGTTTTGGAACTGCAGAGGGTTTTGGAATTCAAGCGTATCAAGCTATTGACACAGGATCTAATACATCGTATACAGACGTAGCAGCATAAGTTTAGGAGATAAAAATTATGGCATCAACATACACACCTTTAGGAGTAGAACTTCAAGCAACTGGTGAAAACGCCGGTACATGGGGGACTAAAACTAATACTAATTTACAAATTATAGAACAAATAGCAGGTGGATTTACACAACAAGCTGTATCTGATTCTGGTGATACAACATTATCAGTTTCTGATGGATCAACTGGAGCTACTTTATCTCATAGAATGATAGAATTTACAGGAACTATTACTGGTAATAGAGCAGTAACTATACCTATTGATGTTCAAACATTTTATATATTAAGAAATTCAACTTCAGGATCTCACACAGTACAATTTAAATATGTATCTGGTTCAGGAGACTCTGTAACATTTGCAGCTGCTGACAAAGGAGATAAAATTGTTTTTGCAAGTGCTAATGATGGAACTAATCCAGATATTATTGATTTAGGTATAGTAAATTTATCTACAGCACAAACTTTAACAAATAAAACTTTAACATCACCAGCAATTGGAACTTCTATTTTAGACACAAATGGAAATGAACTTGCAAAAGTTACAGCTACAGGTTCTGCTGTAAATGAATTTACAATCGCTAACGCTGCAACTGGCTCAGGACCAACTATCTCTTCTACAGGAGGTGATACAAATATTGATATTAATTTATTGTCAAAAGGAACAGGTACAATTAATGTCAAAGGAAATAGCACACAGCCTGGTGAAATAAGAATTTTTGAAGATACAGACGATGGATCAAATTATATAGCCTTAAAAACTACTACTTTAGGGTCAAATTTAAGTCTAACATTACCTACAGCAGATGGCACAAGTGGACAAGCGCTAGTTACTAATGGCTCTGGAGTTTTAAGCTTTGATACTGCAGGAATAACAACAGGAAAAAGTATTGCAATGGCGATAGTTTTCGGATAAAAGGAGTACATTATGGCAGCACCAAATATAGTAAACGTAACATCGATCTTAGGCAAAAGTGTTCAGGCAACTTTAGATACAACTCTAACTACTGAAATACTTGCTTGTGCATCGAATAAAGTTTTAAAAATAAATTCAATAACAATCGCTAACATTGATGGGTCAAGCTCTGCTGACGTATCTGTTTTTATAACAAAATCAGGAGGCTCCCCTATTGCAATTGCTTCTACTATCGCAGTTCCAGCAGATTCATCTCTTTCTTTAATAAATAAAAACACAGGTTTTTATTTAGAAGAGTCAGATAATATCGAAGCTGGTGCAAGTGCAAATGGCGACTTGACTATAACAATATCATACGAAGAGATTGATGACGCATAGGAGGTAATCTAAATGACTACTCCTCTTAATAACATACCTGCTAATGGCGGAATAATAGGACCCGATAACGACACTAGCACAGGTGTAAAAGTCACAACTTTTACAGAATCCGGTAACTTTACTCAATCACCAACTAACTCTCCAGCAGCAATAGATTATTTAATTGTTGCAGGTGGTGGAGGTGGTGGGCCTGGAAGAGCAGGTGGAGGTGGTGCCGGAGGATATAAAACATCTTTTCCGGGAGGAACAAAAATAACTAGTGTACCTTATAGTGCAACACCTGTAGTTGTTGGAGCAGGTGGTAACGCAACATCTAACGGAAGTGACTCTTCTATTTTAGGTGTCACAGCAACAGGTGGAGGAAAAGGAGGTCCCTTTGAAACCGCTGGATCAGATGGTGGTTCAGGTGGCGGTGGTGGTACAAGAGATTTTGGAAGTCCTATGAGTGGTGGATCAGCTAGTCCATCTGGTCAAGGAAATAATGGTGGAGCTAGTGTTGTAATAGTTACAGCTGGTGGTTGCGGCGGTGGAGGTGGAGCTAGTTCTGCTGGTGCAAACGGAAGCCCAGGAGCACCGAGAGGTGGAGCTGGTGGTAATGGATCAGCAAATAGTATAACAGGATCACCCGTAACATATGCTGGTGGCGGTGGTGGAGGATGTGACCACAGAGGAGGAGAATACGGAGGTGCTGGCGGCCCAGGAGGAGGAGCAAACGCTGGTGGAGTTGGTCCAAGTCCGTCACAAGTAGGTCAAGCTAACACTGGTGGTGGAGGAAGCGGTGATTCATGGTATCAACATCCAAGTCCAGGACAAGCTGGATCTGGTGTAGTTATTGTTCGTGAAGCAACAGGTTTATTTACAGGATCAGGAATGTGGCCTTTAAATCAAGTTAATACTTTTATTAAAGCTGGAGAGTGGATATAGTTATGGCACACTTTGCAGAAATAGACGATAATAATGTAGTTACAAGAGTAATAGTTGTCTCTAATAATATCGAAACATCAAATGGTCCTTTAGGAGAAAACGACATGCATGTTGACGGTGAAACATGGTGTATTAATTTTATGGGTGGTGGAACATGGAAACAAACTTCTTATAATCACAATTTTAGAAAACAATACGCAGGTATTGGATGTACTTATGATTCAGAAAAAGATATTTTTATTTTACCACAACCATACCCATCTTGGTCACTTGATTCAAATAATGATTGGCAAGCACCAGTAACTTATCCAACGATTGAAACATATACTTCAAATGGTGAAGAAAAAAATTATGCTATATATTGGAAGGAAGATAATCTAAGGTGGATAGCATACGATTCAGAGGATCCAGCTAACCTTTTTAATTGGGACGATTCAGCTTTAGCCTGGGTGTCTGCTTAATTATTCTTTACATATTAATTAAAATATTTTATACTTTTTTTATAAAGAATAAAGTAGATAGAATGATTACGAATATTTTTCCAAGCACAGTTTACTCTCAAAAGTATGAGGAATCTTTAATAGAAGAGTGCAAAAAAAGTCTTTTATTAAAAAGTAAAATTAAATGTGGAGGGGACACTTGGATTCATAAACCATTAAATTCTAATGGAACATTAAATATTTTCTTAGATAAAGACTTTGATAAATTATCAAAGTTTTTTGATTTACATGTAGAAAATTATACAAAACAATTAGGTATGAATAGAGTAAGAAGAGAACAAGCTTGGTTAAATTTTTATAAAAAAGGAGATAGTCAAGAATTTCATGATCATAATTTTAGTGCAATTAGTGGTGTGTTTTATTTAAAAGGAAATAAAAAAGATGCAGCTACAATAATAAAGTCACCTCTACAAGATAATCCAAATGACTCACCTTTTGATTTTAACAATCCTTACACTTGGAAAAACTACAGAGTTAATTTTGAAGAAGGTAAATTGTTATTATTTAAATCTAGTTTACAACACTGTGTAGAAAAACAAAAGGAAGACTCAGAAAGGATTACAATATCTTTTAATTATAGTAGATATTAATTATGAATCTTATACATTATTATTGGTATTTTAAATCCATTATTCCAGAAAGAATTTGTAATGACATTGTAAAATATGGTCATCAAATGCAAGATCAAATGGCAGTCACTGGTGGCTATGAAAATAAAAAGTTAGATAAAAAACAAGTTAAAGATTTAAAGAAAAAAAGAGATTCTAATGTTGTTTGGATGAGTGATAAATGGATCTACAGAGAAATACAACCTTATATACACGAAGCTAATAGAAATGCTGGTTGGAATTTTGAATGGGATTTTTCAGAAGCATGTCAGTTTACAAAATATAAAAAAGATCAGTTTTATGATTGGCATTGTGATAGTTGGGATAAACCTTATGAAGAAAAAAATTTACCTTCTTATGGAAGAATTAGAAAATTATCAGTGACCGTTAGTTTATCAGATCCAAAAGATTATAAAGGTGGTGAGTTAGAATTTGATTTTAGAAACAAAGACCCTGATAAAAAAAGTATTGTTAAATGCAAAGAGATATTACCTAAAGGATCTTTAGTTGTATTTCCAAGTTTTGTGTGGCATAGAGTATGTCCTGTTACAAGTGGAGAAAGAAACAGTTTAGTAATATGGAATTTAGGATATCCATTTAAATAATGAGTTTTAAAAAAATTATATTTGAATCTGATTTAATTATTAACAATCAAAAACTTTTTATAGAAAAATGTAAAGAGGCTTATGATAAAGTTTGTAATATAACTAAATCTAAAGAAACAACAAAGAACTATGGATTATATAATATTTTTGCAGTCACTGCTGGAGACGAATATTTTTACAAATTATTTTTAGAATTAAAACATATAATTAAAAGTTATAATAAAAAAGAAGAAAACCTTTGGGTCCAATCTTGGATAAACTTTCACAAATCAAACGAAGTATTAAATTGGCATAACCATCATTGGTTGTTTCATGGCTATATTTCAATAGATCCTAAAAATACAAAAACAATATTTGAAGATGGAACAGTAATAAATAATAAAGTTGGTAATATTTATATTGGCCCTTGTAATTTAAAACATAAAGTAGAAGTTAATGAGTCTTATGAAGATGAAAGAATTACATTAGGGTTTGATGTAATCAACAGCGATTTTAAAAAACAAAATGATAAAATTTCTTTTATACCTATATGAAAATAATTAAAAATTTTTTAGATAAAACTTCTTTTGAAGAATTAAAAAACCTTGTTACTAAAAGTGAGTTTGCTTGGTTTAAAAGAAAAACTATGGTTAGAGATACAACAAACAATTTAGGTTATTTTACACATTCTTTTTTTAATAATCATAAAATAAATTGTAATACATATTTTCAATATATACTTCCTATTTTAGAAAAACTTAATTCAAAAGCTGTTGTGGAGGTAAGGGCAAATCTATTACCTTCTTCTTTCTTTACAAAAGGTAAATGTGATTTGCACATAGACAATAATTACAATTGTAAATCTGCGATATTATACTTAAATACTTGTGATGGAGGAACAGAATTTGAATATAAAGATAAACTTAAATTTATAGAATCTGAGGAAAATAAAATTGTAGTTTTTGATTCTAATATTAGTCATAGAGCAATAACTTCAAAAAACTCTGATTTTAGATATATAATTAACTTTAACTATTTTACTTAATATGAAACTAACAAACTTTGAAAAAAATAAATACTTAATAATAGAAAAAGCTATTTCATTAGAATTAGCAGACTTTGTTTATAAATACTTTTTAAATAAAAGAAAAGTAGCAAGATTTTTATTTGATGAAAAATATATTTCTCAATTTACAGAATACTTTGGAGTATGGAATGATGCACAAGTTCTTGATACATATTCACATTATAGTGATATTGCTATGGAAACTTTATTACAAGAAATAAAGCCAGTAATGGAAAAACATACTGGACTAGAACTTCAACCATCTTATTCTTACGCAAGAATATATAAAAAAGGTGATGAGTTAAAAAGACATAAAGATAGATTTAGTTGCGAGATATCTACTACTATGAATCTTGGCGGAGATGAATGGCCAATATATTTAGAACCATCTGGAAAAGAAGGCATGAAAGGTGTTAAAGTAAATTTAAAACCTGGAGATATGTTAGTCTATTATGGTTGTGAATTAGAACACTGGAGAGAAAAATTTACAGGTAATGATTGTGGACAAGTATTTTTACATTACAATAAATCATCAAAAACATCTAAAGAAAACTTATACGATAAAAGACCGTTTTTAGGCTTGCCTACTTGGTTTAAAGGCTTTAAAAAACCTAAATAATATTGTATATAATAATATGGCGGGAAATTTCACCACACCATTTCCTGCCTTATTAAGGATTTTTTATGTTACAAAAGATAGGTTTTCAGCCAGGTATAAATAAACAAATTACTCCTACAGGAGCCGAAGGTCAGTGGGTAGATTGTGACAATGTTAGATTTAGATATGGCTCCCCTGAAAAAATAGGTGGTTGGAATCAACTAGGCACATTAAATGAAAATGAGCTTACTGGAGCCGGTAGGGGATTGCATCATTATGTTAATAGTTTGGGAAGAAAATACGCAATCATAGGAACAAATAGAATATTGTATGCATATTCTGGAGGTGTGTTTTATGACATACATCCTATTTTTTCTACAACAACTCTTACAAACGCATTTAGCACAAGCAATGGATCACCGACAGTTACAATAACTTACTCAAGTGCTCACAATTTAAATCCTGGTGATATACTTTTAATGGATAATTTTACTACAATTACAGGATCTAATTTCAGTGCATCTGATTTTGATAATAAAAAATTTATGGTAGTTACTGCTCCTACAAATACAACTATTACTATAACGATGCCTTCAAATGAAACCGGATCAGGTGCAACAACATCAGGCGGTATAAGAATACAAAAGTATTATAGTGTTGGTCCAGCCGTTCAAGCAAAAGGTTTTGGTTGGGGTTTAGGATCTTGGAGTGGTGAAGCAGCAGGAGCTATTACAACAACTCTTAATGGAGCACTAGGTGACAACGCATTTGGAACAGGAGGATCAGGTACTTCTATTACATTAACAAGCACTACCAACTTTCCATCTTCAGGTACAAATTTTATTCAAGTAGGAACAGAAGAAATATCTTACACAGGTGTTTCAGGTAATAATTTAACTGGTATCACAAGAGCAGTTAGAGGAACTACTAGAGCTGCTCATAGTGATGGAGCGACAGTTACAAACTCATCAGATTATGTTGCGTGGGGTGAAGCTGCATCAGGAGATTTAGTTCTCGAACCAGGGATGTGGTCATTAGATAATTTTGGTGATAAAGCAATTTGTTTAATTCATGATAGCGCTTGTTTTCAATGGGACTCTAGTTTATCAAATGCAACGTCTACAAGAGCAACAATTATATCTGGTGCACCAACAGCATCAAGACACATGCTAGTATCTACACCGGACAGACACTTAGTATTTTTTGGAACAGAAACAACTATTGGGGATACTACTACACAAGATGATATGTTTATCAGATTCTCTGACCAAGAGGATATAAATACTTATACACCTACAGCAACCAATACAGCTGGTACACAAAGACTGGCCGACGGATCACAGATCAGAGGAGCTATTCGTGGTAGAGATGCAATCTATGTTTGGACTGATACAGCATTATTTACACAACGTTTTGTTGGTCAACCATTTACGTTTGCTTTTGCACAGGTTGGAACTAACTGTGGACTTGTTGGACAGAATGCGTGTGTAGAAGTAGATGGTGCTGCATACTGGATGTCAGAAAATGGTTTCTTTAGATATGCAGGTAAGTTAGAATCATTACCTTGTTTAGTAGAGGACTTTGTTTACGATAGTATTAATTTAGCATCTGGTAATCAAATGGTATCTGCAGGATTAAATAACTTGTTTGGTGAAGTTATATGGTTTTATCCAGAGACAGGATCTAGTGTTGTAAATAGAATGGTTGCATATAATTATTTTGACTCATCACCACAAAGACCTGTGTGGACAGTTGGTAGTCTAGCTAGAACAATGTGGCGTGATTCTGCTGTTTTTGGATTACCACATGCTTTAGAATATGATGCAGATACAGATACTTCTTTTGATGTTATTGGAAACACAGAAGGTAGAACAAGTTACTATGAACACGAAACAGGGACCGATCAAAATAGAAATGGTACAATCACAGCCATAACAGCTAATATATTATCAGGAGATTTTGACATTACACAACAAAGAGCATCAGCCACAGGTCAATCAACAGGTGTTGCAACTTTTAGAGGAGATGGTGAATTTATAATGAAGATTAGAAGATTTATACCAGATTTTATATCACAAACTGGGTCCACTAGAGTTACATTAAATGTAAGAAATTTTCCAAATGATACAGCTGCAAGTTCAGCGCTTGGACCTTTTGATATAACTTCATCTACACAAAAAATAGATACACGTGCAAGAGCAAGAGCTGTTGCATTAAAAGTTGAAAACACATCATCTAGTCAAAGTTGGAAACTAGGAACTTTTAGATTAGATACACAACCAGATGGGAGACGATAATGCCACTAACAAAAAAAGGTAAAAAAATAATGAAATCTATGAAAAAACAATATGGTAAAAAAAGAGGAGAACAAGTTTTTTATGCAACTAAAAACAAAGGTAAAATTAAAGGGGTTAAAAAAGCATAATGGCAAAGATAGTACAAGTATTAACAAGACCTGCACCTCAATATGATTTAGGTACAGCAGAAGCACAAGTAAGAGATCTTGATGCAATTGTAGAAAAATTAAATACTACGTTTCAAGAGGAATTAAAAGACGAGGTAGAAGCATTTAACTTCTTTTTAAATTAATGGCAAATAGTTTTATAAATAAAAAAGCAGATTTAACGACAACAGATTTAACTACATTATATACAGTTCCTAGTTTTAAAGCTGCTGTTGTAAAATCATTGTTAGTATCCGAGGATGCTGGATCAGGGTCTACTATAACTATAACATTAGTAAATGCTAGCGGTACTATTTTTAATTTGTTTAAAGACAAAGCAATAGCATCAAAAGCTACAACAGAACTTTTATCTCAACCTTTAGTTATGGAGGAAAGTGAGGTATTAAAAGTACAAGCTGCTGACGCGAATGAGCTGCACGTCATAGCCTCTATATTAGAAATACAGCCAAGAGAGGTAACAACATAATGCAAGTAATAAAACCAGCAAAAGTAGAGACAACGTATAGACACAAAGAAACAGGGGAACTTTTTAAGGAAAGAAAAGACTGGGAATCAAAAGGTTATAAAGAAGAAGACATGGCTCAAGATGTAAATGTCGTGATGCCAAGTCTTGATTTATTTAGTAAAACAAAATAGAATAGTACAATGGCCATAACTAGAGCACAACAAGCAAAACAACTATTAGCAAATGGAGGACGTATCGGTCTTAAAGAAGGCAAGATGTCCGATAATAGGCAACAATATTCAGCACAACAAACACAAACAGGTAGAGTAAAAGGTGGTGGACCTGGTGGTAAAACAGATGCTTTTGTTTCGGGCGATACAGGAAGAGAGTCAAGACAAGAATTTGAAACGGCTGTGGGTCGTAGTCAGTTAGATAACATGAAAATTAAAGACAGTGGTATTCCTGGTATTGGAGGAATGATATTGGATGCATTTAAAGGCCCTAGACAAAAACTTTTAGATCGTAATGTAGATTATTTTAAAAGTCTATCAGGAATAGAAAATAAAGGTTATCCTAAAACAGCAGAAGGTTACAAAAACTATATGGCTGATAGATTAGCAGGAAAAATAGATGCTGCTGGTAACCCGATTATGAGTGGAGAAAATGATTCATTTATTCCTATGGATACAACATTTAACATGGCACCAAGCGACATGGACCAAGGAACAGATACGACAGAAGAAGACGAAGATTTAAGATTAGCATTTAGAGCCGATGGTGGACGAATAGGTCTTCAAGAAGGTGGTGGCATTGAACAAAGATTAGAACAACTAGGTGGTGATGTATCTTCTGCAGAACAAATGTTACAAGCAATTAATAAAAGATTAGAAACAGCTGAATCTAGTTTAGGTTCAGGTGGAGCATCAATAGCTAACTACACACCACAACTACCTGCTGGTGGTCTTGGTAGTTTACCAGATACAGGTTTTGCAAATGTAATAGCACAACCATCAGGTGGTGGTCAACCATTCATGGGTCGTCCTATTTTGCAACCTTTATTAGATCAACCATTAGGACAACCATTACCAGCAACGTTGGAAACAGCACAACCTGGACCAAATCCTTTTGGTATTATAAACTCTTTAACAGATTCACGTGGACCTGCATTTGATACTATGGAAAACGCTTACAAAAATGCTGTAGATTCTTCTGCAGAAATGAAAAGAATAGGACGTTTAGATCAATTAGATGTTTTAGGTGGACGGTTAAGTTTTGAAGATTATAAAAAAAATTTTTCTATGGATGATGAAGGATTTGTTACTAGAAATCCAGGATCAACTCCATTGGGAAGTGGAATGGGATCACCAATACAACAAGCAGTAGGTATGGCTGATGGCGGTATTATGAACGCTGATATTATCGGTGGTATGATGGATGGTAACATGGACGAGATGGGTAGACAGATGTATGGTCTAGGTAAACTTGTTAAGAAAGCAACTAGGGGTATTAAAAAAATAGCTAAATCACCAATAGGTAAAATAGCTTTAGGAGCAGCTGCGTTAAATTTTGCGCCTGCTTTTTTAAAATCAAAAGGATTTAGTTTACCAAGTTTTATATCTAAAAAAGGTCTTTCAGATTTCTTTTTTGCAGGTAATCCAATGTCTTTAAAAAATTTAACAAGTGGAGGAGCATTGGCTGGTATAGCTGGATTATCAGCATTACCACTATTATTTGGTCAAGATGACGAGGAAGAGTATGATTCTTACAGAGGACCTAGTATTGATATAGCTAATATTAGAAACAACCCTTACAATTTTTTAGCAGATAGATTTACAGGTAGTAGATTTGCTGCTGATGGTGGTTTGATGAGAACAGGTTATCAAGAGGGTGGAGATGCAGAGCCAGTGGCTAAAAAGACTATGCCATTAATTGATATGGATGGTAAAGAAAAAGACTATAGAGAGACAGGTGGTTTTGTAGATATGGGTAGAATGGAAAGAGCTGACGATGTCCC
>Ga0209348_1001644_pt1 | contig 10796 bp, 14 predicted proteins | sample ETNvirenome_2_30_FD_184065 | JGI IMG/M metagenome (GOLD analysis project Ga0209348, IMG submission 184065) | Marine viral communities from the Pacific Ocean - ETNP_2_30 (SPAdes) (version 2) | ecosystem: Environmental > Aquatic > Marine > Oceanic | place: Pacific Ocean | collected 2013-06-22 | reverse complement strand
GTTGAGTAAAGTCAATCCCTTCCATATGATCATATTCGTGTTGGAATACTCTAGATGTAAATCCAGTTAATTTTTCCTTATGTAGTTTACCATTTACATCCTCATATTTTACAACTACAGAATCTGGTCTTTTCGCATCAAGAAAGACACCAGGATATGATAAGCATCCCTCTTCAAGAACCACCTCCTTACTATAACTTTTAATAATTCGTGGATTGAAACAAGTAATTGTCTCTTCTGTTTCTACATCAATCATCATACAAAATGCTCTTTCCTGTATACCAATTTGGTTGGCTGAGAGACCAACACCATTATAGTATAGCATATTTTCAATTAATGTCTTTGATAGTTCATGGCGATCTAAATTATAACTACACGACTTTACCTTATTGTGTAGCATATAATCATCAGATTCAATCAGTTTCTTGATCATCTTCTTTCCTTGGATTGCTTATAAACCAAGAAGGAGACTCCATAATAACATCTATGCATACCCATTTTGCATAGTGGATTCCACGATAGCACAGAAGAGCAAAGACTTCCTCTATATCGTGTTTATCTTCATCCCATTCTGGTGCTTGTCCTTTACCTAATAAGTGTAACATTTGTCTTTACCTCCTGTAACAATATTTATTGTTTGGATTTCCAGACATAAAAAAGACCCCCGAAGGGATCTGAGTAGTTCCGATTGTAGAGACCGCACGAAAGGTCTCACTCGTATTTAGAATGTGAACTTAACTCCACCTTTAGCAGCCCAGTCAATGTCATCAGTAGGTGTAGTTATACCAGAGACTTCACCGTAGAGTTTATCATAAGAACCACCAATGTATCCGATGAATTCTACATCACCGAACTCATCATCAGCTTCTGTATGAGTCACTGTTGGGCCACCAGAAATGTACCAACCTATTCCACTTGGTGTTTCTCCTTCGTATCCAATCTGTGCTTCAAGAGCACCAGATTCATACGCACTATCAGGATATGAACCAGTTGCCTCTAAATTGACATATGGGCCTGCAAATGCAGCACCAGCGAATAGGAATGGAGATGCAGCAACTGCTGCGATTGTAGACTTAATAGACATTTTTGTTTTATAGTATCTCGCAAGAGAAAACCCCTGCGGATGGAAAATCTTTCGACATAAAGATTCTTACATTCCGTGGGGGCACGATCTTTCGATCCCTTTGTTATGTAATGTTATTTAGTGTAGCATGGGATCAATTTTGTGTCAAGTGTTACGAAATCAAACTATTTTCCTTCTGGTGGCAATCTTCCCATGTATGGGTCATAGTCAAATATTTCATCCCAATTTTCAATTTTATTTGAATCATTTTCCCAAAAATTTCTAAGTCCATCATGACTACTACGATGAAATACTTCAACATGATCACCATGTATGGATGATCCCATTTCTATTTTGTATAAAAATAATGGCATCGCATATGTATTACCTGAGTTGTATATTAAATCATCTGCTACTGCTCTTGGTTTTGATCCTTGATCCAATTTATACTTATCACCACGACAGTGTAATCTTACAAGTTTCTCTGCATGATGTCGAGTGATTACATATGAAGCAGTTGAAAAATCATTTACAAATCTTTTATGCATTTTAATATACAAAGCACCAGGATTTATGATTGCAGTTTGAAATACATCAAAGTCATACGGTAACTTGGACATGACATCTCTCCAAGAAAAGTCCCAATGCTTCACAGTATTAAAATCACAGTCATCTTCAATAATAAAAGCATAAGGTTCATCTGTTTTAAGAAATTCTTTCATAGCCTTTAGATGAGATGTCACACATCCAACCTCACCAGAATTCATATTATCTGGATACTTTCCTTTTATGAAATCACTTAAATCATCTTCACGGCCATCATACGCAGAGATGCGTGTATAATTTTCAATCTCCCAATACTTAAATTGAGTTTCCATATACAACCATCTCTCTGGTTCACCATCTAAGTTGATACAATAGATTGGTGGCAAACCTTTTAATTTAAATGCTGCTTTGTTTTTGTCCATATTAATCAAGAATATCAATAGTTGGAGTCCATCCAAGTTCCATCAATTGTGAGATATCAGCACAGGTAGTTTCTCTTTCACCTGGTGTATCTTCTTTGATGTGTAAGTGTCCCATTCCCATTTTATTTGCAAGGTCGATAACTGATACAGGATTTCCTGTACCAACATCTAATACTCCATTATAACTGCTAGGGATCAAAGTTGCAATAGCAGTTACGATATCATTAACATGAATCCAATCCCTCTTGTGTCTTGTCAGATAAGTTGCAGTTTTTTCCTCCAACATACGATACAACATATCACTACGACTAACTTTCTCTGCCCATACATTAAAGAATCTCATACCCACACTATTTGGTGGTGCCTGTATTTCATTTACCTTCTTGGATATTGCATATGCATTTATCCACCACTCATAAACAGCAGCAGAACTTGCATATAAACATCTAACATTATTTTCTCTACAATAATCAAATATTGGTTGTGATTTTACAACATTATTCTCCCAGAAAATATCAGGATTTTTAACTGCTTCACGTATCGCAGCATTTGCTGCAAGGTGTATTACTACATCATACTTTTTATTTGTTTTAAAATCACCCAAATCAAAAGGTCGATCATATCCATCAACCTCATGTCCATGTGATAACAGATGTTCATAAACATGACTTCCTATAAAACCATGATGCCCAGTAACTAATGCTTTCATTTGTTGTACTTCCTCAAATAATCTTGTTGTGAATAATATTCCAAAAGATTTTCTTTATTCATCTTTTCAATCTTTTCCCACTCCGACATATTTGATTGCATATGTGGATTTGAGAACCATGAGTTTTCTCCTCTCGCATGTTCTAAGTGATAAACATAATTATTAATTCTTCCTATATTATAACCTAAAGTTTTGAATCTGTAAAACCTCTCCTTATCTTCTGGTGCATATGCTCTAAAATTTTCATTCTCCATACCACCATCAATATAAACTTGCCTCTTAAAAAATTGTGCCCAACCAAAATCTGACGTATGAGTTTTAGAAACAGAATCTAGATATGAGTAATCAGTTTTATCTAAAAAATTAGAAACAACTTCGTCGGTGGCTTCTACCTGTTTCTGATACATTCCTTGACCATATGGATATATAATATCAAATTTACCATCACGAATACTATCATGTGCAGTTTTGTATGATTCTTTCGGAAGTATTGCATCACAATCATAATTAACAACTATGTCTGTGTCTGCTTCCATTATCATTTCATTTAAAACTCTTTGTCTATGAAACAAAGGTGCATCACTCCTCTCGAAAATAAAATTAAAATTTTTCCATATATCACCTTCTACAATCTCCTCTAATATTGGCATTGCTTGTTCTTGAAATACTGATTTAGAATCAACTTCTTTGACTATTATATTAGTATCAAAATTCTCTACTAAAAATGCTGTGATTGTAATAACATTCCTAAGTCTATCTGAAGATTCAATTCGGATAGGAATAATAAATGTTGCTTGAGATAGATCAGTTTTCATCAGGATATTTTCTATGTGGAAAGAAATTGGAATACTTTTCTGTAACGTACTTTAATTCTTTACTGTTCATTAACCACCCACCCTCTGGATGTTCATAGACACAATCATAATTAGAAGTAGCATTACTACTTATTCTATCATCATGATCTCGATTTGCAACTAATACTTCTGATATTATACATGGTTTACCATTATTCATTCTCATTCGATGATAAAAATCCACGTCTAATAATAATTTTAAATTTTCATCAAACTCAACCTTACATTCATTTAAAAAAGAAACCACCGAAGGACTACTTAGTAAGTTACGTCCTTCAAGAGTATGTTCTGTCCAACGAGGGACACGATGATCATATGTGTTTACACCATCTTTAGTTCCACAGAAACCACTAAATGCCCATTTACAATCAGTTGTTTCGTAAGTTTTACTAATAATCTCAAGTGCTTTATTATCAACAATAACATCATCAGAGAACATCATCTTAATTATTTCACCCTTACACTCATTCAATCCTACATTAATGTTTTCACATGGAATATCACCCTCATACCTAATATATGTGAACTCAAAGTCATCAGAATATTCTTTACATACATTTAAAATTTTATCATTTTTACTTTGATCGGATATTACAATGTCAAAATCACGAAGGGTTTGATTTTTTAAAGAATCTAATAACTCTCTCATCCACTTTGGGCCATTTTCACCTCTATCGTGAGTTGGAATTGCAATACTAAATTTTGGCATCATATTCTCTCCCAATTTTCTGGAACAATATCACTCTCATCAAGATTGGCATGAGATCCAAACCAAACCTTTGGGGCGATTACTTTTTGACTTTCTGCTAACCATGCACCCCACCAAGAAAATGATGAGTTTGCAATAACGTGATATTTACATAAAGATAATATACACATATCAATAATATTATTTTTAGAACCAGAAACTAAAAACCTATCTGATTCAAATAAACTTTGATTCTCACACCACTCTGGATCATCAGATACAATTATTACTTTAGTATCTGGAAGTTTCTTCAATGCTTTTTCATAATATTCTAAAGTACATAATGGATGATAATTTTGTTTCTGAACATAATCTGTTCTACGTATATGAAGTCCAATATATTCATTATCTTCAATACATTCTTTACATGGTTCCAACCAATCTTTTTTAAAAGTAAAATCTTTTCTTATTTCATTCTCTATATGTTTAAAATATTTTTCTGTTTGAAAGAAACCGTGAAGACTAACATTATCTTGACAATTTTCAAATAAATCTTTATCAAATGTATATGTATTTTCCTGAACATATTTTCCAGAAAAATTATCTGCTGCATTTGCATCTGGCATTTCAAATGCTATGAGTAATTTATGTTGATTTTCTTCATCATAAAAATCCATTTCTGTTTCTGGGCCAGATGGTATACAAAAATCATAATTATTTTTTCGTGCTATACCTTTAAGGGCAGCATACTGGAACATTTGATTTCCAAATCTTCCGTTTTTTCCTAATCTATCAAATCCAATCATACTACAGGCCAATCAATTATAGTTCTGATTTCTTGATTATATTTCCATATCTCTTTAAACATATCAGCATTCAAATTATTTAATTCCATTTGAACTATTAATGAATTTAAATCTTTAGGAAAACAAGTTCCACCAAAACCTCTATCATTATCTATGCCTGGTACTTGAGTGTGAGAATTACCTATACGGCTATCTGCAACTAATCCTTCACGAATTACATCATAATCCATTCCAACTGCTTTACATAAATCATATATCTTATTAAAGTAAGCAACCTTATATGCCAAAAAGACATTAGAAAAATATTTGATTGCTTCACTTTCATCTGATGTTGTAATTATACTTGGAATATGTGGAAAATATTTTTCAAACATATGAACAAAATCAACACAAAGATCCATATCTCCACCAACAATATTTCTCTCATTATTGGCAAAATCTTGGATTGCATTTCTTGCTGTGAGAAATTCTGGATTATGAATTACATTATGTCTCTCATAATATTTTTTTGTGGTTCCAATTGGGACTGTAGATTTAAGAACAAATGTTCCGATTATATGCTCTGGTAGATTATCAAAAAATTTATCTAGTATAGTTAAATCACATTCACCACTACGCTTCATTGGAGTTGGTAAACATACAAAAATAAATTCTTGATTTATAACATCTCCTAGACTATTCAAAGATCTATTTTTATCAACATCATAAACCTTGCATGGAACTTTATCTTTAAAATTTTGATGAACTGCATTACCCACAAACCCATTACCAACAATTCCAATCATGATTCTAATGTAACTCCTGGTGGTAAACGATAATGAAATCCAAAAGGAGTTATACCCTCACATTCTGGAATTCGATTCTCTTGTGAAAATCTTACTGCAACATCAATTGGAGCAAATTTACACCCTTCTTTTTCATATATATGCCGATTGTGAACACATATATTTCCGTCTTCATGATAGTTTACCACACCTGGTGGCATTTTATAGAAATTACTATTATTAGTTTCCCAAGGAACATCTACCTTAGTAGGAACCTCTAGAAGTTTTTTGCTTCTTAACGAGAATCCACCATTACCAACTTGATGATGATTACCAAATGGATCAATATAAGAATCCTTTACAATTGGCCAAGGTGCACCAATGTAATCATAATCTAACCATGAATTTTGCCATTTTTCTGGAAACAAAACAAAACCATCTGGTTGTACTAGTAAACAATGTGAAGTGTCAATATGTTCATGAAGTTTATGAATAACAAAATAATTATAATTATTATAATTTTTAACTTCCATCACTGGTTCCTCAAGAGTTATACCATCAGGTTCAAGTTCATTACGATACTTTTCAATATTCTCTTTAGTCGTTACTAATTTAATATCACCATAATTTACACCACTCATACTTGTATACACAGCTCTAATTGTTCCCTCTATATCTGAGGTCGTATCAATTGAAAATAATGTGACTTCTGGTAGATTAATCATTTAATAATGTATGAAAATTTTTCTTTATTAGTTGTAATATATTCTGGGTAATTATCATCAATTGGAACTATCACATAATTAGCGTAATGTCTACCAAGAGGATCTTTGTTTTCTTTAACAACAGAAACCTGATTGCGAACTTGGTCTGTATTTAATTCTAAGTGTGCAGCACACTCTAGTTTTTTGATAATTCGATCTTCAACAGATAGTCCTTCACTACCTACATAACTCCAATGCCAACCACCAGGTGAAATTCTAGAATTAGCTTCTTGTTCTTGTTTACTACGCAATTCAGACATAGTATACTTCTCAAGAATTGACTTACTAAACAATTTACTACCTAACCATTTTGGATAGTTTTCATAATCCCAATCGGGTGTCATAGATCTAATTTGACCCGTAGTTTCAACCAAATTAAGATATCCAATACAGTTATCTTGTGCAAAATGAAAAATTATATTAGGTTCAAAAAAAGTTTCTAATTGTTCTATTGCTTCTGGGTTAGGAACTTCATCTATGTCACTCCAAATTATTGCATCATCATCAGAAACATTATCCAAAATAACTTTTTTAATATTATTTTTTTGAAAAATATCCCTCTCATATGGATGAAGATTAGAAGCGGTGGTGTCTTGAACAATATTGTGAACTATTTTGCTATTAAATTTTTTAAATCTATCTTTATTTTCATCATAATAAAGAGGTTTATCCAATCCAGAAAATGTTTTAGTCGCCTCACTTAAAATGAAACAATCAACATAAGGGTCTAAAAGATTTAATCTTATCTCTAAAAGATCAAGTTCATTAAAAAATGGAAAAGTATCTATTACTCTCATTAGTTCTCCCTTTTTATGTAAACTATAATTTGACTACTATAAGATTGCTCTAATCTTCCACTATCATCTACTAAAAAATTATCTCCAAGAGAATTTATTGTAATTTTATGATCGTTAATTCTTTCTTGTGTATCTGGATTTCTAACAATGTATGATAATTTTGATTTTTCAATTACTTTTGAAAAATATTTTAATTGAGTATCCCTAGTACATTCGTTAACAGAATTGATTGCGATTGCAAGATCCAATTCTCCAAAACTTTTTGTAGGAAAACTTTTACAAGATACTGTTTTTACTTTACCTTTAAGTTGTGGAAACTTAGATGTGTATGTTTTAACTAACTTACAAACTTCTGGAAGGTCTATAAGAGTATACGTATCGAATTGAATGAAACCTGATAATATTAAACAAAGTCCACCATAACCTCCACCAATCTCCACAATATTTTTAATTGAATTTATATCACTATGATCTTTAATAAACTCTAAAATATCAATAGTGTTAAAAGCAAACTTTAAAGTTGTAGGTGAGAACTGTCCGATTTGAGAATCACTGTACAAATCTGGATCACCAAGTTCATCATTTATTCTAAACTTTTCTAAATTGTTCATGAACACATCCAAATTATTATGTTCTCGGATATGGTTAAGATAAGTATCAAAAAGAAGTTTTGGCCCACCTTCAAGTATGGGTCGATATGATTCATTCTTTTTAAAATGATCAAATTTATTTGGATCTTTAGAAGCCTCTAAACATGCTGTTGCATAAGCACTCAAGATATCATCTCTTGCACCTACCCATCCGTATAATTCACTACTCATGATTGTCCCTCCCAGTTATACAAGTTTCAGTAGAATAAAGATTACCATCTCTATGTAACCACAACCACCTTTCATCATTTACGATACCATCATAAGGTCTCCACCATCCATTTGATCTTGACCAATCAAACCAATACATGGGTGCTATGACATTTTCTAATTGCTTGTTAGTCCATATTGGCCAAAAAGCAAAAGTAGATGCTGATATTATAGCATATTTTGCTGTGTTTAGTATACTGTAGTCTATTGAAACTGGGCCACCAGGATATTTGTACCAAGATATATTTTTTTGATATTGATCTTTCTCTTCAGAAATAGCAGATCCTACAATAGGAACATTAGGAATGTATCTTCTTGCAGTATTAGGATCGTCAGTAACAATAACAAATTTAACATCAGGATTATTATCTCTCATATGTCTCATTGCATCATGATAATATTCTGGAGAGAGCATTGAGTGTCCAGTTGTATAATCTCCACCTCTAAGTTGAATTACACAATAATCTTCAGATGCATAGTCTACAACTTTATACTTATCATCATAAGTTAACCAATCACAAATTTTATCACGATGCTCTTCTATGTAAGACATTCTCTGAAAATTACCATTAATATAAGTATTATTTTCTATATTTAAAAATTTTGGATCTGCTTTACCTACTTCACCTGCAACTTCAGGAAATGGTTCAAAATTTTCTTTATAATATGCAAATCCAGAATTAATATTAAAATCAGAATCTTGCTCAACATTCATTAAGACTTCTCTACCCCAATCAATATTCAAAAATGGCCCTCTCCAACCAGGATTGCTCACACCCCATTCATATCCAAGATTTTCTGCAAATACTCTGCAGCAAACATATCTCCAGATTTGATTTCCTAAACCAGCATGTTCATGAATACTTGCTGCTAACATATTATCTCCTGTGATATTTGTTACTATATTTTTTTCTTAGAATAGTTAGACCATTATTCCAAGGTAGTGTTGACCATTCCCAAAACTGTGGATTTAGTTCGGCAACAGCACGATATGGGCCTCCTGATGCCCACTGTCCCTCATGATGTGAAAGATCTGTATGATAAAAAGGTTCAGTATTTCCATACATCAAATCATGTAATAATACTATACTACTTGGCCCTACTAATTTGTCAAGTAATTCTAACTGTTTCTTGACATGTTCATAGGAGTGCCAATCATCTACAAAAGCAACATCAATTTTTTTGTCCTTAGGCCACTCTTCTAGAAATTTGATACTATCAGATTTAACAAAAGTATAATGACCATTGTTTGGTTTATATTCTGATGGATCATTCAAATCAACAGACCATAAGTGACCATCATTTAATTTTGCTGCCTCATATAATGGTTCTGATGTGTGTCCTTCTCTCACACCTAATTCAACATATGTTTTTCCATGAGAAGCAAGTGCCATCGCAAAAATTGATATAAGATGACGATCAGAATCCATGTCACCATGTAATGCACTTTCAATAAATTTATTCATTTTTTCCAATAGTCATACATGTCTTTTGTAATTTCATAATCCATATCTTTTATCTTTCTATTTGGTTGCTTCATCGACCAAACAAACATCTCATCTATTAATTCATTAAGATTAGTGTTGTCTTTGAATCCTAAAACATTTTTTGCTTTTGTATGATCACAATACGCATGTTTTACCTCATGCCTTGGTTCTCCATGTTCTATGTCAACATCATATCCATATTTCTTACCAATACTTTGAACTGTTTTTGCAACCTCATTTAGTGTAAAATACTTGTCTGCACCAATATTAAATGTTTCCCCGTCAAAACCATTCAATAACTTATCAAATGGCTCCATATAATATTTGATATCAGAAAATGCACGAGTCTGCTCACCATCACCATATATTAATAGTGGTTCTCCATTCAAAGTTCTGCGAATAAAAATACCAATTACATTTCGATATCTGTCCCAAATATTTTGATAGATCCCAAGAACGTTATGTGGTCTTATAATATTATAGCGTAATCCAAATTGTTGATTTGCTAACTTGAGATCACACTCAACTGCATATTTTGCTATACCATATGGATCTTCTGGTCTTGGTTGTTTATCTTCTGTAAATGGTGGTTCTTGTTCACCATATACTGCCATACTAGATGTAAAAATAACTTTTGTATTATATTCAATTGAAGGGTTTATTAAATTAGTAGAACATATAAGATTATTTCTATAATTAAAGTTACGAATAAATGGTGATAATCCCTCTGCAGCATATGCAGCAAAATGTAATAATACATCTGGTTTATGTTCTTCAAATAACTCAGCAACTTTCTTTCTTCTCTCTAAGTTAAGTTTAACAAAAGTAAATTTTTCTCCTTTCGGAACAAATGCTTTATATCCACCAGATAAGTTATCAATCCCAATAACTTCATGACCATTTGCAATCAAATGACGAGCATAATTTGAACCTAATAATCCAGCACAACCAGTTACAAAAATTTTCATAAAACAATCCAATCAGAACAATATAAATCTTTAGTGTCTTTATCTGCATAAGCAGATCCAAACCACAT
>Ga0209348_1001643_pt1 | contig 10797 bp, 10 predicted proteins | sample ETNvirenome_2_30_FD_184065 | JGI IMG/M metagenome (GOLD analysis project Ga0209348, IMG submission 184065) | Marine viral communities from the Pacific Ocean - ETNP_2_30 (SPAdes) (version 2) | ecosystem: Environmental > Aquatic > Marine > Oceanic | place: Pacific Ocean | collected 2013-06-22 | reverse complement strand
TAATTTGATACGTCACTATCCCTTTTATAGTCAAAAATAACATTAAAGGTTGCTGTAGCAATATTATTATTGATAATAAAATTACCTGTTAAAGATTCAGCAATATCTTCTTCTTGTATACCTGTTATGGTATATGGAACAGTTGTACCATCAGCAACTCCAACGGTTGTCAATGTAATAGTAAAGTTTCCTCCCTCATTAACAGTAGATACATTACTCGATAAATTATAAGTAGCGTCTGAGGAATCATTAATAGTTACAGACTTAAATGCTTCTCCATTATCTAATTGTAATTTAAATATTTCATTTTCTTCATTAACTAAATCATCTATAACATTAAAAGTTTTAGAGGCTGTATTATTAACAACTGTAAAGTAATCAGTTAATGACTCGGTTATATCTGCTTCTTGTATACCTAATACAGTATAGTATACTAAGGTAGAATCTGATATACCTTCAGTTGCAAGAGTAATAGTAAAGTCGTCCCCTTCATTAACTGATGTTTTATTAGAATATAAAGCATATTTTGGTTGTATAAGTAAATTTCGTTTATTGGTTACTATTTGTCCGGTTAAAGTAGATATTCTTGGTCTAAGATCGGGTAATGAATTATACCAAAAGAAATTATTAGGTAAGTCTAAAGCAACTCCATCTTTATTCCATGGAATATCTTGAGATTCAGCCAAATAATCACTTGTAATTGAAGCAAATCTAACATTAGGCAAATCAACTTTATCAGGACACCCTGGTACACTACCATACATCGAAACACCTGTCCAATAATGAGGATAATTAGCATATTGTTTATCTGTATCAGGAGAAAAACCTTGATATAATTTTAATCTTAATCTTTGATTAGATTCACCTTTATTTAAAACTTCTATACCTATTCCTGTATATAAAAAATAATCTCTAAAAAGAGTCCAATATGATGGACTTCCAAATGCTTTCCATTTAGGTGGTTCATCTTTTAAAAGTTCAGCATTAGGGTAATATGAGCATAATGTAGTAGTATCAGTAGTAGCATAATATGCAAATTTTCCATTTTTACCATAATTATATGGACTTTTATATGCCGTCATATCTTGAAAAATTGTACTATCAGAAATTAAATTATGATTAATCTGAATGTTTGATCTCGAAAAAGTTCTACTACTTAAAAACATATCAAAACGAATACCTATAAAGTTTACCCCATTAGTTGTAGGTAGACCTGTTACACCGTCATTATATGTAAAACCTATGTAACTAAAATTTTCTTTTGATGTGCCTGTAACAACACTATTAAAAGTATGAAAAAAGGAGTCATTAAGATTATCAGTAGTATGATTAGTCCAAGAAGTAAGCATTGAAAATTTTATTTCATCATAATTATTTTTAAGATCAAAAAATGGTACTTGATATGCTGTCCCGCTGTTAATAATTAACATATTATCATTATTACTATCTACTATATCATCAGAAGGTTTTGTAAATATTTTTCCTAATTCATCGGGAGGTGTCCGAGTTTCTTCATCAGAAGGAACATTTTCTGCATATATTACTCGAGGATCAGCCCCTTGGAGATTATGAAAGTCAACCCAATTGGGATCTTCAGCGTAAGTAGCTCTTGTACCTTGATAAAAGTCTCCACTATCCTGTAATTCTATACTTGTTTTTATCCAGTTACGAAGATTTTCATAAGTCCAATCTCTATTGTATTGTATAATTGTTGCAATAAGACCCGCTGCTACTGGGCAAGCTGCTGATGTGCCGCTAAATCTAACATCTCTGGCACCAACTAAAGTAGATAAACCTTCATAACTATCATCCACGCGAGTTGTATTTGCACTAAATGATGCGCCATAATTACCAACTGAAGCCGCTAACGTTCCGTCTGCTGGGGCAAATATATCAATTGCATTTCCCCTATTACTATAATTTACCATTCGTTCTTCATCATCAGGGGTAAATTCATCATCTAATGCTCCTACCATAATACCAGGAAACTTTACTGTTTCATTGCCTGAAAAAGTTTGACTTTCAGTTTTGCCTATATGTTGAGGAAAACCTCTTCTAGAAGAGGTACCTGTAGTAGGTAATCCAATTACCGAATAGCTAGTACTACTATAAACCCCATCATTTAGACCTAGACTAATATGATTATCATAATTAGGATCATCTGGATTTACTTGCGTTTGCATTGAATTACCGGCTGCAACTACAAATATAACTCCACTATCTACCATCTCTTTACCTGCTTCGGTAAGTGAGTTATCAAACATTTCTGATGACCAGTAACCAGCTGATCCAAGTCCTAATAATCTAAGAAACTCTGGTTCATCTGAAAGACCTCCATATGCTACACCACCTTGTGCACTTCGCGACTCAGAGCCTGCTTGTTGAAAATAATAATACAATCCATTTTTAGATGATCTGAACCCCCAACTATTTGAACTTATAGTAGGGTCTCTTGTACCTAAAGTTGGATTAATTGGTTTATTTTCGTGAAAAATTTTCTGAACATCAAATGATAATTCTAAACCTCCAAGACCAGGAAACATGCCATTGCTTATCTGAGGAATATGCCATTTATTTGCATTATATGCCCAACCGTGAGTTCTCCCGAAGGCCAAACTACTACATTGGGTTCCGTGGTCGGCGCTAGCCCTCGTCGGTAATGTTGAATTTGAACCATGTGCAGCATCACGCGTATATGTAGAAGGTATAGTTACCGTACCAACTCCATAAAATTGTGATGATCGTTTAGTAACATCACCCCACCATTCACGAGCTACACTTTCAACGGGAACAGTAGTACCATCAAAACGGGTTGTTAATCTAGTTGACGGGCTTGCATTAAACCAATCAGGGTCTATATAATAAGGCCCATCTAATATTAGATCTAAAACATCACAGTAACCTTCACCAGGTAGAACATTTCCCCCTACATAATCTTGAGGACTTAAAGCGTCACCATCAAAAGTTAAACCTGCATCTGATGAGCCAAACGTTACTCTATTAGGATTAATAAATTCAGTATGACCAAACCAGCACCCATTGTCAGCAACTATAAGATCTACATTTTCACCAGCTCCTTTCTGTACAATATCCGCACTTAAAGCGTATTGATCAGCGCTAAGTACACCAGTATCTGCTAAAGCAAGCCAAGGATTTCTTTTTTGAGAGCATCGTAATAATTGACTACTAGCCCGGCCTGCATCTGAAGTTGGATGTAGATCGTTTAAGGTGTAAGGGAAATCAAATGCAATTTTTCCGGCACTGCCTCCACCTCTATGCCATATTTGCCAATTTTTTACTTCTCTTCCGTATCTATTATAATTTACGTTATCATTGCCCCAATATAATTGATCATCACCTGTTATAGCATATGTTTCTGAATTATGAGCTCCTAATGATAAATTAATAAATTTTATACGATCATCTTGTTTTAAAATTTCAGCTTGTTCATCTGTTAAAAGATACTCTCCTCTAGTAGGGCTATGTTGTATATCATTAACACATTCTATATTACAACTTAAACATACTCCTGAAGTTAAATCAGTATGAATTTCATTAAAAAATAATTCAGAAGTAGTTCCTAATGTATAATATCGTAATTCATTCATTTAAAAAATATTTAATCGATATTATATTGATTAAGAACTCAAAAAAATTAAGTTAGTAGTTGTAACCCCAGATAAAGTATTTTGATAATCTAAATCTAATAATTTAGGATCAGGAGGAATTTTAGGTATAACAAAATTAAAAGCATTTCCAAAAGCTTCATATGTATTAGTATCTATACATCTTAAACATAATGAAAAATATCTTTCACCTGGGTTAATAAATTTTACTGTTACTGTTGGCGCTGCTGATAAAGTAAAAACATTCTCAACGCAAGTTATTTCAAAAGTTTCCCTAGGGTGCATATCTAGTTCAGGTAATATCACCGATTCGGGTTCTAGTGCAGATAAAGCATTTAATTTTATATACTGATTTCTATTACTGAGTGATATAGTAAAAGAACTACCTGATTGAATATCTACCGTTGTTAGTTTAAGTAATAAATCTTTATCCTCTATAGATCTATTGTAATATTTTTCATTAAAAACTCCCCCAGTAATCGAAGGAAAATTTGAATTTAAATTTCTATAGCTAGGATCAGTAACTAATACATAATCATTTCCTATTACCCTGAAATTTATATTATTAGATGCAGTAAGAGCTTCTATTGAAGAAAAAGGACCCGAGTTGGTATAAATTAATTCCGGAAATGACGGATTAAACCCTGCTATAGTATCTATAGCCATTTTTTAATTACCTGGTTGTGCGTTTAATATATTTTCGCTTAAAGAAGTACCATTAGCTTTAATAAAAATGTTATCTTGACCTTCAATTCCAAGTGCTTCACTAAACATTAATAGAGGTTTGCTTGTAGTTACATCATATAATAATCCTCTATAAGGAGGTGAAAAACCTTGTGTAGCAGGTGTAGAAGCAATAACTGTTTCACTACATGTCAAACTCATTGAAAAACTAGTAGATATATGACACGCTCTAAAATTTAAGTTATTTAAACCATGATCTTTTGAAATTACTTTAATTCTATCTCCCCCTGACATAGTACTCAATTCTTCTATAGTTGAACATGATAGTATTGTACTATATGTAAATCGATCACTATCTGAATCTTTATCTTTTAAAAATAAAATTCTTAAATCATCTTTATCAATTGCCCCTTGTATAAAATCTTCCATTCCAGCTGATAAAGTAAATTCGGTAGTAGAATATAAATCATTTACATTCATAATATCATCAGTATACTGAACCTGAGTTATATTATTCATAACTGTGTTGGATGTATCGGCATTTAATTTTACATATGATACTACTTCTCTATTAGCTTCATCAACTATTATTACAAACTGATCGGTAGTTCCATCAGCAGTAAAATCAGATTTATCTATAGTAATTTTACCTAATATATTTAATTGATTGGCAACATCAGTTGTGTAAAAGTTTCCTGGATCTTCATTAACAAATTCGAATCTTAAATTAGAGTCAAATGAAAATCTAGAAGGTGATGATGTAAGACCTTGAATATATGTATATGGGTCTGATTGCCTATATATTGTATCAGTTAAATTAGTTGTTGAATTTTGAGCAAGAAAAACGGCTTTTATATTACTATTATTAAAAATATTATAGTCAGTTGATCCAAGTACTCTTTTATATGATTCTCTACTTAAAGGTAACATAATTATATTTATTGGGGAGTGCCTCCAGTACTACTATAAGTTATTAAATTAGTAATAGAGTGCATAGTTAAAGCATTATTAATCATATCAAAAGTCAGTCTAGATTTTATTTCTGTAAACTGCGAGAACAGACCGCCTCTACTTGTGAATGGAATCCTGCTACCAATTTGAGTTAAATCCATTTTTTCACTACCTACAGTAGTAAATGGAATCCTGCTACCGATAATATTGAAAGGATTTGCTATGGCTGATCGAGAATCATAAGATAATGTATTTTCCAAAGAGGTCATTAAAACTGAATTATCATTGTTTAAATTTAAAGTAGCTATTGAGCTATTTAAAGATTCTAAAATTTCAAAACCATAATATTTATATCTAGTATCAGAGGTCATTTCAGTATTTTCTGCATCAGCAAAACGAGTTAGCTCAGAATCATCTGCAATATCTAATTTATTAAATATTTGATTTTCTCTAGTTTCAGGAACCTGTAAAGAAAAATATTGAGTTTCATTATAAGGGAAATGATTATTATGAACTGTGTTTAATACTTCTCTTAATTGATGAGATTCTTTAAAAAGTAATTCTTCCATATCTTTAACTCTAAATATAAAACCTCTATATTCTGCATTATATGATGATACTTTATTTACCAATGAAAAAACATCTGCAGTAACTGCAGCATTAGCTGTAGTATATATATCCCCATAAGGGGATGCTTCATCAATAAATGCAAATACAAATGAATTTCTTGATGAAAGATTAAATGTTGTTAACATTTGGTATGGTCTTTCAGAATCATTTTCTACGACCCTTACCTTTTCATCATATTTTTCTACTGAACCATAAAACCCTGATAACAAAGCCTTTAAATCAGTGCTAACTAATGTATCTAATAAAGTTTTAGTACTAGCTAAGTTAGCTGTACTATCAATAACTAAATTTAGTTCGGTTTCAGGTCCGAATGCAATATTATTAAAATATCCTACTGGTATATATTTCATTTTAACCTATTACCTCATAGTAATTAGCACTAATACATCTCATAGTGGCTGATGAAAAATTTGTTTGTCTATTTACATCATTAATAGTTACATCTGTGGCCGGGTTAAATTTTACAAAATCTAAATTAGATGTAGTAAACTCAATAATTTCACCTCTTTGTATGCCGTTACTTTTTGATACATTTACTATTTTTTCAACTGCTACGGTTGGATCATTATTTAAAAATCTAATATAACCTCCTCTATAACCTATACCAGATGAATTGTCTAATGTAATAGAAGATTGATTTGATGGAATTTGAAATATTTTTGGTGATATAGGAGATAGACCGTCATCAGTAACTGAGCCAGTATAAACAAACTCTCTATAATCTCCTCCTGTTATAGTTGGAGATAAAGAATCTAAATTTCTATAAGCAGCATTACCAACAACAATTACTTTTTGTCCTATTACTCTAAAATTTTGATTAGTAAAATTTATAGCATCTTCATATGAGGAAAAAGGTCCGGTCCTAGAATCTATTAATTCAGGAAATGAGACTTTAAAACCTGCAATTGTATCAATAGCCATAATTAAAAGTTAAATACGTAATCACCAGTTGCGTTTACAAGATTAGGGTACGTGCTGTAAATATTATATGATATACTTGAATAATTATTATCTAAACCAGTACTGGTAACATTACCTGTATATTTAGTAAACTGATTAGTTACATCAAAATTATTGGGATCTTTTATAGTGGATAAATTACCATGATCAGCTGGGTATGCAAAATAGATATATTTTAAAGTATCATTTAAAGCTACAGTTTTACTAGATTTTGTTTTTACCAATTTAGTTAAATCAGATGAGGAATATATACCTGTACCATCAGTTAAATCAGAAGAAGACATACCAGTAAAAAATGGATATACCCAGTTAATAGTTTTTGCTGAACTATCTGATGTAGAAGCGTCAGTAGCTATTAATGTCCAAACTGTAGTACCTGAACTAAGAGCAAAAGTATCAGTAAATGTTCTTACGTTAGTAGAAAGTGTTTGAGCAAACCCTCCAGTAGTTCTAGTTATAACTAAATCGTTTGGATTTTTATTTAATACCCAATCTAGCTGTAAAGAAGTTAAATTAACTCCTATTTCATATGTTGTGGTAGATGGGGTTATTGATAAACTAGTTATAGTTATATCTTTCAAAAAATCAGATATATCTGATAATTTACAACTAACTGTTGATCCACCTTGCACTAACGGAAAAATAGCGCCATCTGTAGGAATAACTTCAGTTAATTCAGAAATTTTTGTTCTTTCAAGTGACATCGTATATATATTTATACAAATTAACTTATATCTAATTCTATTAACTTATCATTTTCAGAAGCAATAAATAAAGTATTTTCTCTTACTAAGAAATTACCTGTTAATGTTGGTTCTTCAGGTACTTCAAACGGTACTCTTATTACCATCTTATGCGCGCTTAAACTGAATGATCGAGCTTCAGACGGTAATTGATTTCTCAATCTTCTATAACTTTCGTTTAATGAAGATTGATATTTAATACTAGATCTTCTACTAGTATTAAAATTAATTACCTTTTTTAGTTCATTTTTATTATTTCTATAATTCATTATGCTTACCCCACCATTTAGATTTATTCCTACTGCAGTTACGCTTTTACCTAACTAATACTACATACGTCTCCAAAGGGTTCCTTGACACACTTACCATACAGAACTGGCTTATTATCACCAAATGTCTATCACAAGTGTGTTGTTGTCCCCCCGTGGTCGCTTCTGCAGCACTAGCTTCGTGTACGCCGCACTTACATCTACTTTTATTTTTCATAGCAGCATATTGTTTTAAAGCATAATTTTAAAATGCTTACTATCTATTCCTAGATAGATCAGACTATATCTTCATCATTTAATGATGTCGGGCGCTCGTGTCCAGTTTATTGTTTGTGTTACTCACTGATTAGTCGTTGCACCTTCCGCGTACGAAATACACTTCCGCGGCTTGGCTCAGGATTGTCCGTTCTGGAGTTCCCCTGAATTCACCCGATATGGGCCTATAAATTATCAAAGATCAAAATAATATTTAATAATTTAAATTATTTTATTATGTTTACCCTGCTCACCCGCGTTTCTACGACAGGCTTTCATGCAAATGTTATAAAATATTACTGCTATAGGATTAAATTTCAAAGATCGTTAATAATATTTAATCATCAACTTTATCATAAAAAGGAGATTCACCACCGGTAAATATTTTATACTTATTATCATCATCTACCCAACCACTTCCGTGATAATTAGGATCATCTGGGGGTAGTTTATTTTTATCTCTTCTCCAACCAAAAAATTCAAAAACAAAATTATGGACGCCGTTCGTAGTAGGAGCTTTACCTGAACTTTGCAATAAACTTAATAAATTTCTTCCGTTAGTAGTTTCACCTGATACTGCAGATGATACTATTACACCTCCTTGAACTACTACTACTAGACCTATTAAACATGCTGATCTTTGCTGCCATCCAGAACCACCTGGCGTTCCTGGAGTTCCGGGTCTATTAGTTTCACTGTCATTAGGATCTTCAAATATGGGAGGAACACCTGGTACTGGCTGGTAAAAAGTTATAGTTGTTTCTGGATCGGCTCCTGGTGTAGGGTCAGGTATTCTAAATTCTACTGTTTCTTCAGGTTTAGGTTTAGTAAAACCATTTATCTTTTTAACCTTATATTGGCCTCTTTCTAATTGAGGAGATTTAATTCTTTCAAAGTTATTATTAATTGCCACGTTCATAGCATTAAAAACTCTACGCCTTGATACTGGTAATCGATATAATCTTTGATTAAATTTCACATTAATATTTATATTCTACAACTTAAGTAAAGGTATTAAGCAGATAATATTACTATTTTTATTAACTGTATAGTAGTAATCATTACCCTCTGACTTAAGTACGGGGGTAGATTTGTAAACAAATGGATAATTTTTTATAAAAAATTGATTAATTCTCTTCTTTACAACCGCATCCATTTACTTCAACTTTTTCTATATTACTTATTAGAGCACTAATTTCAGAAGAAGCCTCGGTTAATTTTTTATCATTAATTTGAGTCTTAATTTTTTCTAATTTTAATACTATATGTGTAACTATGTGATCTTCTATTTTCATAATAAAAAAAAGGGCCCCGGAGGGCCCCTGCTTAAATTTATTAACTTTCAACTGATAAATGGTCCATTAAAATGTATGATATTTCAACTTCAAAGTCTTTTTGAGAAGTAACTCTCTCAGGACTGATAAATACCGGTACTTGAAGACTTATATCTCCGACCGTATCATACGCTTTAATAGTCTCACCTTCTTCTTGTACAAAGGTATACCCTTGAGTAGTAGCTTTAAAAGTCATATTATTATATTTATTTTAATTAAACTACTGATTTACTAAAGAAAGAAGTTTAGTACCTCTTTCAATAGTACGATTAGCAAGATCATCGTTATTAATAACAGTCCAGAAACTTTGCTTATTCATTCGACCTAATCCAAACTCTGATGATACATATTGATTAAGACGATTCTTACCCTTACCTCGAGTACTATTATGAGTATAGTAATCAGTTACAGCAGAGAAAGCATCTGCATAATTTTCACCTCGATTACCTGCACCTTTCTTGAATAGAGTATTTAAACTATCAACAGTATTCAAGCAACGAGTACTTAGACCTTCTTTAGGATTATTACGCATTAAGAAACCAGTAAACAAAGATTGAGCTTTCTTATCTGAAATCTTTTTCTTAAGAAGCTTATTAAACTTCTCACGGAAGTCAGCTTGAGTACCTAAGAAGTCATCTACTACATTAGATAGATCAGCAAGTTTAAGCTCAATATCACCTCTATGAACTGCACTACCAACCATAGCTGACTTATTATTCAAGTTATATGTAAACGTATTATCACATACAGTACATGTATTGGTATTATTAATCCAAAGCTTTGAAGATTGATCATGAGCATTACCAAAGTTAAGATAGTCTTCAAACTCTCTATCACCAACTTTATACTTACTCTTACCATCCAAGCTAACAGTTACGAATACTTTACCTCGATTGCAAACTGAACCAATAGATTCAATTTTAGCTTTAGGTAACTTTTTCATAGCATCACTAACTAAGTCTAAAAACTTTTCGTTAGTAATCTCTTTATAAGAAGGAGTCATAGGACGTCCGATAATTTTATCATCATCAGATCCAACTAAGATTCCGTACCCTGTCTCTTGTTCATTACCATCTACATCAACGTATGTAAGAGGCTTACGCTCTACATCCCATTTAGTCAAGACGTTATTTCTAACGTCGATTTCATCAACGACATCGGTTAAACCGTGCCATGCTTGGCCCAATCCTACTTGAGCATCTCTTTCTGTTATATTATGCATTTTTTATTACACTTTATTGTTACTTTTCATAAAACTTATACATATATTATATAGTAGTTCCTTTAATTATCAAGGAGTATTTCCTTAGAATATAATTCTTTTATAAAATTATTAATATCTTTT
>Ga0209348_1001640_pt1 | contig 10803 bp, 8 predicted proteins | sample ETNvirenome_2_30_FD_184065 | JGI IMG/M metagenome (GOLD analysis project Ga0209348, IMG submission 184065) | Marine viral communities from the Pacific Ocean - ETNP_2_30 (SPAdes) (version 2) | ecosystem: Environmental > Aquatic > Marine > Oceanic | place: Pacific Ocean | collected 2013-06-22 | reverse complement strand
TTCAAACGGACACCAAGTTCCTGCATCTTTCATTGCAATAAAAACTCTTTTGTCTTGGCATAATAAACTTACTGATGCAACCTTAAGACCTTGTTGATAGAGCATACGACTTAATTTTAATCTTTCGCAATTTTCATCTTGAATTGTCATTCCAGTACTGACGCCTAGAATTTGTGTTTGTACTGCACCTGATACACCTGTTTTACAAATATCACTATTAACAATATTCATGCTTGGAGAATTTGCGCTTGGTGGTGTTTTGTCAACAGTCACTGTTGAACTGACTGTGTTTGTTTCTGAATATGCTTTTGGTAAAAATAAAATAAATGTTATTAATAAGGCTGTTATAAAATAAATGTACCAATCATTTCTCATCTTGCTGTGACGGGTACACCTTTGCTACTTACTAGTGGGTGTTCTGCAAAACAAGCATATGCATAAGTTTCATCATTTGCATTTTGATGTCCGTCTGAACTTCTCATTTTGAACCCATTTGATAAAAAATCACAACCTGTTTCATCATTTTCAGCACTACTAGAACTTGCAAAAAGATGGTCATCTACTTGATTAAATGGGCTTCTTTTATTGTCAAATATTCTAAAATGTTCACCACTCGAACTACTTTGTTTGAACAGCAACCAAGCAGGTTTGAAGCCTGTGTAAACAAAGACTCCATCATTATTACCATTACCTACATAACTGCCAAACTTTGAATAACCTTGAATTGGTTTGAATACCCAACAAACATAATTATCTCCGTCTGTATTAGTTCCTGTGTTTGCAGTACCATCATCATTTGGTGTTGAACCGAGAAAAAAACTTGTTGTATTTGGTGCTGCATCACCAAAATGACTAGCACCATTGGCACCTCCATGCGCACCATTATCAAAACCTTGAAAGACATTTGTACCTGCTGAATTGATAGCATTGAACCATATTTTCCATTCAGCGGCACTTGATCTATTTTTAAATATTGCCCATTCTGGTTTTGCACCTAATCCATGAAGAAATGCAGGGTGTTCAGAACCACTGTTATTTGTTCCGACACCTGTATAAGTCACTATTGAAAATCCTGCTTCAAGATTGGTTTGCCTATTAAATGCAGGTTGTACACCAGATTCAGTTCTTGTTTCGTTTATTGTTCCACCATTACACTTCCATTGCCATGCCACATAATCTTTGCTACTTCCATTCACTTGCGAATGGTCTTGAACTCTAAACCCATCAGTATTGAAAGCAGTTGCCTTATTTGTTGCAGTTTGTTCAGCATCTGTTAAATCAGAATTTAGATGGTTTGGCATACCAACATTTGAATTGAACCAAATATTTTGCGAGGAATCTGTTCTATTTTTTAACCATAACCAGTCTGGTTGAAAATCGCCATGATTTGCGTCATTTGTAATATCTCTGTTTGTATTTCCATTACCACTATAAAGTTGTGTGTGAAAATACTCTGATGGATCATCTACTGTTGTGTAAGCCATTATCCAAACTCTGCCAATCTTTTAGTGCATAGTGCATAAAACCCAGATGGTGGCGCATATTCAAAATTACCATATTGACCATCTGTATTACCACTAGATATTGTAAATGATGGATTGCCAAAATTACAAAAAAGTTCTCCATGATTTGTACCACCTCCATCTTGACCAAAATAAAAAGCATAAGTCTTTGAAGTATCTAAAGCACTTGAATTTAGAGCATTACCACTATTTTGAGCAGTTCCGTTTTTGAAAACAAATAATTGTCCGTTATCTGCATCATAAGCCAAACCACATATATCGTTATTAGCAAAACTACTTATATCAGTTGCATCCCCATCGACAGCACTTCTGAACGCACTACCTGTTCTTAGATCGACTACAACCCCATTATAAGGTATAGAACTTGAAAATCCTCTAGGGTGTCTAATATCACTATCAGTTTCATAAACACCTACAGTTTTTCTATTTCCATGTCCTGCTGTAATAGTTGATTTTATTTCCATATACCATTTACCTTTTGTAAAACCTATTGTTGATGGTGCAACAATATCACCTGATGAGTCTGCATCTAAAATTAAATTTCCTTGTCTTAAATCTGCAGTACCTTTTCCACTTAAAAAATTACAAACAGCAAAGTTGTTAGTGCAAGTATCTTCTGTTATATCTGTAGATGCAAGATTTGTGACTGCAAAATGATTATCATTTCCAGATGTATCAGCACCTATGCCACTAGAATTTTGACTTGTTCCTGTTTGTTTAAATTCTAAATAAAATCCATTAGTTCCATATGTTCCAGAATATTTTTTTGGAATCCAAACACCATCACTAGTAAATTCGCCAAAATCAGTATGTGCTTTTGCAGTTCCATCTATTGAATGAAATTCAGTTATATAGCCATCGTAGGGAGAGTCTGAAGTACTTTGTGATCTTGTTCCAACACAATGTTGAGATGAATTATTAAAATCTAAATCAGTATTTTGTGAAATAGAACTTCTACTGTCTGTTGCAAAACTTGTTTCTTCTACTCCATTTACATACAACTTAAATCTGTTTGATGCTGTAGATTGTGTTGTATCAACTGCAAAAAAAATATGATACCAAGCAGCAGGGTCTCTAAAAACTCTATTTGTTTCTAAAACAGGGTTTACTCCTTGTGTATTACAGGCAAACCTTAATCTATCGCTTGACTCAAATCTAATAAAATTATCTGCATCGGCTGAATATATGTGCATTTCATCAGTAGCACCTAAGGCCCCCCTTTTTACCCAAAAACTAATTGTAAAAGTTCTCCTGTTTCCTGCACTTGAAAATGTTTGATCTAAAAAGGCAGTATCTGTACGATTTATTATTAAAGAATTAGATATTTCATATTGACCAGATACACTATTTGCACCAAGTATAGCAACCATCTATACTACCTCGTCTGGAAACTCGCCTAATGGTCTTGAACTGACTCCATTATCATCTGTTGTATATTCTAGTAAGGTTTCTAATTCTTCAACATTTGAACAAGCATCAATATCAGCCTCCATAGAATTGACTTTTGTTCTAACTGCTGCTCTGTATGTTGTAATATTACTTGGAACAGAATAACTATCAACATCAGTTGCCTTGATAATGTACCAATCTGTTTTATCTAATAAAGCCTTTGCCTGATAATTAAATTGTGTTTTATATTTTGTTTTAAGACCAATATTAACCATCTGATTGCCATTACTATCAAGTATTGGATCGCCATTATCATCAACTGCATTTTCATCATCTAATCTTTTTGCTGTTGCAGTTCCATAAGATGCTTTGACTTTGTTGTCATCTTCATCAAATGATATCGTTTGGTTTGTGTTAGTAAAGAATGTTTCGTCTTTAAAATTACTATTATCGATTTCGACTGTGTAAATGCCTATGGCATTTCTTTCTTCTTCTGTCCATAAAGTAAAAATTGTTTGGGGATATTGAATATCATCTATTGTAATACCTTTGTTTCCCTTTGGGTATGAAACTATTGATCCGTCTTGTACTAGTGCAAACATATTATGATAAAGTTAAGTTTAAGTTCCTTCCAACTTCTAAAAATTTTGATCCATTATATCTAAATACAAATAAATCACCCTTACTTGCTGTTGTAGTAAGTGTAGGTGCTGTATCTTCTGTAAACTCATAAACTGCGTTGAAACTCAATGTTCTTGATCCTGTGCCATCTTGAATGACTAACAAACTAACAAATTGTCCTGCAACTGCATTTGATCCTGCACCTAATGTTCTATTATCTGTAAGTGTAACCTTTGCTACAGGTGCTGCTTGTGTATCCCATGAAATCGTAGAGGCATCAGTTAGGGTTGCTTCTGGAAAATAGGCTGCATCATTAAATTTGACATTACCTGTTCCATTATTTGTAAACTCAATATCGCCATTTGCGCCATCAACTATTGTTATATTTGAAGAATTTGTGCCAGAGTTTGTATCTAAAATAAGATTGTGAGCACCATTACTTGTAAGTGTTGCGTCTGCTGAACCTGTACCAATTACTATCTCACCAGTACCTTTTGGTAGTATTTTTAAATCTACATTTGTTTCACCACTTGCGCCTAAAGAAGGTGCATTTCCTGTTGCTGCATTGGTAATTTCTAATTCATTAACTGCTGAAGATGTTGTTTGAAATATAAGTTGTTCGTTACCATTTTCATCTTTTATAAAATGTGCATCATCAATCGTAATATTAAAACTGTTTGTATCTAAATCACCACCAAGTTGAGGCGATGTATCACCAACAATATCAAATCCTGTTACAACGCTATCAAGAAAATTAATTGTATTTGCAGATGTATCGACAGTTGCCACAGAGATATCATCTGAGCCATCAAAAAATTTTATTTCTAATGAATTTGAACCTGAATTGGTGGTGTCAAGCCACATTGTTCCTGTGGTTGCAGATGAAGGTCTTGATGTGCCAGAGTGCATTGAATTTAATGCACCTAAAATATTATTAAGTTCAGTACGAAAAGCGCTGAAACCTTGATTTGCTATAGAAACATCTGATACTTGACTCATATGTGTTTATTTACCTCATTATGACGAACTTTTCAAGCCATGACCTATGGCAACAAAATCAAAAGTTCTGTTTATATTACTACCACTTGAATTTTTAAAATCAATATCAAATGATGAAATTGACTTGTTACTGATAGAAAAAAAATCTCCTGTTGCCATATTTTGTGCAGCAATACCAATGCTTGGAATTGCAAAGAATGGATTTGTAAATGTTATTGTTTTTGTAGTTGTTCCACTAACTTGATCTTCGCCTGTTTCAGTTCTTTTTTGCATTTTGACATCAATAGAAATACCAGAAACAAATGCTCTTGTTTTATTATTTTTATTTGCCAACCTTAACCTAAATTTAAAATATCTACCTTTGAATGTTGTAGATGTGTTCATAGGTTGAAATGATGTAGCATTATCTAAAGATGTTGTTGATGTGGCTATTTGTAATTGTGCTGTTGCATTTGTGGGATCATTACCATCAAAGGGTGCAGGTGCATCATCAAATAAACTTACACCTCTTCCATCATCAAATAAATCGTATGGGTCCTCTATTTGGTCTATTGTAATACTTTTGATAAAAGATACATCATATATCGCTGATAAAGAAAGAGTTTGTGATAAGGTATAGAAGCCCTCGTCATCAATATTATCGTCTGCACCTCCCAAATCAAAATCGCCTGATGCACTATCAAAATTACCTGTCAAATCATCAAAATCATTTTTGGTATCTAATACAATTGAATTTGTACCGCTACTATCTGTAAGCGCAACATCACCATCAAATGTTCCTGCTGTTATATCTTCTGTAAGTGTTTGTATATCTTTAAAATTTTCTGTTATCTGTGCAATATTTGAATAAATAATTGTTTCATTATTACTTTCGTTGCCAAGTTTATCTACTGCCTTAATACAAAAAGCACCACTTCTAGTATTTGTTGTAATTGAGGTCCCAGATGTTCTTGGCACCTGTAACCAATTAACTGATTTATTCCATTGTGCATTGGCTGTTACATTTTGATATCTTATCTCATAAAACGATATATCTAAATCTGTGTTTGCGTCCCAATTCAATTGCATTTGTGAACTTCCAAGCATATTTACAGAAAAATTTTGCACATCGCTAGGAGGCTCTGTTGCGCCCACGATTTTTCTACTTGCTGTAATTGTTGATGAAGATATACCAAGTGTATTGATTGCTTTTGCTCTTACTTCGTATGTAATATCATCAACGACATTCAACATTTCATAATTAAGTTCTGTACCTTGTCCGATAATTTTAAAATCTGTTTCTGTACTTTTTTTTGCCTCAACAACATAATATTGAACAAAGTTATCTGTTGATGCGCCAATGACAATATTTAATCTCGTTATGACAATTCCCTCTGAATATTCAATAAGTTCGTCACTTAGCGTTATAGATGCAGGCGCTTGTACAGTAAATGGATCAGGTAAATTTGTATCTGGTATTGTTGCAGGTGCAGATTGTGTTTCAAATGTGTAAAAACTATCTTGATATTCAACTAATCCCAAATCAACTGTATAGTCATCATTGATGGCCATATTCATAATTCTAAATTTTTTTGTACTCATACCTGTTACCTCTTCTGTGACAGATACAATATCTCCTACAATTAAATTGAGTGCTTGATAATTTGCTTTTAAAGATACTGATAAACTATTTCTTGATCTTAAAAGTGCAACCCTACCCATTTCTTGCGCTTGATGTATATTTGTAATTGTTGGCAATGCCAATCTTCCCTCTTGAAGTAAATTATTATCTTCTGTTAAAAGTGTTGAATGATTTGTGTCGTAAACAACTGTATCACTTTGAAAATTTTTATCTGGATTGGTAAAATCTATTAACATTCTATTGAATTTGTTGTTTTTCTTTTCAGATGAAACTTTGATACCACCAATCGTATTATCTTTTGTAAGAGTAAGTTGGCTTGAACCTGTGGTTTCTACAACAAGTTTATATTTACCTTGCGAATAACTTAGAAGGCCACGCATACCTGTAAGAAGTTTTTTGACATTATCAATTACCTTTGCTTTACTATCTAAAACTGCATTGCATTCAATTAATTTACCAGTCGTTGATCCATGATACGTTACAGTTGCATCACAAACCTGTGAGGCTGTAAAAAATGATGGTATGTCTATTGATGATAATGCCACGCCTTTACCAAAAGTAGAATTTCTTAAATAATCTATTAGAATAAATGCAGGATTGCTTGAAAATTGCCCTGTTGTTTCATTATCGCTACCATCAAATGTAGATATTTTTCTACCTTCTACTTTTGCTTGTATTTTTGGTATTCCTGAGTATTTGTCATTATCCCAAGTAATTCTAAACGCTATATAACAAATACCACGTAATCTGTGATTTGATCCCCAATTTGATAATGTTGTTAATAAAGAACTTGCAACTTGATCATCTGCACCGAAAAAAGGTTGCACTTGTATTGTTGTTCCAAAACGTGAATCGTTCGAAGTTATTGTTGTGCCATTTGCAATACTTGATGCAAATGTAACTGCGCTATCATCAACTCGTATTTCTGTAATATTATTTATTTCACCTTCACATAAAACAATAGCACCATATAAATATTGATTATCTGTACCAGATGTTTCTAAAAAAACTCTTGTGCCACCTAATAATCTTGTACCATAAACAACAGGAATATTTGCATCATTGGATTGTTTATTTACTAGTATTCCTTTTTGTTCTTCTTGATTAAAGTTCGATAAATCTGGAACATCTGGTATTGGTATCAGCCATGAAATAATTTTGGTAAAAATTTTATTGATGCCTTTTTTAATGTCATTAAAAAAGCCCATTATGCCCTACCCCATTTTAAATCGTCTAATGTTAATGCAGCAAACTCAAATCCTACATCGCCTGTGAAAAATCTTTGTTGCGAACCTGTGTTTGTTTTTCTACCTTGAACCCTTGAAAAATCTGCAAAGTGTGATGAACAATTTAAAATTAAAATTGCCTTGTCTGTATCTATGCTGAAACTATCAAGAAAACCTTTATCATAAGTAAAACTATCTATAATGGCATCTGAACTATCAAGAAAAGCAATATCAATATTTACATTATCATTACTGACAACATTATTAAGAACAATTGATATAAAAGCATTATCTGCACCAGATAACTCTATCTGAAAATTACTTGTATCTATTTCAGAATTTTCTGCCTTTGTGGTTATTGAAAGAAGATGTCCACTTGCTGTATATGTATTTGAATTAAATGTAATATCTTTATAGTGGTTTGTAATTCTTTGTGGTGTTGGGAATAGTATCTCAACCAAAACAATAGGTTTAATATTTTGGTTTTGAAGTTCTGTAGTTATACTGCTTGAAAGACCTCTAGGCATTATAAAGCCTCGCAGAAATCAACTTCAAATTTAAATGTATCAAGATCGTCTGTAGAGAATTGTTGTAAATCATTTGTAAGTCTAACAGTAAACTCAACACCATCATACGTTACAGAGGCATTATCAGAAATTGCAGACCTGAGCGGTGGTTCTATTGTTAGAGTTGCCTCGTTACTTCCATCTGCTGTTACGTCTGAAACCACCATGTAAACTTTTGTATCACCTGCAAATTTTACAAGATCACCTGCTTTCAAAGTTCCTGTCATGGCATCAACAGTAATTGTTGTATCACCTGCTGTATGTGCATTTTTTACCAATACTGAACCAGATACATTTCCTTTTGCATTCTTTAAATCTGGTAAAGATATTTGAAATGTTTCTTTCTGTGATCTTTGTTTCATAATAAAGGCAAGAACAGGTGCAAAATCTGATCTACTCATTGGTGGATATGTTGCAGAAAATTTGAATCTTTGACCATCAACTTGTATGCTAAAAATTTTACCACTTTCAGTTGTAGAGGTTTTTGTTTTTTGTTCTGATGCAAAATTTATTGATCTAAATTCTGGTGAAGTTGGATATGTACCACTCATTAAATTATTGCCTCTTTACCTTGACTATTTAGGGCATCATTAATTATATTTACCACAGTAGCCCTTCTTTTTGACAGTAGTTCATCAAATCCCTCTGTGTCGTTTGCATTTATTGTTATATTGACATTTGTTTGATTATTCAAATCTTTGTTAGGTATAATTGTGCCATTTTGATCTGGTACAAACATTTCCATACCTTGTTCACCAACCATATAATTACTGCCTTTTGATACACGACCACCTAATGCACGACCTTGATATGTTTGTGCTCTTATTGCAGAAACTTGTGCCATACCTTTTGCTAATGTTATTGCAGCCTCAATGTAACCTAGTGGAAAACCTTTTGCCAAACCTTTTGTTACACCTTGATATGTTGATATTAATGCCTCACCAAGAGCAAATGCTTTATTTATTTGAAATGCTCTTTTATTTGTTAATGCAAGTTGTGCAAGAACATCACGACCAGATGCAACAAGTATTGATCTCTTTGTTTGCTCTGACATTCGAGCAAAATCAAGTTCATCAAGTTTACCTTGTTTGAATAATTCGAATAGCCTACGATTTGATTCTTGCTGTGAAATCTCTGATAAATTTCTAAATTTTTCCTCAGAAATAAAACCTTCGTTTCTTAATTTTAAAAGTTCTGCTTGTTTATTGGCTTCTCTTTCTATTTCTGCTCTACCGGGATCAAGTTCTCGTATTCTTGCCATACCCTCTTTCTCAAATTTTGCTCTTTCATCAAATGTTTTTTTGACAAGATCAAGTCGTTTTTTTTCTGCATCTATATTTTTTTTTATAGTTTCTGTATTGTTGTCGTTTGCATCAGAGTTAATGTCAATAACCCTTGATTGCTCAATAAGTTCTTCAATATGTTGGTCAATGATATCAATAAGTTTTTGATTCAAATCTATTTCTTGTTGTAATTGTTTAATATCATCTTTAAATCTATTTCTATGAATGTTTTCAAGTCGTAAAATTTCTTTTTGATTTTCTAAAATCTTATCTCGTAAGATGTTTTGTTCTCTGTTTTTCTCTACAATTTGTGCAGATAAATCTAAAGCCTCTTGTGTTGCAGCATTAAATTGTCTTACAGAATCTCTTGCATCATTTGCCGCTTTAACACTATTATTTAATTCATCGTTATATTTTTCTTGTATTAGTGTTGCATCTTCGACTGTTCCAGATAATTCTGTTAACTGTTTACCAAATAATGCAACTGCTGTTACAGCAACCCCACCAACAACTAAAAACGGATTTCTTGCAACAACTGCATTCAGAATTGCAAATGCTGTTGTCAAACCTTTTACTGAAACTGTTGTTTGAGCAATAACTTGTGCCAGTTTCAATGATATTAATGTACCAAAAATTATTTTTAATAATTCAGCATTATCAGCCAAATTTTTGAAACCTTGTGATGCAATACTAATTGCAGAACCTAATCCTTCACCTACTGATCTTATTAAGGCATCATTTTCTACAATAAAATTAGTTATACCGTCTAGTGCATTACCTAATTCTACGGAAAAACCTTGACCTAAAACATCTTGTGCATTTGTAAACGCAATACCTAAGTTTGACATCTGCGTAGAAAGATTTTTTACTCTCTCTGCTGTTGCGCCACCAAATGAACGATTTAAACCACTAACAAGGGCAGTTCTAATTTTTTCTGCCCCTTCAGCAGTCTGACCAAATTTAGATACTTCTAATCTTGTAAGACCAAGTTGTTCTTCTAAAATTCTAAATACAGGTACACCACGATCTGCTAATCTGTTTAAATCTTCAAGACCAAGACCACCAGAAATTGATCTTGCAAATAAATCAGTTATTGCCTGTAATGAGCCTATTTGGTCTGTTGTGACTGCTGCAGTGTCTGTAAATGTAGTTAGAAGTTCTTGTGTAGGCGTGATACCTGCCGCCTTCAATTTTATGAATGTTTCTGTTAAATCATCAACACCAAATTGTGTTTGTGTTGCAAATCTTGATATAAATGCAAATGCTTCTGCACCAGATTCTGCGCTACCTGTTACTGATGTTAATGCTGTCCTGAGGTCTTGAAATTTTGCAGTTGTATTAATTATTGATCGTAATGTAATACCTGCGCCTAATGTAATAATTACATTTTTTAAATTTACTACAGATTCTTTTGCCTTATCTACATTTGTTTGTACTTGTTTAAATGCTTGACCAGTTTTGTCTTTTCCAAGTATCTCTACAATGTATCTTTGATTTGACATTACCTTCTTTTTAAACTCATTTTTTGTTTATTCAAAGCATTTTGTTCTTCTTCGTGTTTGATTGCAAAATAGG
>Ga0209348_1001639_pt1 | contig 10809 bp, 7 predicted proteins | sample ETNvirenome_2_30_FD_184065 | JGI IMG/M metagenome (GOLD analysis project Ga0209348, IMG submission 184065) | Marine viral communities from the Pacific Ocean - ETNP_2_30 (SPAdes) (version 2) | ecosystem: Environmental > Aquatic > Marine > Oceanic | place: Pacific Ocean | collected 2013-06-22 | reverse complement strand
GGTATTAAATTCTGCGGAAGTGCTGTTTAACTCTAAACCGTAATCTTCTGGATCAGTGCCACCGTTTGCACCTTTATGATACACAGCCCAATTTTGTGAATCGTTACGCATTTTTATCCACATCATTTCAGGTGCTACACCAAGGTTATGGGTTACAGTTCTTGCGCTTCCTGTACCCTTCCATGTGGTAACGTCAAAGTAACCTCTGGCTCTTTTCCACATCCAAGCCATGCCATCTGCGTTAGAACCTCCCCTAAACCCTGTCATAAAATCATAAGTATTGTTACTCTGATCGACCTCTTCACTATTGGAATCTGTTGCGAGTTCGACAGCCCCTGTTATACGAGAGCCAGCACTCCAACCTTGAGCTTCCGTAAGTCTTTTATAAAGACTGAAATCAACAGGAAAACCAGAGGTATAATATGGTGCAGAAGAATTAGCACTATTATCCATCGCAAACACATCAGACGCTGCAGTTGGGGTTATCGTACCACCACGTCTTATTGCTACATAGATAAAATCTTTTCCAGATGTACCTGTAAAACTAGAACCATTAGGTTTAAATCCTGTGGGTTTTAACTCTATTAAACTACCAGGTGAGTTATCTGCTCCATTTGTATTTGGATATATCCAACTATCGTGAGATCCATCTACACTTAGCCCTCTCATATTATCAAATAAAACCCAATCTTTAGTGCCAGTTGCAGTTTTAACTAGTAACCACTGAGGTTCAAACCCTATATCCTGTTCAGGTGCGAAATGAGTGCCACTCCCACTATACCTCCCACACTTAATAATATCCTGATCTGCAGATTCACCAAAGCCACCGTCACCATCATTGTGTGCAAATAAGTAGGCAACGTAAGTAGAGCCATTATTGTTAGTTCTTGCTGTAGTTCCTACAGTAAATACACTAGAAGTAGGGGCTGTATCATTAAAATAAGAAGTAGCATCATCTCTTGCAGCATCAGAACCAAGATTTAAAGAGTAATCTTCTGGTGCGCTGCTATCAACACCCCTATGATAAACTGTCCATGCATTTGTTGCAGAATAATCTTTGATAATAATCATACCAGGAACTGAACCTAAGTTATGACTAATATTTTGTGTTGATCCTGTGCCTGTATATGTTACAACATCAAAAAATTTAGGCTGCTTCCTAAAGGTCCAAGAAACGTATTTGTATCCACTAGCGTTTAAAAAATGATTACTATTGGAACCTGGACCAACCGTAAATCCGTTTGAATTAAAAGAGGAAACGCCACCGTTAGATGAAGATGGATATTGATTTTCAACTTCTGTTCCATTGCTATACAAAGCTTTATGAAAACCACTAGACTGTCCACGCTCACTATCAACTAAATGATGAAAGTTTCCTGTACCAGGATTTGTTCTGCTTTTAATCCAAACCATTCCACCTTTGTTACTAAGATCAACACCATTGGTTATTGTTGTTGCAGTAGAACCTCCACCATCCCATACATTAGTTGAAAACAAAGTATCAACAAAGGTTTTTTCGTTAGCTGCGTTAGGCCAGTTATCACCTTTGACAAGATCTAATACTTCATTGATATCCCACACACCTGATGCTTTACTAGTTTTAAAGTTACCATCAGGCACTACTTTACTAGCAGATATAACGTTAGCTGTGAAGTCTTTAGTTGTCATGCTTGTAGTCCTCCATGACCGTTGGAAAGCCCACCACCAGTACCTCTTGAAACACTCAAATCTCCAAAGTCAGTAGCGTTACCTGTTGAGGCTATTGTAATAAATGCAATTACGTTAGATGCCGAACTTACTTCACCACCTGCAAACAATCCCCTTGTTGAGTTAGAGCAAGCCATTGGACTATTTGTATTATTAAGTAAATCACCAAAATCAGTCGCATTACCTGTCGATGCAATTGTTATATACTGAAGTGTGTTAGTTGTTCCACCGCCACTAAATACACCTCTAGTTGAGGTTGAACAAGCTGTCTGAGCCGAACCTGTAATGGTTAAATCACCAAAATCAGAAGCATTTCCAGTAGAGGAAATGGTAACATAATCCATAACATTACCACCACCACCACCAAAAACCCCCCTTGTAGGAGAGGAACAAGCTCCTAAAGACTCTCGACTAACAGTTAAATCACCAAAATCTGTAGCATTACCTGTGTTTGCAATTGTAATGTACTCAATGACATTAGTAGTTGGTGCACCCCCATCTCCTCCACCTGTAAGACCCCTAGTAGCAGAAGAGCAACCTGCTAAATTTTGTCGTGCTAATGTTAGATCACCAAAGTCTGTAGCATTACCTTCACTTTCTATAGTGACATATTGGATTACATTTACACCACTGCTACCACCTGCCCAAACACCTCTTGTAGATGAAGCAAGTGCAGCAAGTGAAGATCTCGCAGCAGTTAGATTACCAAAATCAGTTGCGTTTCCAAGAGTTGAGATAACAACAAAATCAATTGTATTGACAGCACCACTTGCAAAATCTGTTCCACCTCCAAAAACACCTCTACTTAGATCTGGAGGAATAGGCCAATCTGATGCATACTGCAACTGTGTTGTGAGTGACCACACGCCATTAAAGTTAGGCATTACTGAAGTCCTCCGTGTGCGTTTGACGATCCCATGGGATAGTCTCCTTTAGCTTGAGTCAAATCACCAAAGTCTGTTCCTGTACCTGTTGAAGCAATAGTATGATAATCTATAACATTGGTGTAACCACTTGAGGCGTTGCCACCTCCAAAAACTGCTCTAGTTGTTCCTGCTGTTCCTGCTAGTCGGTCTCTTGCTACGGTTAAATTTCCAAAGTCTGTAGCGTTACCAGTGGAAGCTATAGTGCTATATTCCGTTCCTCCGTTTATTCCACCCGCATCACGACCTGCTCCCCATAATGCACGAGTAGAGCTTGCTGCTCCTGCTTGCCTTCGATAACTTGTTATCAAATCACCAAAATCCGTTGCGTTACCTGCGGAGGCTATAGTGACATAATCCAAAACATTACATGAATTGCTGGCAGAGTTATCATTACCACCTGACCAGATTCCTCTTGTTGAGTTTGAGGCAGCGGTTGTTTGGTTTCTTGCAAGTGTCAAGTCTCCAAAATCTGTGGCATCGCCAGTTGAGGCAATCGTAAAATATTCTATGTTATTAAGAGGTGGAGTACCACCACCGACAGTACCGTTACCTCCACCTTTTAAGGCTCTAGTTGAGTTGCCACAACCACCAGGTCTAGAAAAAGAGTTTTGTATTAAATTACCAAATGTTGCTGCTGTGCCTCCTGAAGAGAGAGTAAAATACAAACACCTTTTTCCTATCCCTACACTACCAAGGTTTCTCTCTCCCCCCATAATAAGTGCTCTAGTTGTACTACTTGTAGACGAACCTCCATATTGAGCTTCTGATAAATCACCAAAATCTGTAGCATTACCAGTGCTAGTTATAGTAATTACATCAATTTCTGCTAAAGATGCCGAAGCATAACCCCCTGCAAAGAAAGCTCTTTCTGGCAAAGCAGGAGCTACACCAGAACTAGCTTCACTAGGAGCAGATGTACCGTAAGCATTGATAGCCCACACTTTAGCAGTGTAAGATGTACCGTTAGTTAAACTACTTACAACAATAGGAGAAGATGAACCTGTGTTAGAGCCTCCACTATAGTTAGTACCGTCTGTACTAACCTGTGCAACAAATCCTGTTATAGCAGACGTACCTGTATCAGTAGGAGCAGTAAAAGCTATACTAAGTTGTGAATCACCACCTGTAGGTGTAACTGCAGTGGGTGGATCAGGTGCATCTAATCCATCAGTACCAATAAAGCCACCGTTTTTACTAGCCATTAATAATTACCTTTAGTCTACTAGAAGTTCGTAACTAACCAAGTATGTTAGATCACTGTTAGCAGAAGCTGTAACAGCGAGTAGATCTGTTTCATCTAAATAAAATCCGTTGTCTTTACCTACAACAACTAGAGTTGCGTCAGCAGGTACAGATATTGTGTTAGCTATCTTAACATAGTTTGATCCATTATCTACACTTACCTCAACGGTAATGTCAGCAGCATTTGTACCATCTATGTTTGATATCATTAACGTGTTTATCTTTGCACAGTTTTCTGCAGGTACATCAACGATGTCTGCTCTACTTGTTGTTACTGCACCAACTGCTACCTTTGGAGTAATAGTCGCTACATTAATTATATTTGGGGTTGCCATTTACTTTTACCTTTCTATCCAAATACTATTGCCATAGCAATGGCAAATCCTTTAGTGGCAGCACTTCCTGCAGCATACGTTTTTACATCTGATGCGGGAATAGTTTTCATTGTTCCACCATCATTAACTACAAAACCGTCAGCATCTGCCAATGTTATTGAACCACCAACAGAAGTATCACCGTCTAATAAGTTTAATTCTGATGTAGTTGCTGTAACACCGTCAAGTATATTCAACTCTGCTGCTGTAGAGGTTACACCATCAAGTATATTTAGTTCAGCAGTAGTGGATGTTACACCGTCAAGTATGTTTAGTTCTGCAGCAGTAGAAGTTACAGCAGTTCCATTTATTGCTAGTTTATCTGTGACAACATTGAATGTACCATTGTCTTCTATCCTAGCTACTTCTGTTCCATCTCTTTGTTGAAAGATAAGATCTTTAGCATCTACAACAGGTCTAATAATTACGTCACTAGATGAGTTAGTGATTCTAAGTATCTCAGTTCCGTCATCCTGAAACTTAAAGTCACCACCATTTGCGTCAAGGATTATATCACCCTCAACATCAATTGTCAAGTCTCCAGATGATAAATCTATCTCTGTTCCGTCAATAGTAATATTATCTGCAACTAGACCACCGTTTGCAGTAAGTTTATCTACCTGTAAATCTTCGTGGCTAGAGCCTAGTTTTAACTCAAACTTTGGTCCTGAAGTATTATAGGTAAACGTAGCATCATCACCACTACCACCTTCTATTGTAATACCTGCACCATTGATTACGGCAGATGTACTGTTACCACTGTCAAGAACAATGTTGTGATCGTTAAGATTTACTGTTGTAGAGTTTACAGTTGTAGTTGTACCCGATACAGTTAAATCACCTGTAACTGTAAGGTTGTCTGCTACTGTAACCTCTGAGGTACTATGGCCTATTGTAATAGCTGTGCCAGATATACCTGTGCCGATAGACACAGACTCACTGCTGTTAGCTGTATCAATTATAAGATAAGCATCTGAGCCTTGTTTAATTGTAAATGCAGTAGCTGAGTTATCAGATACAGCTACATTAATATCTGTGGCATCAGCACTGATAGAGTCTAGAGCAATGTCACCAACGTTAGTAATGTTGTTATCACCAAAGCTAGTAGCACCCATTGTTTTATTTGTAAGTGTTTGTGTTGCTGTCGTACCAACAATCTCTTGATCACCACCTGCAGGAAGAGTTAGCACGTTAGTAACAGAAGCTGAGTGTGGTTGTGATTTAACTGTTTGACCATGTGAGTTAGACTCACAATTAAATACAACAGTACCAGGATTAGTGTTACCTTTTACAACTACTTTACCTGTACCATTAGGTGCTAAGTCAATATCAGCATTTGATGTAGTAACAATATCGTTACCATTCATATCAAGGTTGCCACCTAACTGTGGAGTACTATCCTCTACCACGTTAGATATAGCAGCACCAGTAACAGCAAGACCAGAAACGATAGTGCTACGAGTAATCTTTTTAAGACCACCACCAGAGGTGTCTACAGCAAGAAATACGTCATCGTTAGCAACCGTACTAATCTCAGATAAATCACCTACAGCCGTAGGATTAAAGTTTGTACCATCTGCTACAAGTATATGTCCTGAAGTATTTGTACCCATAGTGAGATCATCACCACCAATAGTGAGATCACCTGTAAGTGTAAGGTTTCTTATACCAGTGTAGTCTTTATTAGCATCTAACACAACTGCTTTAGAGTTAATAGCTGTACCTATTGCTGTAGACCCTAGATCAAGAGCATTAAGTTCTCCTACAACTGCTGTAATACCATCTAAAGTATTTAGCTCTGCAGTGGTAGCAGTAACACCATCCATAATGTTAAGTTCAGCAGCAGTTGCACTTATAGCTGTGCCGTTAAAATTTATTGCATCTGCATGAAGTGTACCATCAAAGTAACCATCTTTAAACTCAAAAGAGCTAGAACCTAAATCTACATCGTCATCTGTTGTAGGAAGTATTGATCCGTTGTTAAACGTAACCTGTGTTTCACCACCTGCAGTAACTGTAATTACATCAGAGCCACTGAAAGCTATGCTCGTGTTAGAGTCAGCATCACCTGAAATACTGTCTAGCTGTACTGCACCTACGTTTGATAATGCAGCATCACCAAAGTCTACAGCACCTGCAACAGTAAGTGTTCCTGATACATCTACATTACCATTAATGTCTACTGTTGTAGCAGCGATCTGTATTTCTGTATCTGCGACAAGATCGAGTTGACCATCAGTGCTAGAGTTAATATAAATAGCTGTGTCACGAAACTGTATTTTTTCTGTAGAGGCAATAAGAATATCATCAGAGAACTCAAAGTAGTCTTCGTCTTCCATCCATTTAAGTTCACCGTCATTAGTCTCACCATCAAAGGTTACTGTAATATCAGTGCCTGATGTACCATCACCAATGGTAATACCTGTGCCTAATAGTTTAGTAATAGGACCACCTTCTGCAGCAGTACCATCGTGAGTGTGTCCTGTGCTTGCTGCAAAGGCAGCTAAAAGTTGATCGTATTCGTTGTTAAACAGATCGGCAGTAATAACATCACCGTCTGTAAAACTGGATTGTCTCGTGTATGTATTACCCATCTAACGTCTTGCTCCTACTTGATATTCTAATTGAAACCCTTTTAGGGAATATGGTGCTGTTTCTCCACCATCTTTAATTCTTAATGCAACAGAAAAACCTGATCCTTCTACTGACTGTCTTACAAGTGGCTGTGAAGGCCCACCAAAAACAAACTGTGCAGCACTACTAGTTGTACTAAAAGTTGCAGAACCAAACTGTGCTGCAACCTGAGAACTGTCTAGGGCATATGCTGCAGGTCTTGCTGAGTCTGAAGCTTCGTTATCATAACGAACAAATAAATCTGCATCTATTGCTGACTCAGGTTTAAAGTTAAGGATGACTCTCTGCATGTGTTTTCTAACACCAGTGTCTCCAAAACTTAAATCAGGGCTTCTATATCTTGCTAATATTGCTGTGCCATCAAAGGTATTACCTGCTTCTTGTCTGTGCACAAAACCTGAGAAGTCACCGTGTATAACTCTCACATCTCCATCAACAACTAGGGCATCTGTAGCTGCAGGTTTTATTCCACGTATTTCAGAAAACTCAAACTTATCTGCTCTTCTAACACAAACAATTCCTCTAGTTAAGTTTTCACCTTGTCCTGCTTTTGAAAAGAATATTCTATACTGTGTTTTATCTGGTATAACCACACTATCAAAAACTGTAGAGTCTTTAATGTTAGCATCAAATATAGACTGAACATTCTGTGTAATAGCACCAAGAGCCGTATCACCAATTCTTGCAGTAGCAGCAACAGTTCTAAGTCCATCAGGACCAAGGAATAACAGATCACCTGCAAATTCCTGTATAGTATCTCTATTTACACAACCAATATCTCTGGTAACTGGTTGTATAGCAAAGTCACTAACAGTAGATCCTGTCATTTTAAATATCCTGTTTTCACAGAATATAAATAAAGAATCCCTAAATACTTTTAGTCCAACAATATTATCATCTACTTTAATAGTTCCTGCACCATCAGCAGATTGAAAACCATCTTCGTCAAAAGGTTCACTGAATACTAGTGTCTGTGGTGTGCTAGACTTACCTGCATAAAACATATGAGATTTAAAAGCTACTACTATTGTAGAACCTGCTACAGAACTTTCACTAACATCTGTTGCTGATAGAGAAGAATTAAATATAGTTGGAGCATTTGTACCATCAACAACTATAATCTTTTCGTTACCATCAAAGTTGTATCTTTCAAAACTATACTTACCTGCACTAGTTCTACCAGTATCTCTTTCAGTCCAAGACTCTGATACCACATCGTCAAGAGCATGATTAGCGGCAGTTGTACTTGTAGCAGCACGAGTTACACCTGTAAAAGTAGTAGAGGTAACACCAGTATAGGTAAACAACTCATCGTTAATCTGCAGTGTTCCACTAGAAGAAAATCCTGTTGTGGAGTCTACAGTTATAGTTCCAGAACCTGTCATACCTGTGGTAGAGACAATTTTAACTGCAAGCTCAGTAGATGCAGAACTAAATATCTTCTCACCTCTAGCTGCTAATACTTTATCTGCAAAGTTAGCAACCATTAATATTTTTTCACTAGCGTCAGATGTTTGAGGCACTTGTTGATTTACGTATTTACGAAAACCATTTATTCTTCTATAACCGCCCTCAATGTCAGGCTCAAAGTTTTCTAACTCCAATGCCTCGCCAGGTTGCATTAGAAACGTAGAACGATTTAAAACTAAGCCACCCTCACAGTTAAATGCTGCAGGTTGAGCTTGAGATAGATCTGGCATTAGGAAACAACTCCACCCATAAAGTTAGCTGAACCTCTAGGAGCAATGATGACTGTGGATCGTACATACTCATATTTGTTAATAAGTAGACTCTGCATATTTTTAATACCCTGTTCAAACCTAGCAAAGTTTAACTGATACTGTTGTATCTCACCTCTGTATTGATAAACAAAAGCAGCAGCGCCATCTACAATTACAGGTGCAAATCTATCTGGAATACTTGTAGTGTCTCCATGCGCTGACAAGTCAGATGGAAATGTAAAGTAATCAAATATAAGTGTGTATTGTTTATCTGGATAAGGATATAGTAGATAGTTATTGTCTGGAGTTCTAACTATGTTTCTAGGAACACCACCACCATCAAACTGTGTTACCGTAGTGCTATTAGCTATTGCTGCTGCTGTGGTGCTATTTGCACCTCTGGTACATCCTGTAAAATCATTACCTGATATACCTGTATAAGTTATTTGCTCTCCACCTATGTACAGAGTTCCTGTTGAACTAAAGTCTGTTGTAGATGCAACAGTTATTGTTGTTACAGATGCAGACAACCCATCTGTTGCATTTACGGTTGTTGTCTTAACTTGATCCTCTTCATTAGGATAACCTTTTTCTATATACTCGTTATAGTTAAGAAGTACTAGATTATTTCCTGCAGCATTAACATCATCATCTTTTTTAATTCTAGCAGTAGCGTAGTCTATTGATTTAGTATCTGTTGGTGCAGTGTATCTACACACACCTGGAGTCAAAGTAGAGCTGTTCTGTGCATGGTTAAAAGAATACCCAAACTCTCTTTGATTTATATATCTGATGGCCTCATTAACAGCATTTTGACACTGTACCTGAACACCTCTAGCATTAGCAAAAGTAGTAGAAGTAAGTGTTACTTCGTTCATCCGTGTAATTACATCGTTAGTCAACGAGAGAAATGTTAGAGCCATAATTTTTCCTTAGATAAGCTAAAGGGGCCAACCTAAGTCAGCCCCTAAAGTTATTTTATGCTAGTAGATCACGATCTACTTCGTTAGCAGATTTGGACTGTGATATGTCATCCATCATTACGCATACAGCGTATACACGAATAATACCACCAGTTATAGTTCCGCCTGACGCATGAATCTCTACGTCAATAGTGTCTGCTGATGCAGTAAACACTGGTAAGTTAGAACATACACCTGAAGATGTAATAGCAGGAGTGTGATCCCCTACTGATGCACCATCTAAGTCAAATGCCGTAGCAAAAATGTCTACGTCTGTTCCTGTGATACCAACATGAAACGAAGAGTCTGTAGTAGTACCTGCCATTGCAGTTACAACTTCGAAACCTGCATGTAGTATCAAAGTGTTGGCAGGAACAGCAATAGCCTCAATGATATCATTGGCTGCTAGTGCAGTACCACCGTTTTGTAATATAGCATCTGCAAGATCTATATCATTTTGTAAAGTAACTAAGCTGCCACGAAGCTGCTTGTTGCCAGTACCGCCATTGTTGGAAGTAGAGGCTGAGTTCGTGCTCATTGTAATAGTAGCCATTGTTCAATCTCCCTTCTTACGCTGCGTTGTATTTAGCAGTTACGAGAGCTTCTGGACGAAGAATCTTTCTGCCATATAGGTGCATACCACGAACAATGTCAGCAAAGCTGTCAGGGTCACGATATGTTTCTGTCTTGTTGATCTGCTCTGCAGTTGCTACAGCAGAATCATGTCCAGCAACAATCACACCAAAGTTAGAATTTTGGTTTGCTGATCCTGTTGTACCTGGGCCTGTACCTACAGCAGGTAGGTTTGAGGACACGTACAAACGGAAGCCGTGAAAATTGTTGATTACAAGACCGTTACGTAGTCCACCAGACTCACCGTAGTCTCCATTCATGAAGCGGCTATCTTCGTCTGATAAGATTTCCATAAACACAGGGTCAATGACGAGCCATCTGCCTTGTGAGTCAACTTGTTGCTGATCAAGCAATCGTTTCATTCTTGCAACAACCATTGCAGGTGAAGCTGTAGCTGTTGGCAAAGCAGTTGCACCTGGTAAACGTGCTACCACAGGAATTGAGTGATCTCCTGCAGAGCTTGTTGTGATGTTACCGAATGAATCCTTACGGAGTTTCATGCTTGTAAGCAATTCGTCTGAACCTGCGGTAGTCACAGCTTTTGAACCGTTTACACTGTCATTAACTGTGTCTGCTTGTGCATGTAGAGAAGTTTGCTTAAAACCTGACA
>Ga0209348_1001638_pt1 | contig 10809 bp, 9 predicted proteins | sample ETNvirenome_2_30_FD_184065 | JGI IMG/M metagenome (GOLD analysis project Ga0209348, IMG submission 184065) | Marine viral communities from the Pacific Ocean - ETNP_2_30 (SPAdes) (version 2) | ecosystem: Environmental > Aquatic > Marine > Oceanic | place: Pacific Ocean | collected 2013-06-22 | reverse complement strand
CTGCAAAATACGCTGCTCAAATTGGTCGTTTAGAAATTGCATTAAAAGGTGTTACTAAAACAGCAGGCGAGTTTGCTAAAGCACAAGGAATTATTGCAAGTGTTTCTAATGAATTAAATGTTCCTATCGGTGCATCAACTAAACAATTCACTACATTATCTGCATCTGTTATTGGTGCTGGCGGTAATGTAGATGATGCTGAAAAAGTGTTTAGAGGTGTATCAGAAGCTATTAAAGCTACTGGTGGAGATGCTGAAGACGTACAATCTGCGATTCGAGCCATGTCGCAGATTTTTGGTAAAGGTAAGGTTTCTGCGGAAGAATTACAAGGCCAGTTAGGTGAAAGATTGCCGGGAGCCGTTGTTAAATTTGCACAAGCTACTGGTAGAACTCTACCAGAGCTACAAAAAGATTTAAGAGATGGAACTGTTGGTCTTAATGATGTTATGAAATTTGTAACTAAATTAAGCATAGATCACGCTGAAGCTGCAAAACTAATGGCAGATAGTGGTATGGATGCAGGGCAAAGATTGACTGTTGCAATGCAAAGATTACAGTTGCATCTTGGAAGAATTATGCAACCAATAGGAGCTTTCTTCCAAAAAACAATGGCGATAATAATAAATTCTATAAATGGAGCAATAGAAGCACTTGGAAGGTTTTTTAATATTGGCACACAAAACCAAAGAAAAAATTTAGCAGCAGAAGTTACAAGTGCTAGTCAAGCATATACTTTAGCTGTACGAGAAGGTTTAGATAAAAGCACAGATCCAAGAGATAAAGCAAGATTTAATAGGATAAAAAGTAGAAGAGATGCAGCTTTTGTAAATCAAAAAGCGTTTTTTGATAAGAATCCATCAACAGCTACAGGTTCAAAATTTGATGATCCTGTAAGTGATGATCAAAAACGTCTTAATCTTGCAAAAATTAAAAAAGAGCTTGGTTTAATAGGTGAACAAGAGGTTAAAAATTTAGAGATTAGTGTAAGAGCTAAAGAAATATATAAAGAGATAGGAGGAGAAGCTAATGAACTTGGATTAACAGTAGAATCTATTACAGAAAAACTTGAAAACAATACAAAAGCAACATTTGACTTTAAAGAAGAAATGCAGAAACTTATTGATTCAACAACTGATTTAAAGACAAACATAGGAAAACTTGCATTAGATGTTACGAATAAATTAGGAGATGCGTTTGCTGATATGGTTGTAGAAGGCAAAAGAGGCTTTGCTGAATTAGCAGTATTTGCATTAAAAGAATTAAATAAAATTATTGTTAAAGCTGCATTTATGAAAATAGTTGCAAATCCTATTCTTGAGGTTTTAGGCCTAAATGCTGATGGCAATGCTTTTAATAACGGAGAAGTTGTACCAAGTGCTAAAGGTAATGTCTTTGCTAAAAATAAAATTGTTCCATATGCCTATGGAGGCATTGTAAATCGCCCTACTTTATTTCCGATGAAGAATGGAGCAGGGCTTATGGGAGAAGCTGGGCCGGAAGCTATACTCCCATTGAGAAGGGGTAAAAGTGGAAAACTTGGAGTTGAATCTTCTGGTGGTGGTACTACTATTATTAATGTATCTGTAGATGCTACTGGTTCTTCTGTTCAAGGTAATGAACAAGAAGGTGAAGCTTTTGGAAAAATTATAGCAACTGCTATACAATCACAAATAGTAAAAGAAAAAAGACCGGGAGGTTTACTTAACTAATGGCAACTTTTCCAAGCATTGAGCCGAGTTATGGTTTTACTAAAACTTTTAAACCAAAAACAATCGTCATAAATTTGGGCGATGGGTATGAACGTAGAACAACCCTAGGGTTGCCAACAAATCAAGACCCAATGAAAATATCTGTTAATTTTAAAAATTTATCAGAAACAGATTCTGATACTATAGAAACTTTCCTTGCAGCTAGGGCTGTTGACAATGCTGCGTTTGATTTTACTCCTCCAAATGAAAGTTCTAGTTCAAAATTTGTATATGAAGGACATACTAAAGATATAAACATTCCAAACAGGGCTGATATAAAAATAACTATGAGACAAGTATTCCAAACTGAATAATGGCGATTCCAGTATCAGAACTTCAAAAAATAAATCCAAGCTCAATTATTGAACTCTTTTCAATTCAATTAGATGCTCCTTTGCATGGTAATAATAATATTTATAGATTTCATGCTGGGGTAAATGAATCTAATTCTGATATTATTTGGCAAGGTAATACATATCAAAGATTTCCTGTAAAAGCTGAAGGGTTTGAATATACTGGAACAGGACAAATCCCAAGACCTACTTTTACTGTTAGTAATTTTTTATCTACTATTACTGCATTAATGACCGCAGTGAATTTTGTTACGCCGGGTAATGATTTGAATGGAGCAAAATTTACGAGAATAAGAACAATGGCTAAATTTTTAGATGCTGCAAATTTTACTACCAATACTAATCCTTATGGAACTCCTAGTGCTGATGAATTTCCGCAAGAAATTTATTATATAGATCGCAAAGTTTCAGAAAATAGAGAATCTGTTGTTTTTGAACTTGTATCTAAAATGGATTTAGTAAATTTAAGATTACCAAAAAGGCAAGTAACACGAAAGTTATTTCCCGGCGTTGGAACATTTTTTTAAATTATGAATTGGAAAGATAAGGCAATTAATTATGCAAAAGAAATAGCACCTGATGAATCTTGTGGTTTGGTGGCGATAATAAGGGGTAAAGAAGAATTTTGGCCTTGTAAAAATCTAGCAGAGAGTAAGTTTGAGTATTTTATTATTGACCCTGATGATTGGGCTGAATGTGAGGATGCTGGAGAAATTATAGGTATATTTCATTCACACCCAATAGGATCATCTACTCCAAGTGAGAATGATAAGGCAAGTTGTGAGTTTTTGAATGTACCTTATTATATTTACAGTATTGAAAACAATGATTGGTCACATTTTAAACCAAGCGGATATAAACCACCTTCTTTAATTGGTAGAGGCTTTATATGGGGTAAACATGATTGCTGGTCAATTATAAGTGATTGGTATTTGGAAACAAAAAATATAAAATTAAAAGAGTGGAATAGACCAAAAAGAATTAAAGATTTTCTTGCTGATCCATTATTTGAAAAAGGCTTACCAATAACAGGATTTAAAAAATTACCAACAAATAATGATATTCAAGTTGGTGATGTATTGTTGTTTGAATCTATTACAAAAAATCTAGATCATGTAGCTCTTTACATTGGCGATATGATGATATTAAATCATAATATAAAAGCATTAAGCTGTAGAGAACCTTTTGATTTAAGGTATCAGCAATCTCTTAGAGGAGTTTACCGCTATGAAGCTAAATAAAATAAAAGTTTATGGAAAATTAAGACAAGATTTAGGATGTTCATATTTTGAAGCTGCGGTAAATAGTCCAAGAGAAGCATTTAAATTTTTAAACGCAAATTTTCCAGATTTAGAAAAATTTATGAGTTGTCAATATTACAAAGTAAAGATGAATGGTAAAGATGTAACAGAAGAAGAATTAAATTTACAAAGTGATGGGGTAATACAAATAATTCCTATCGCTACTGGTTCTCTTCCTATTATTATTGGTGCTGCTGCTTTAGTTGGAGGTGCTGTTGTAAAAGCATCTAGTGCTGCTTTCCTTACTAAAGCTTTTATAGGAAGTCTTACTTATGGTGCTGCTATTGGAGGTGCGTTAACTGCTATAGGTGCAACAATGGTTATTAATGGAGTTACTCAAATGTTAATGCCTACTCACCAAATAACTGCTTCAACTTCTTCAAGCTCAGATGGCATGAATAGAAGCGATGCAACTTTAGAGGATAGTAATTATAGTTTTAGTGGTATCACAAACGTCAGCAGAGCCGGAGTTGCAATACCTGTTGTTTATGGTGAGATGTTTGTCGGTAGTATTCTTGTCAGTAATGGTATTGACACAGACCAAGTAGGCAATCCAAGAGCTATTACAAGTAACTAATTATGGCAGTAAGAGTAAAAAGAACATATATAGGAAGTGGGTGGTCTGGATATAATACCAATACAGGATTTATTGGTAAAAATCATTCTGATTTCGATAAAACACTTTCTAGTAAACAATTTTCTACTTTAGTTGATGTTTTGTCTGAAGGAGTGATAGAAGGATCTGCTACTGCTTCAAAAGCTGGTATTACAGATAAATCATCACAACGCTATATAAATGCTTTTTTAAAAGATATATATTTAGATGATACTCAGATTCTTAGACAAACTGCTCCAGACAATAATAATGAACCAGCTAATAGTCTTTTAAATTATAAAAAAGTAGATCTTGAGGTCAGGTATGGCACAGCCGATCAATCTGCGTTAGATGGAGTCTCAACTATAGAAAGAGAAGAATCAGTTGGAAATGAAGTTTTAAGTGGTGTTCCAGTTGTCAAACAAATAAATGATAATACGATTGATGCTGTAAGAGTTACAGTAGGTTTTCCAGCACTTAAACACATTAAAGATAATGGAGATGTAGACGGAGAGCTTGTTGATGTAGATGTGAAGTTAATTCAAGGTAATGGAACTACAACAACAGAAATACAAGATACAGTTATTGGGAAGTCAAACGATGCTTATTTTAGAGATTACATAATAAACCTTCCAAATAATTGTGTGTTTCCTATTCAAATAGAAGTAATTAGAGGTAAAAGTAACTCTACTAATCCATTAATTATAGATAAATTTATATGGTCTTCATACACTGAGATTACTCGTGAAAAAAATCGTTATCTTGATGTTGCTCATCTGAAGTTACGTTTTGATTCTTCTATTTCTAATACTTTACCATCAAGAAAATATTTAATAAGAGGTATAAAAGTAAAAATTCCACATAACGCAACAGTAGATTTGGCTGATGGAAGTATTACTTACAGTGGTACATTTAATGGAACATTTAAAACAGATAAAGAGTGGTGTAGCGATCCAGCTTGGATTTTGTACGACATTTTAACAAACACAAGATATGGTGCATCTTTACCAGAGGCTTCTGTCGATCAATATGCACTTTATTCTGCTTCTGTTTATTGCAATGAAAAAATCAATAGTCTTCTAGGAGGTACAGAGCCAAGATATTCGTGTAATGTAAATCTTAATAATTCTGCGGAAGCTTACGATCTTATAAATGATTTATGCACCACAATGAATGTGATGCCATATTACGATGCTGGTTCTATAACAATATCTCAAGATAGACCACAAGATCCAACCTATCAATTTACTCTTGCAAATGTATTAGAAGGTGGTTTTACATATTCTGGTTCAAGTCAAAAAACAAGACATACAGTTTTTAATGTTAAATATTTTGATTTGGAATCACAAACAATAGATTATGAAACTGTACAAGATACAGAAGCAAATCTTAATAAGCTAGGAAGTGTTGTGAAGAATGTAACAGCATTTGCCTGTACTTCTAGAGGTCAAGCCCACAGATTAGGTCGGTGGTTTTTATACAATGAACAAAATGCAACAGAGACTTGCACATTTACAGCAACAGCCGAGGCTGGTGTTTTAGTTAGACCCGGTCAAGTAATACAAATAAGTGATCCAGTAAGGTCTGAGCAAAGGAGAGGAGGACTTGTAGCTTCGGCCACAGCAACTACAATTACAGTAGATGATGAAACAAATACAGATTTAGACGATAGTAATAATCCAAAATTATATGTAATATTACCCAGTGGAGATTTGGAATTTAGAACAGTACAATCAATTTCTGGAAAGGCGATTACTGTATCAGAAGAATTTAGCGAGACTCCGCAAGCAAATACAGTATGGATTTTAGAAAACGATACGATACAACCTACAACTTGGAGAATTATTAGTATTAAAGAAGATGGTTTAAATTATACAGTTACTGCATTAACTCATAACTCAAGTAAATACAATTTTGTCGAACAAGCTGGTAATTTAGAGCAAAGAACAATAACTACTTTAACAGATTTAAAAGATGCTCCTTCTGGAGTATCTGCTACAGAGCATATTGTTGTCATAAACAATAAAGCAGTAAGCAAGTTATCTTTATCTTGGCAGTCTGTTAAAGGTGTAAATCAATATAGAGTTGTCTATAGATTTAATAATGGCAATTCACAAATCTTTGATATTCAAAGTACTGATTATGACATTTTAAATAGTAATCAAGGAGTTTATGAAGTAAGAGTTTTTAGTTTAAATGCGTTAGGAGAGCCTTCTACAGATGCAGCAACTATTACTGTTAATGCTGTAGGAAAAACTGAAGTTCCAGAAAATGTACAAAATTTAAGAACAGAATTGATAGATTCAAAACTAATAAGATTACGTTGGAATCAATCAGTGGCTACAGATGTTTTACATGGGGGGTTCTGTAGGATTAGGCACTCTCCAAAAACTGATGGTACTGGAACTTTTCAAAATGCTGTTGATGTAGATAAATTAGCTGGTAATAGTACGCAAATTGTAGTTCCATATATTGAAGGAGAATATTTGGTTCGTTTTGAAGATGATGGGGGAAGACTAAGCGCAAGTTCAGCTTCAATTATTATTGATTTACCAGATGCTTTAGGGAATTTATTAGTACAAACAAAAAGAGAAGAAAATAGTACTGTTAGCAATAGTTTTCTAGGAGCTAAAACTAATATAGTTAGAGATGACTCAATAAATTCTATAAAATTAACAAATCCAGCAACAAACGCATCGGGAGAATATGAATTTGCAGATATTTTAGATTTAGGTGGAGTTTTTACTCTTGATTTAAAAAGACACATTTTGTCAGAAGGATTTTATTCTGGAAGTTTATTTGATGATAGAACTGCTTTAATTGATACTTGGACAGATTTTGATGGGGCTAGTGCTAATAATGTTAACGCTGAATTGTTAGTTGCTACAACAAGTACTGCCCCTAGCGGTTCAAGTTATGCTAATTCAGACTTTAGTGGCAAAACATTTAATACTTTTATGAATGGTACTTTTACAGGTAGAGGATTTAAGTTTAAAGTAATTTTAACTTCAACTGATCCAGCCCAAAATATTAAAGTTTCTGAGTTAGGCTATTCAGCTACTTTCCAAAGAAGACAAGAACAAAGTGCAACTGCTATTGCGTCTGGAAGTGGAGTTAAAAATATTACTTTTGATAAACCATTTTTTGTTGGTACTTCTACATTGTTAGGAGCAAATAGTAATTTGCCATCAATAGGAATTACAGCATTAGATAATATAACCAGTGGAGACTATTTTCAAGTTACAAACATCTCTGCAACTGGCTTTTCTGTTCATTTCAAAGATTCATCAAATGGAAGTATAGATAGAAATTTTAACTTTTCTGCGGTAGGATTTGGAAGAGGTGTTTAATTAATGGCAAGAGCAAACAGCGATTTTAAAGAGACAGGTAATAATTTCCATCCTGATAATGGTACTGGTGCGCAAGTTCGTACTGCAATGAAAGATATTTTTCAATCTTTAAGAACATTAAATTCGTCTGGTAGTGATCCAAGTGGTGCTGCAAATATAGCTCAATACCAACCACATATAAATTCTTCAACTAATGAATTAAAAATAGCAACATCAGTATCTGGTGACAATGCAACTTATATTACTTTGGGTAAAGTAAATGAAGCAAACTTTGGTCATGCTGCTCTTACAGGGGCAACTTTTACAGGAACTGTAATTCATAATTATACAGGTGCATTAAGATTACCATCAGGAACAACAGCCCAAAGACCAACAAGTCCAACTGCTGGAGATATAAGATTCAACTCAACTACAACTGAGGCAGAAATTTATAATGGTACTATATTTACAGCCGTTGCTGGCGGTGCTGGAGCAACAGGTGGCGGAAACGATCAATGGGTGTTTGAATCAGATCAAACAGTTACTCAAAATTATGAAATTTCTGCTGGAAAACACGCACATACTGTATCACCAACAATTAACAATTCGGTGACAATTACTATTCCTTCTGGCGCAATCCTTGTTATCTTATAGATATGGCATTAACACTCAACGGAACAACTGGTATTTCTGGACTTAGTGGTTCAGCTTCTGCCCCACCCCTAACAGGAACAGACTCAAATACAGGAATTACTTTTGGGTCTGATATTATGGGTTTTGCTACTGCTGGAACTGAAAGAGTAAAAATAACTTCAATAGGTCGTGTTGGTATTAACGAAGGCACACCAGAAATGGCATTACATATAACAGGTGATACGCTTGAAAGTAGCAGAATACAGTTGCAAAGGGGTTCATATACTGGTCAATTTGGTATTGCTGGAGGTGGAGCAACAATAGTAGACGCCAGAGGTTCAGATGGTACAGATGGTTCGATTGAATTGTACTCTGGAAATTCTAAACAGCTTGAATTAGATTCAAGTGGTCATTTTAAGCTTCATCAGCCAACTAGAGTGACTTGTGGAACATCTGCTAATGATAAAGGATTAGCTGTACAACATAACTCAAGTTTAGGTAGTTGTCTTTTTATTTCTAAGACAGATAATTTTTGTTTAATGCAAAATAGAAATGGAAGCGGAGATATTACACAATACAGACGAAGTGGCTCAGTTAAAGGAGAAGTAAACGTAAATACAAGTAGAACTGCATATAATACAACATCTGATTATAGACTTAAAGAAAATATCATCTCTCTATCAGATGGCATTACAAGGTTAAAAAATTTACAGCCTCGTAAATTTAATTTTAAAGAAGACCCAGATAATACAGTTGATGGATTCATAGCACATGAATTAAGTTCAGTTGTACCAGAGGCAGTTTCGGGAACTAAAGACGAAGTTGATTCTGAAAATAATCCTGTTTATCAAGGTGTTGATACATCATTTATAGTTCCGTTACTTACTGCTGCATTACAAGAAGCAGTAGCTAAAATAGAAACATTAGAAACTAAAGTCGCTGCATTGGAGGCTGCATGAGTTCAATTAAATTAAAACATTCTGGTGGTAATGCTGTTTCAATAGCAGCACCAGCTTCAAATCCATCATCTGATCTAACTTTACTTTTGCCTAGCAATGCAAATTCAACTATTGATACTTTAAACAGGGCTGGAAATATTTTACAAGTTCAGCATGATTATACCGCAGCAACAGGTGGCGGTTTTTCCACAGCTAGTACAACCTACGTTACAGATGCAGCTTTACCTTCACTTGCGATAACGCCTTCTTCTACAAGTAGTAAAATTTTAATTATTGCTTATATTGGTATGCAGCACGATAATACTGGTCAAGTTGAAAATACAATTTACAGAATAATATCTGGTGGGGCAACTACAGATTTAAGTGGTGGTAATACTTACGGATTGTGTTTTAAAGGTGGGCATAACTCTGAGTGGGGTTACGCTGGTGTTCAATTAACTGATTCACCTAATACAACATCTCAAGTAACTTATACTTGGTATTCAAGGTCAGAGGGTGGTCAAACAGTTACACCTGTGCATACAGCCAGTACTATTGGTATTCAATTACTGGAGATAGCAGCATGAATACACCACCTATTGTTTCAAAAAATGATTCTATTTTTAGGCTTTATTCAGACGTTGTAAGTGTCGGAGAAAAAGACGGAGTTTTTACAGCTTACGATAAAGATGGGAAAGAAGTTTCTATTAATATGTCAGACGTAGACGCTGATTTTGCAAAGATTGACTATCAAAATAAAAGAAATAAAGAATACCCAAATTGGCAAACACAAATGGATATGCAATATTGGGATGCTGTAAACGGTACAACAACATGGAAAGACCTTATAGCCAAAATCAAATCAGACAATCCTAAACCTAGTTAATTATGTCAGAAATTAAAGTAAATTCAGTTAAAGGTGTAGGAGCAAGTACGGCTGCTATTACTATCAACAATTCTGATGGAACTTGTACAGCTAATGTTTCTAATGATTTAGGCAACAAAAATTTCATCATAAATGGTGGAATGGAAGTAGCTCAAAGGGGAACTGCACAAGTTGTTGTTGATACTACTGTTGGTTATCGTAGCGTTGATAGATTTAAAACAGATATTGACAGTGGCACTGGTAGGTGGTCACATGGTCAATCTACTGATGTTCCAGCAAACTTAGGTTTTAGAAACTCGTCAAAAATATTAGTAACAACAACAGAATCTCAACCTACATCAGCCGATGTTAATAATCAGTTCTATTACATGATGGAGAAACAAGACGTAACTGTCTTGAGATGGGGGTCTGCTAATGCAAAAACGTGTACTTTGTCTTTTTATGTAAAAGGAAGTATTAATGGCACATACCCTCTTTGGCTCCAATGGTACGGAGCTAGTGATACTAATTATTTTTATTACACAAGTTATACGATAAATACTGCTAACACTTGGGAAAGAAAAACTATCACAATAACCGGCCCAACTAGCGGAGGGCAATCTGCAACAGATCCACAAAATACTGGTTTCCGAATCGAATGGGGTTTAGGTTATGGGTCTGACACAGAAACAGGCACATTAAATGAGTGGACTACAAGTGATACTAAAAGAACACCTGCTGGACACATTTATTTACCAGAAAATACTGGTGCTACTTGGTTTATTACTGGCTGTCAGTTTGAAGTAAGTCCTGTTGCTACTGAATTTGAACGCTGCCCATATTACAAAGCACTTGAATATTGCCAAAGATATTATCAAAGACACGATTATGTTGGTAGTGGAGCATTTAGTGGAGCATTAATGGGTTTTTATAACTCTGATACAGAAACTCGTTTTATTTATAACTGTAGAGTAATAATGAGAACAACACCAACTTTAGAATATAGTGCTTTAGGTGACTTTGATGTTGAACCTCGTGATAGGGAAA
>Ga0209348_1001636_pt1 | contig 10813 bp, 5 predicted proteins | sample ETNvirenome_2_30_FD_184065 | JGI IMG/M metagenome (GOLD analysis project Ga0209348, IMG submission 184065) | Marine viral communities from the Pacific Ocean - ETNP_2_30 (SPAdes) (version 2) | ecosystem: Environmental > Aquatic > Marine > Oceanic | place: Pacific Ocean | collected 2013-06-22 | reverse complement strand
GAACATCCCTACAAGCTCCTCGCCGTCATAGGCGCAGTAACTAAAATGATTTTCTGGATCTGAGAGATATCTAACTCCTAAATCAAAACATATGTCTTTGTCGTAATCTAAACGTCTAAACGCTGACTCCCCGTGCATTTCCGCGCCTAGCTCTATCATTACAGGAATATCTGCGGCTTCCATGTGCCGATAGACGATCATCCAAATAAACTTCCTATACCATCATCAGGAAAAAACGCTTTAAACCTTTCCGGATCTACCCGTCCGCTGGCCGCGGGCGGTGGAGCCATGGCGAGAGGTGATGGCCGAGGAGACATTGGTGGCGGTGCAAGTGATCTCATCGGGCTAACCGGCACAACACTCGCGGTGGGAGTGTCAAGTGCTGGTGCCGGAACTGGTTCTTCTTCTGGTTGCGGTAGGGGGTCTGTTTTCATGGTTTCTACCGCAAAAGCAGCACCAAACGGTAATCTTCTACCAACTTGTCTGGATGTTTTACTTAGAGCCGTCCCTAAAGCCTCAAAAGCTTCTCTAGCATCTTTTTCTGTTTTTATGTCTTTCAACAAAGCGCCTAAAGCCTCACGGTCATTAAATAACTGACTCATTTGTTGAACCCGCATTTTTTCCGGGCCTCTTAACAAAAAGTTAACAACAGCATCTGATCCAGCTTCTGCGGCGATCATGCCACCCCCTATGCCACCACCTCTTGTTCCTATGCCAAACCTATTTAACAAGTTGTTAAAACTCTCTTGAGCTTTCTGTCCAAAAGTAGCACCAGCAATTCTAGCCTGTAAAAGACTAGCGGGCTTGACTTCTCTAAATAATATTTCCTCTACATCACCCTTCGCGAAAGCATCTTCTACGCCCCGCATACGAGCTATTGCGGCGGTTAAATCTGATCTATGCTTTTTATCTATTAATTTGTTTTCAGACATAAAGTCCATGAGGTTGAAGTTGTCTTTCGACAACGTGCCCTTTACAGGCTCCTCTAGCCTAGTGAAAAATCTAGTGGGACTAAACGCTAAACCTAAACCTCCGGCGTGATGAATAGCTTCATCTAAGATTAGAACACGCAAACCTTCTAAAGCTTGTTGTTTGGTGAAGATCTCTCCTGTCTGAGTGTTTGTTAAAACGTCGTCTGACTTATTTATTAAATTTACAAATTCTTGTAGTTCTCTTTTTGGATCTGGCCCGCTTATGGCTTTGGTAATTGCGGCTAACGGCTTATTTGGTGTTTCCATAAAAGTCTTAAAGGCTATGACTTCAGGGGCTTCACCTTTTCTAAGCATGTCTGAATTAGTTGCCTGTAAAAGTTTACGAGCCTCTAAAACATTTCGGGTGTCAATTTCAAGTTGAGGAAAAACACTAAAAATTTCTTTTGTTCCGGGGCTGTTACGCCAGTTATTAAGTCTTGTTTCAGAAATATCAAAAGTTCCATCCGCTTTTTGTGTGGTGAATTTTTTCAAAGAGTCTCTAACTAAAAAGTCAATGGACTCTCTAGTTGTGGCGGCATCAAAAACCTCTCGGTTAAGTCCATGATCTAACCCAAATTTTATTGCTGTATTTATTTCATCAATCCGTTTGGCGGTGGCAGCATTACCTCCTCTGAAAAAAGCTTTTGCAAAGTCTTCAGGTTCCATTCGCAAACTTCTATCTGGGTCAACGACTTGCATTTCACCAAGAAAACTTCTTGTGAAAACATTATTTCTAGCAAAAGTGTAAGCTCTAGCGGTGTTATATTGAACAGATAAATCCCCGGCGTACATCATGTCCTGATAAACGGCATCGGCTAATCGACTTAAAAAGTTTGCTGTTTGTGTGTCTGGGTTTAAACCTTTTTTCAAATCACTAGCCGCAGATAAAATGTCTCCACGTAAAGCAAAAAGTCTTTTTGCAGTTACAGGATTAGTACCCTCACCGTCATCAAAAAATCTTTTGAAATCATCTAGATCTTTATCTATGCCATTCTTTTTTAAAGCATCGTTAAATCTTTTTTCTCCAGATTTAGACCTAAATCTAAGACCATTTTGATCCGTAAAACGGTCTAAAATATTTAAAGAGTTTGGTCGATTAACTTTTCGTCCATTTCTGGCTATAAACTCTGAAATACTAGCATTACCACTTAAATCCCATAGACGCCGCTCTCTTTGTTTGGACGCTGTTATTTGCTTATCTAAAAGTTTATATAGGTCTTCACCTAATTTTATCTGATCAGAGCCAGCTTTTAAAATTTCATCCGGTTCTACTTCAGGGTCCTCTCCCCTAACTCTTTTCATAGCGGCTATGTAAGTATCTAAAGATCCAGCTAAGTCAGCCTGTATTCCTTCTTCAAAAATACCCTGTTGAATACGTGCCGCTGCCAGCACCGCGGCAGGTTCTCCTGTCGCTAAAAGATTTTCCACGGTATCTTTTGCGTTTTGTAACAACTGTTCTTTACCCTTGGACGCCTCAACAGCTAAAGCTTTGTTTCGTTTAGACAGAGAGGTTTCTATGGTCTCTAACGTATTAGCTAAAGGTAATCCGTATATTTTTGCGGCCTTCGCAGGAGTCTCCCGAATAATTTCACCTGTTTCTGGATCAACCGCTCGTGCTTTAAATGGTCCCGTCGGAGATATGTCTCCATTTATGAGCCCGTCTATTAGAACCTCTAATTGCTCTGGTCCTTGATACTCTTCGGAAGCTTCTAAAGCTTTTAATATTTTCTCTCCGCCTTCTCGTTTTAATCCCTCCGTTAAAAGGCCCTCTCTCTCGCCGCTAAATCTGCTTTTTATAAGACCAATCAATTTTTTTGCGGCTTTTGGACCGGAGTCTATAATTATTTCAGCGGGTAAAGGGACAATACCTGCACCTAAAATTTCTCCTACTAAACGTGAGGTGGGATCATACGGATCTAAATTTTGAGCTATTTGAGAACCAAAACCACCGCCAAAACCAGCAGTTGCTTCAATCGCCCCAAAACGTATTGGTTTTTCTCTAGCAGCGGCTAAAGATTTTCCTATGCCTTCTTCAACTTGTGAAGCCACTCGTGCACCAACAGGACCTTTTCTAGGGTCAACTAACAGACCTTTTGGATTAAATTTTTTAAAACCTAAAGCGGCTCCAGAGGCGTCTTTTCCAAACATGGTGCCTTTTTCCGCTACTTTTTGACTTGCCTCTTGGGCTGCCTTAAAAGCTTTTTCTGATAACCCTGCGCGTTTAGCATTAAATTCCGCAGCATCTGCTAAATTTGCTGCAAAGCGACCGCTGGCTACTTCTTTAAAGTTTTCTAGGAATTGTGTGTTTTTACTAGCTTGTGGTATTTTTGAGGTTAGCGTCCAAGGTGCGTGAAGCATGGACAATCCCAACATAGTGCCCTCACCCCAATTACGAGCACCTTGTAGAGACGGAACAACCGGAGCTTGCTCTCCAAGAACCGCTGTTTCTGCTTCATCTGCGGCAAAAGCGGCACCTATTGCACCAACAAGCCCCCCGCCTAGTATGACGGCACCTTTAGCCAAAAGTCCGGGTAAACCAACGGCCGGTATTAAATTAGCCACAGGCATAGCGGTTCTTACTCCAGCGCTAAACCCTAATCCACCGGCTATCGCTTCCGGAGCCTCTCTGGCTGCACCTGAAGTAAAAGCTCTAAAACCACCTCTTCCGGGCTCTTCCGGATCATATTTCCCGTAATCCTCTACATTTGTAAAAAGACCTAGAATTTGCTCATCATTAAGTTGTCTATCACCCGGATCTATGCCTTCAAATTCTGGTAACAAATCAAGCAGTGGTGCAGTGCCGTCTCGCAAAGACTCATACGTCATTTGCTCTTCACCAATCTGTCCTTGAGCAAAACCAACAACACCGCGAGTTGTGTTTTCAAGACCCTCTTGACGCATTAAGCCCTTGAACTCATCATCGGTAAAAGAGATAAGTGGTTCTGCCATTAGTTTGACCCTGCTTTTTGTTGTTGTAATCTAGAGATTACGTCTTGAGCACTTACTCCACCATCATCTTTTCGGCCTGCTCTACGAGAACTTTTAGACCCTTTCTCGGCATCGAAATAAACACGATAAGCATTTTCTAGAGTGATTACATCTTTTAATACAGTTCTTATATAGGAGGCACGATCTCTAGCCTTTGTTACTTGAGATTCAGTAAACATACCTTCGGCTTCAGGGTTGTATAAAGGATCTTTTTTCGCATATTCCGCAAAAGCGCGACCTAATTGTTTTTTAAGACCATTTAAAGTAGCCGCCGCGCTCTCATCAAATTTAAAGATACCCGGAGTAAACGGTTCAGCATTTTTTCGGATAGCGTCTTGTGTGGCTTTCAAAACTCTATCCTCAGACATATTGTTGACAACCTGTAAAATTTCTTCTTTTAAATTTAAGATATCACGTTCAGCCGTAGTGATTTCAGATTGATCTTCAGTGGGGCCTGTAGATAAACCGAGTTCACGTCCAAACTCGGCTATTCTACGACCTATTCTAGCAGGTATTTCTGAAATACCGGTGGCTCTTTCATAAGCTATGTCTGAACTTATGACAGTTTCAGGTATACGATCCCATCCGGGAGAGTCAAAATTAACGGCACCATCTTTTAACAAATCTTGTTTAAACTCCGTGGAGTCAAATCTTACCTCTGGTCCAGCTTCCGTCTCCGTTGTAGTTGTTTTAAGACCCGGTATAGTTGGGATCTCAAAGCCATTTGCCTTACGGTCGTTTAAAGTTTGTTGTAGAGCCGGAGAAAGTTGTGGCGTTGGGTTTTTAACATAACTTGTTCCGTTCCAAGTAAAGCTAGGCTTGGCATACTCAATCAGGGCCTGCTCATATAAGGCTGTTTCGTCACCCAACTCACCTGTTACATACTTCTTCCTTCGCTCTGGATCAGTCAAGAATTTAAGTTGAGCGGTCTTTGCATCACTACCCACTTTCTCTTCTTCTGCCACCATTCTATCTATTTCAAGCTTACCCAATTTATACTTTTCATCTAAAGCAAGCTGTTCGCGGCTGATGTCTAAACCTTCATCTTTTTGTTTTCTATCAAGCTCTGCTTGCTCTGCCGTGAAGGTTCGCTGAAGCTCCGCAGCTTTAGCCTCAATTCCTGCGCGGTAATCCAACAACACTTTATTGTTTTCTACACCTACACCAAGCTCTTTAATTCTTAATTGACTATCAATCTCTGCTTGTTGTTTAGCAATTTCAGCAGCTTGCGCTTGTAAATCTGTTCTACTTTGGAAGTCAATAGACCCACGGAGTTTAGCTAAAGCCTCTCTGTTTTTTTGTGCTGTTATTTCAAGTTCTTTTTGTTTAATAGCATTAAATTCGGCTAAATTTAAACGGCCCTCTTGAAGAAACTTTTGTAAGTCCATTTGTTGACCCGCAGCAGCTTCCTGCAAACCAAGTTTTTGTGTATAACCCAACTCGCTAAGAGCCGTTTGAGTGGCTAAATTAAGTTTATCTTTTAATTTTATTCGTGCGGTAGCGCCCGCCTGTACAACTTCTTCTTTTTTAAGATCTGCTGCGGCTTTAGCTTCCGCAGCCAAAGCTGCCTCTGCTGATCCGAGGGCCGCGAGTTGCAACCCTTGACGCTCTTTATCTATAGCCTGTTTAGCTTTTAATTGTTCTCCAGCCCGTGCGCCAATAGTCGGCAGTAGCTTTGTTTGTGTAGCAGCCATAGCCAAGCGCTCTGCGGGGCTCATACCGGGTCTTTCACCCTGCATAGGACCAGCAAACGCTAAAGCAGTTCCTGCAATATCAAATAGCATCTGTGCTTGAGTTAAATCTTTTTGCTCTTGAAGACGACCTTCAGGGTCACCTAAAAGACCCTGCCTCACGGCCATGCGTTCACGAGCTAACTCTCCAAGACGACCCTCTACACCGGAAAAAGGACCGGGCACTACGCCTGCTTGTGCAAATTTCAGAACCGGCTGGTTATCTCCTCGGCGGACCAGCCCGCCATCCTTAAAATTTACGGGCGGCGTACCGCCAGCCTCCATAGCCGGTTGCGGTGGCTCCACTGTGGACATAATGCCCTGCGCCATTGCGCCCTGTACAGGCTCTGCCATAGCTCCCTGCGCCAGTCCACCAATGCCTTGGTCAACTGCACCCATCACCATAGCAGGCTGCACCAGTGTCAGGACCGACTCAGGGGTCTGTCGGGCGTCCTCTTCACCAACAATGCTGGCAAGCTCTTCATAGCGCTCTTCAATCGGAGCCTCTTCACCACGTATGGAGTTAATTACTGTCTCGTAGTCCTCTGCTTCGTCTAAATTACTAAGTTCCTGTTGAGCGGAAGACAAAGCACTTTGTAACACTTGAGGGTCTATAGCGTCACTAACCATCTCTTGGCCCTCTGACATGCCTTCAGGCATAGCAGGTGGTGGTGCCATATCTGGTGGCATCATGCCAGCAATGCCGCCCGCGGCATATTTTTGAGCAGCTTCGGGGTCCATCTTCATCTGCACCGATTCAGGCAACATTGAAAAGCCCTTATACTCGTTAGGGACCGCTTGACCGCCCTTGGCGAACATCTGTCTTGCTAATACGCTTCTGTTCATCCGAATAACCCTGCTTTCTGTGCGCCTGCGGCGGCTGATAGACCCGCAATACCTAAACCTAGAAACTGTTGAGCCGGTGATACATTAGGAGATGTAGACGAAGCAATAGTTTGTTGTGTCGTCGGAGCACCTTTATAAATGTCTGACAAAAAGCCTAATCTTTGAAACGGCTCATACAACTGCGCCATGTCGCTCTGGCGCTTGGCTTCAATCTCGGCTTGCTGCTGCGCCTGTTGGCGTTGACCAAGATCAAACAAGAAGCCCTGTTCGCGTTGACCCACCTGCTGACCAAGTTCACCAAGACTAGCCTGACGAAGACCCAGAGTTCCCAAAGCCTCCGCCTGTTGTGCTTGCGCTTGCTGCGCCTGTAAAAAGTTCTGTGCTTGAGCCTGTGCCAATGCGGCTGCTCGGTTTCTACCTATTTCAGCCTCCTGTATCGCGGCCCGTGATCCGCCGAACGCGGACGGTCCACCGGGCTGTCCTACCGCCTGCTGACGTGCGTTAGCAAGCTGTATATCAAAGGATCTGTCAATTTCAGCCTGAACCGCTCGTTGGTATGGGTTCATAAATTGAGCAATGCCGGAGGGATCTAGGGCAGCCTGTGCGTCTCCAAGAGTAAAACCCGCTTCGGCTAAGTAAGGTTTGTAAGCTCCAATACCCGCGCCTGCTTCAGATATAGCGTCCTGCTGAAGCTTACTCATTTCCGCTATCTGTTGCGGCGGTAGTTGAAGTTTTGGAGTTCCGTCTGGGTTAAGAACCGGATTGCCATCCTCATCAACAACAGGAACACCAACCGGTTGATCGGAAAGTTGTTTAGCAGATTTTAAAAGCCCAAGTTTATAGGCTTCAATTTCCGGATCTTCACGAATAATTTGTATTTGGGTTTCTGTAGACATTATGCCATCGCCCTTCCTTTAGCTTCAAGACCACGCATCATGTCATACATGCGGTTGATACCCTTATCATTATCTCCGTCACCTAACCCTTTTACAGCGTTTGTAGTCATCACAAACTCACCGGGCATAAGCATGGCTCTGACACTGTCTTTTCCGGGTGTCCCCTCATCGGGCATGATACCCCCTACACGACGCGGGAATATCTCTCCGCCCTCCGCTGCTAACTGCGTTAACGGTATAGCAGGGCGTCCATAAACGGGTCTACGGAATGGGTTATCATAAGGAATCCGTGGGCCATAACCTTGTTGATAGTCACTGGCTACTACGGTAGGACCGGTAGAGCCTCGCGGATCAAGACCGCCAACCATGTACTCTGGTCCTTGTTTGATAGGTGGGGCTTCTGCTGGAGGTGGCTCATCAGGTCTATCAAAACCACCGCCTAAAGCCAGTGCGCCAACACCCAATGCTGCACTAGGACCGAGTGTTGCTAACACTCCCGGACCCATACTAGCGGCGGTCACTTTAGCTGCTTCAGCGGCAGCGGCAGTTTGTTGCGCTGTAGAAGCTGTAGCCGGAGTTACACCATAAGTAGCAAGAGCGTCGGTATAAGCCTGCTGTTTTTGCAATAGCACCTGCTCTGGGGTAGGACCGGAAGGTAAGAAAGCTTCTTTAAATTCTCCAGCTTGAATGTTTTCCAAGAAACTGCGCGGCTCATACGCCCCGGTCGCTGCTTCACTTAATTGAGCCCCTGTCGTATCCGGAACACCCGACAGGAACTTAGCAGACGTATCACCTACACCCGCTGGGGTGGACCCCATAGCCATTGGATCTGGGCCATAAGGGGAGGGCATGTCAGGAGTTAACGCCGCGGGTCTAGCACTCGCCCCGTATAGTTCATTTCTTGTAGCGGCGTCTAAACCAGCATCAGTAGTGACTGCGTCAACACTACCGGCTGCTGTTACATCTGCAACGGCAGCAGGTTGTAAAGAAGCGGACATTGCTTGAGTGAAACTACTCTGCATTGGGTTTGTAGCAACATTTTTAACGCCTTGTGTAAAGCCTTTCATAAAGTTGCCCTTACCCGCAGCAAAACCACTTTGAACGCCTTGGCTTACACCGCCGATAGCTCCACCTACTAAAGCAGCAGTAAACGCTTGTTTTAAATCTCCGCCTTGTATTAACGTACCGATACCAGCACCCAAAGCACCCGCATACATCATGTTGAGACCCAAACCTGCTGGGCCTAAAACAAACGGTAATATAATCGGAGCGGCCTTCTTAACAACCTTTACAACTTTTTTAGCTACTTTTTTAACTGCTTTAGTGACTTTTTTAACAGTCTTCTTAACGCCTCTTACTATATTTCTAATAAATTTAAAAAACTCAGGTAAACCGGTGTCTGGGTTGATAGAGTTTGCGCCAGATCCAACAACATAACGCTCCGGATCCTCTACACCTAACTCTTCAAGATGTTCAAAAATGGAGTCACGGAGCTTTGGATTATCATTAATTAAGTCTTTTGGAATAATGAGTTCGCCTGTCTCAACGTGCGCTAGGGTATCGTCACCGTATCGACCGTAAGATGCCATGCGTTCAGCAACAGCAGAGAAGTTGGCTATTCCTTTGTTTCCAAATTGTTTTTTAGCTTCTTCTCGCTCAAGTGCCGCGATTTCGTCGTCTTCCATATAGAAGTTGGCTATGCCCCCGGCTGGAAACTCAATAATTTTTTCTGCTGCCTGTGCCATTTACAAATTCCCTGATATGAGGTCTATCGCAGTCTACTCTTTTTTTTAAATGTCGTCTACTCTATGAAACCGCTATTGTTACTGTTCCGAGGGCCGTGGTCCCTACAAAACTACCCGAATATATTTCATTCTGCTTTATGATCTGTATAAAATCAGCCTCACCAATAAAAAAATCCCCTGCTTCCAATACGTTAGCTGACCCACTACTGGGTATGCCCTGAAAGTTTATGTCCGCGGACCGCACTTCGTCTATCAGTTGCTCCAAGGCCCGCGCTAACTGGTTCACGTACACCGGATCGTACTGATTGGGTGCCGCAGGTATAATCGGACGTAAAACCTTTTTTGTCATCGCCTACCATCCGGCCTCACATCAAGTCTTGTAGCCCCCAACCGCCAGTTCACACCCGTTGCCGTGTTTTCTATACGTATAGACATTTGCCTGCCACGAGCCCGTAGGTCAACTTTATCTGTATACTGCTCTACCGGAGACGTGGCGGTCCTGACAACAGAGTCCGACGGAGACTCAGTAAAGTTATCACCGCCAAAGTCACGACCACGAACAGTAAACAAAGTGGCCGGGTTAGTGGCGCTAGACCCACTAAAACTCAAGTCAGGCAATATTCGGCTTACCAACATAAACTGTTGTCCATCACCTATGTCAAAGTCAGAGGATTCGATAAAGGCGTTGATAGCGACTGCGCTGCCCGTGCTAAAATCATCCAGACCATTTTCATGGTCATATAGATAAAGATCAGCACCCGTGGCTTGCGGGAAACTGCGAAGACCAGAGGCTCTGTCGTTCCATGCCGTGCGAACTAATGTGCCGTAGTACCATAGCTGCTGCCCATAGTTGTAAACCACATACCGGTCTATCTCGCTAGAACTGGCGGAACAGTAAAACCACCAGATCTCTGTCTGACTACCGATAGAGCCCGCATGAAACTTGAAAGACTGTTGATTATTCATGTCGCTAAACACATAGTCCCGGACACTACACGGTAAAACTTGTATCCGGCCATCATATGCGTAAAAATTTTCCTGTCCCATCCAGAACACGATATCGTTTACCGCAAGTGCTGTGTTTGGACCTGCTATGCGTATATTGTCACCCAACAAAGATATGCCAAAAGTAAACGGCGCACCGATAAACTGCATGGAGTATAGGGACTGGTCCGTGAACACCAGTATCTGGCGACTGGTCTGTATGGCGGTGATAATCTCACTGCCTTTTGATAGACGTAGATCACCGGCTGTATTAGTGGCAGTCGGGGTAAAATCTGTTAAAGACTCCTGACTGCCAAAGCGTATAAGCAAGGGATCGAGAGTGGCGCTACCTATTGGGTTTGTGCCAAACACGATAACGTGTCTGTCCACGTCAGAAACAAGAATTTTACGAGCCACGGTGGGCACATCGCTTGCTCCTGTCAAACTGGTCAAAGCTACGGCTCTGGTGCTTGTTCCGTTAGTCGCATCCCAATAAAATATAGAACCGTCAGCTATGTTAAATAACAGGTCCTCACCGAAATTATCCGCAAAAAATAGGCGTAGAGTTTGACCGGATAGAGACCCCGCGGCAGAACCCCAAGTAAAACGACCCCATGTGCCTGCACCCCAACCAGAACCGAGGACCGTGGTGT